>ERZ842401.2968-NODE-2968-length-21762-cov-5.803427_pt1 | contig 21762 bp, 16 predicted proteins | sample MGYA00521270_ERZ842401 | MGnify/ENA primary metagenome ERZ842401 (study PRJEB31892, sample SAMEA3878208) | bioreactor metagenome | biome: Moose rumen | place: Sweden | collected 2011-10 | study: EMG produced TPA metagenomics assembly of the PRJEB12797 data set...
TACTTGTAATGTTCCCGCTAGTGCTGGGACTTTGATTTATTATGCTTATTATTTGCCAAATGGATTAACACTGAATAGTTCTACAGGCGCAATAACAGGGACTCCAACAACGGCACAAACTGTAAATGCTTATCTATATGCAACCTGTGCACCGTATAGAAGTCTCTTAACCATAAAAGAAATTAATGTAGTACCAAGAGCAACAGCACCGTCATTTGATAGTGATTATGATGATAAAACAGTAATAATACCCATATCAGCAGCCCAGGTGAGAAGTTCAGATTATGTAGGGACAGTACTAGCGACAGTTAATCTTACTGGTAAATGCATTATTCAAGCAAATATAGGAGGAGTAACTACATGGGTTAGGGCTGCTTCAGATGCTTCGGGGAGTGGTAGGACTGATTTCCCAGTACAATATCCAGGGTTGAGTGGGAACAATAAACCTATATTGGAGTTCGACTATACCGCGGAGATGACCAATATAGATGGTACAACAGTGGCGACAATGAGTGTCAAATTAATCGCAACCACTATGGTAAGTGTTGCTACGTTAAAACAACGCCAATACTATTCTCTGTTCTATTTATATGCTTCAAATAGCCTTGGTTCTGATGCAGTAAAAATTATCATTACCTATACTGATTAAAGGAGGAGATAAGAGAGATGGCAGAAGATACAAAGAACTTCAAGGTGTCCGAATTTGCGTGTAAGCACTGCGGAGAGAATAAGATTGACCAACGCGTAATCAATATGTGTCAGACTATAAGGGATTATCTCGGCGTTCCTGTTCGCGTCAATTCAGGTTATCGCTGTCCTGCGCACAATAAGAAGGTTGGCGGCGTACCGAATAGCAATCACACTAAGGGACTGGCCGCAGATTTGTCGTGCTCGTTGGGCGCAAAGAAGATGTTTGACGCGGTAATGACTCTCCATACTGACGGGAAATTGCCTGACCTAGATTACTGCATTCGCTATAAGTCATGGATACATATAGACTGCGGCGGTAAACGTAAATCATTGTGGGAGATACGGAGCTGATGCAAGATACATGGTTAGACTTCATATTAGGGAGTGTTGTCGGCTTGAGTGCTTGGTTCTTCGGCGGGCTTGATGGCTTCGTTAAAGTCCTCTTAGCTCTGTCCGTAGTGGACTACTTCACCGGCGTTGCTGTCGCTTTCGTTGAACGCAAGATTAATTCACGCGTTGGCTTCAACGGGATAATCAAGAAGTGTGTAATGTTTTCACTTGTAGGAGTAGCTAACCTCATAGATAAACAGTTTCTCGGAGGTTCAGACGCAATAAGGACGGCAGTTGCGCTGTTCTTCGTAGGCAATGAAGGACTTTCCATTATGGAGAATGCCTACAAGCTCAATGTTCCGTTCCCGAAAGCATTACGCAGACACTTCGAACAGTTCGCCACAGAGAAAGAAGATAAACAACTAAAAGATAAGGAGGAGATAATACCCAATGAGCAAATCGGAAACTAGCTGGTATAGGGAAGGCAGCATTTCCCTAATCACTGGCAGTAAAGAAGTTACAGGCGATAAAACTTACTGGGAGGCTTCCGGCATAAAGCCCGGCGATATGTTGACTATAGACAACGGAAGCAGCTTCTTGGAGATTGACAGCATTACCGATAACGATAACTTATTACTACGTAGCACCTATTCAGGTATCAGCCTCGATAATGTCGCTTATGCTGTCGTCAGAAACTTCAATGCTACTATGTCGGCTTCTGTCGCCGCTAAACAGGCTGAATTACTCGTATTCATCAAAAAATACATTACCGACAAGAATGAACTAATCGGTAAGAGTGCCTATGATGTCGCCGTGGAAAATGGCTTCAATGGCTCTGAGAAAGATTGGTTAGAGAGCCTAAAAGGGGCTGGGGAAATATATTCCCTGGAAAGCAGGGCTGACGCTCTCGAAGAAAAAATTATTGAGGTCGGTGAACTTGAAGAACTCGATACTGAGGCTAAAGGTACTATCGTTGAAGCTATAAATGAAATCGTCGCTAATACAGGCGTGCTTGATGAGCTAGCTACTGAAGCCAAAGATAATATTGTTGCAGCTATCAATGAAATCGTCGCTAATACGGGTGCTCTCGATGACCTCTCTACTACTGCTAAAAGTAATATTGTCGCCGCCGTCAATGAGACTAAAAGCACTGCTGACCTGAATACTCAGCATATAGGCACTATGGAGACTCTCAAAACAGCAGTCAAAACTACTATCATTGCCGCCATAAATGAAGTCTTCGACAGCCTCGCTACTACTAGTGCTACTGTTACGGCTAATTCAACGAAGTTGTCAGGGATTGAAGCGGGCGCAAATAAGTATGTGCATCCGTCATATACTGCTAGGACTGGAGCAGAAACTAGCAATCAGGCTCCGGCTTTTGGCGGAACGTTCAACTTGTCTCAGGTCTCTAGTGATACGACAGGGCATGTCTCCAATATGACTACTAGAACTGTCACTATTCCCAGCAGTCTGGCTACAACTTCGGCCGCGGGATTGATGAGTGCTGCGGATAAATCTACTCTCGCTTCTCTCGCTTCTATCATAACGGAGGCTGGCGGGGACGGGTTAGATAATGCTGGGGTTCATAACAGCTTCTATAGAGGCAAGTATTTAGGCACGAGTTTTACGGCTGCTCAGAAATCGGCCATCGCTAATGGAAATTTCGATAATATGTATGTCGGCGATTATTGGATGTTCACAGGGAATTACTCATATAATGGCAATTCTTATCCCGCTAACGTCAAACTTAGGATTGCAGGCTTCGATTGCCAGATGTACCGCGGCTATTGGTATCAAGCAGGTAAACATATAAAAGATTACTTGACACGTAATCATCATGTCGTTATTGTGCCGGATACTGTACTATATCAGGGCACTGGAGACTCTCCGGTTTCTACAAACTTACAGGGGCAGGCTTTGTTTGAAACGGTATTCGGAGCTAGTTATCTTGAACCGATGGCACAGTCTGCTTATTCACAGAGAAAAGCAGAGTTGATGAGCTGTGAAATGGTGTTGGGGTATCAATTTAATATATCTAACGATGAGGAGAGCGAAAGTTCATGTAAACGACAAAGTACGCAGCTCCCGTTGTTCTCGCTAAACCCCGGCAAGATACCCGCAGGTTCTGCTGGTAACGACACTGCTTATTGGTTGAATAATCTAATAACTATATATCCAGAGAATATGCAGAGTCCTGACGATGTAATAGAAAAACGTCTATTTATCAACAAGGATAATCTGCTTTTCTTACTAACTCATACTTCAACGAGAGGGTATCGCCCATACTGCCTAATTAGAGGCGTAACTACTGATACATTCCAAGAGTACTACACCAGTTAATGACAAAACTAAAGATTATCAGGCTCAAACCTGAACATGCCGCTATTGTCCCTTATCTGCGCAAGGCTGATGTTGACGGGATTACGGCTTTCACGGGCATTAGTCCTGATTTGGCCGTGGCTTTCTCCATCGCTACTAGTGAAAGGGCTTTTGCGGCTTTCCTTGACGGCAGGCTGTGCGCGGTCTTCGGCGTGTGTCATGGCGTGATTTGGCTTGTCGGGACGGACGAAATAACACAACATCCCGTTACCTTCTATAGGGCTTCAAGAAAGATATTCAAGCAGCTTAGCCAAGGGTATAATAGACTTGAGAATTACGTTGACACTAGAAATTCATTGTCGTTACGCTGGCTTCAATGGCTCGGCTTCGACATCGGCACTCCTGAATTTTGCGGTTCGGGAGTGTTTCATCATGTTATATGGACTAGAAAGGAGGATTAATCATGTGCACTGCGCTTACGGCGGGGGCAGGGCTATATCAGGGTATCGCACGGTCTAAGGCGGAAAAGGCTTATGGCGAGGCTCAGGCTTCCGCTATGGAGCGTAACGCCAAGATTGCAGAGGCTCAGGGACATGACGCTATCCAACGCGGGGGACTTGAGGAGTTGCGGTTACGGCGGGGTTTGGCTCAACAGATGGGGAATATCAATGCTCAGGCGGGGGCTTCGGGGATTGACACTAACAGCGGCTCGGTTCAGGACGTGCGCAATGCTACTATCAGTGAAGGTGAACAGGACGCGGAAGCTATCAGGTTCAATGCGGCTAGAGAACGATGGGGCTATAATGCTCAGGCTGCCAATCTCAGAACACAAGCTAACTATACTCGCGCTAACAGCAGGGCTAATGCTCGCAATATTCTTACGGGAAGTATTCTCGGCTTCGGCCTCGATTTGGGGCAGGGCATATACAACAATGACAGCAAGACTTCTCCGCTCACTGATTCCACAGATGACGACCGCTCAAAGTATTGGGGACCGCTATATAATCCATATGAACGCAGAAGGAGAGGTTACGCATGAGAGTTAGACCATATGAACGGCAGGCGGGCATTGCTCCTTTGCCTCAGTCTCAGGCTATTCCTACTCCTCCGGCAGGCGATTTCGGTTTTGCGGCAGGTAAGATTGTCGGCGACATTGCAGGGAGATTACAGAAGATTAACAATGACACCGAAGACGCTAGAACACTAGAACTATTCAACCAGTTCAAACAGGACAGTGCTAATTATCATGATGACCCGGATAAAGGCATATACAATACTAGGCTCGGCTTTCAGGCTAGAGGCTTGTTTCAGGACGCTGACCAGTGGTTACGCTCCAAAGGTGAAGAATATGTTAGACGGCTCGACAGTAACAGAGCTAAAGACAACTTCCGGAAAATGGCCGCTGAACATATACAGCAACAAGGGGTAGCTAATTCCAGATTTGAGGCCGCACAGACTAGGCAATACCAACAACAGCAGGCTGACGCTACAATCAAGAACGGACTGAATGATATTGCTCTCAATCCGTATGATGATGACTCGGTCGAGACTATAAGACAGAATATGACTGCTGCTCTGGAGCTGAAACATAGGTATAGCTCTCAGGAGGAAAGACGCGAGGCTTTGCGCAATCTCGATAGTGATATTGCTGTCTCCAGGCTCAATACTATGCTTAAGGATAACCCACTTAAGGCGGAGGAATGGTTCAATAAGCATAAAGAACTATTCAACGCTCAGGCGGCTTTACACTATGGTGAGGCTGTCAAGAATGCTACTGATACATTCAAAATTCAATCGGCTGTCGATGAACTCGTTAAAGTTTTTCCTCAAGGTAATGAACAGGACGCTTTGAAATGGATTCGCCAGAACTTCAGCGGTGAAATTGAGGAACGCGTCGTGTCCGCTTATAAGACTAGAGCTAATGAATTGGCTTTAGACCTCAATAGAGATAACAGACTACGGAAGCTACAGCAGGATGAATTACATGACAAGATACTCACTGACTTCTATTTACACGGCGTTTTACCTCCGGACAGTATGCTAAAAGAACTCGTCGCTGAGGGCAAATTACGATACGAACAGGCCGAAAATATTCAGTCTAGGGGCAATGTTAGCCTTACTAGGTCGCGTTTCGAACGGGAGATTTTAGCCTCCAATCCTGATTTATCACCTCTAGAATTGGACAATGAAGTCATGCGCAGAATGGGCGTGTCCGATGAGGAGTATAAAAGAACCTTTGCCGCCGCTGCTCAAGCTGTTATGACTGGACAGGCTGATAGCAATACTCTGGACTATCTATATCAGAGAGGACGTTTAACTCGTAATGACGTAGAACAGCTAAAGAAACGCGCTAAAGGTCTCGATGATGTCCAAAAGAATTACTACAGGGCTGAAACTCAGGAACTAAATAATACCCTAAAACAACTCGTTGACGCGGGACTGCCTCAAGAATTAGTGCAGGGCATTCGTGATAGATTTGCTGCGGGAGAAACTCTATTAGAGCCTAAAAGCAAATCTTACAGGGAAGACCTATTACGGCTCAAAAAACAAATTCTCATTGACGCTATTGACCAGAGCGGCGAAAGACTTAACGGCTACTTATGGGGTAAAACTTCTCTCGGCGAATTGTATCAGAACATTCAGGACGAAACATTGCAGGCTAGAGGCATTGACCCATTCCCTACATTGCCGGATATTTCTCCGTCCCCGATTTCTCTTAGCGGTGCTCAGTCTTCGGCTGCGGCTTCGGGTAATCCAGTATTGAACATGGTTAAAGGATATTCTATCCCTAATGGCGGCGGCTTCTCGGCGGCTAGAGGATACAGAAAAGGCACTCATCACGGCTTAGACTTGTCCGCTCCGGAAGGTACGGAAATCTTCATGCGCGATTTCGGGACACCTCTTACTGTCTCTAATGTCAATACTGCTACTCCATCAAAGGGCGCGGGCAATTCCGTTACTCTAAAAGGCAAATATCCTAGCGGTGATATTATCGAAATCACGCTCGGTCATATGGGCAGTAATACTATCAACGTTGACACGGGGCAGGTCGTTCACGCTGGCACTCTCATAGGTAAGGTCGGCAATTCCGGCATGACTAGCGAGAACGGCAAAATTACACCATGGCGCGAAGATAAGAAAACTGGCTTTCACTTGGACGTTAAGATTAAGATTAACGGTGATTACGTTGACCCTGCTACTTTTGATCCAACTAAATATATGGGTAATACTACAGCTAAAATTACTCCACAAGAGATTTTTACTATTCCAGATTATAAGGACTTATAGACATGGTTTATTACGATTATTACAAAAAAGAAAAGAGACCTAATTATTCTTTATGGGACTGGCAAACTCAGCCTAACCCGTCCTCAGATGATTTCAATCTCAATCAGGCTAATAACATTTCTCAACCTGTTACACCACAAGAACCCCAAGATACTTTAACGCTCGAATATCCCGCTTTGTCTCAGCAGATTAATACGGCTTTGCAGCAGGGATGGAATAGAGACGATTTACGCAAGTTCTTGGCTCAAAGAGAAAGTATTGCTCTGTTGCAGTATTCTCATCAGGAAATTAACCAGTTCTTAGGACGCGATGAAAACTCCGTACGCAACCTCGTTACCGCCATGCAGAAACAGCATGATGATGCTTACGTCAACATCATGAAGTATGACATGAGCGAAAACAAAGTACGCGATATTCTCGTTACTGCCCGCGAATCGGGGATTGCTCCGGGCGTTCTGCTACTTAATCCTGATTTACTACCGGAGGCGGAAAAACTCGCTGGCGAACGCAGGGGCTTCTTCGGTCATGTTGCAGGAGCTTTCAGGAATATGGCTGCTCACTATCTCAGCGGGGGGGCAGGAGCTACTGCTTTCGAGACTCAAGGTCTTATTCAGGAGGACTTGAATACGGCTGATGATAACTCTCTCATCCAAGAAGGAAAAAGATACTTGCTTGATACTCAGCCGGATACTGACATCAATAATATGACTGACGAACAGCTTAAAGATTTGGGGCGGCAATCTCTGTTACAGCAGATTGAACACGGTAAATCTATGCAGGCTACTCTACAGGATTACGCGGCAAGTGCGGCCGTTCATGTTAGACCTCCGGACAGCGTTATCGGGGCTACTCTCATTAATGCTATCGAACAATCCGGCTTCACTGTTGCTTCCGCCATCAAATCGGGTATCGCTTGGGGCGTGGGAGGGGCTATTGGCGGCATCTTCTCGGCGGCTTTTAACACCATCGATGAGGCTAGAACTGAAGCGGGCGAAACTTTCATGGAGGCTCTAAGGCGCGGCATGTCTCCAGAAGAAGCATATGAACGCGCTAAAAATACTCGCAACGGTAATCTGTTCTTCCTACCGGTCAGCAATTATGGCACTGATTACTTGCTACACGGCATGGAACAGGTTTGGGCGGGGGTCGCTGATAAAATCGTTCCGGGGGCAGGGTGGGCTTTACGGCATCCTAATATCTCGAAATTCGCCAAGAATGCTATCAAATGGGGACTTCCCGCTACTCTTGACGCGGCTATCGAAGGCAATGAAGAATATGTTCAAGAATCTCTGCAAATGTCGTCCCTCGGTGATGAGATTGACCCAAATAGATTATGGCAGGCTTTCAGAATGGGCATGGCTGACGCTTTCATTTATTCTCTCGTCGGTATGGGCACTCGTAAGGGCTTACAGACGGCTTTTAATATCACTCCTTACGGTAAGGCTAGATTACTGGAACAACAACAGCAAGAACAACAGCAGCTCCAAGCTATTGAACACGTTAAATCTGTCGCTGATACTATCAAGGAATTGCAGAAATTAGGCGAGAAAATACGCAACGGTGATATTCAGCAGGATACCGTCGTCGATAATGACACAGTCGTCTTCCTTCCTAAATCCAGAATTGATGACGCTACTGCTGACGCTCTAGGTCTCCAGCAAGAAATCATGGAGGACGAAGAAGGCAATATCATTACTCCTGATAATATCGTTACGGCTGAAGGTATAGACAACTCGGAGGCGGCTGCTTTTCAGGACACGGAAGGCATGTTTCAGGATGAAGAGCAAGAGACTATACAGGACAATGATACAGATGATGAAGAAGTCGCCGTGCGTAAATCTACTTGGGACGCGTTCAGGGCGGATTATCCAGAGAAAGCACAGGAGCTACTGCCATACTTACGTGAAGGGACTCAGGGCGTTACTGCTATCGAACAGTTAACTCGCAAATATAACGATATTGTTCAGGCTGTTAATGACGATTCTGAAAATCAGGCTTTACAGAATGCAAGAACTAAATTAGAACAGCAACTCATTCAATCAGGCAGAACTCAGGAAGAAGCTAACTACTTATCTAATATCGCTGCTTATGTCGCTCAATCTTTGAACAGACAATACGGCATTGATTTTGAGCAGGGCATGAATATTATCGTTAAACCTCAGAACGAGGAAAACTCTAATACTCCTGCAAGTAATACTGTTAATGATGTCTCCTCTGCTACTGAGACTATTACAGATAACAATACTGCTAATCCATCAACTAAAACAACATCAACTAAACCTGTTCAAAATACTCCTGCACGCTCCGTTACTCCATCTTTTGAAGTAATAGACGCTGCCTCTAAGAAAGGCGGCAATGTCGCTCGTATTCGTACCATCAAAGGTACTGAAGTTGATGTTCGTTACAGAATTGTTGAGGCTGATGACCTTATCGCGTCTACTCTCGAAACTGGAGCACCAAACCCCGCATACCCCCAAGAACTACAGCCACGCAATAGAGGCAGGGAAGCAAGCCATGCTCAGATCGCCAAAATTGCTGCTAACCTTGACCCTGAAATGCTCGCTGAAGACAGGTTAGCTTCTGGAGGTGCTCCGGTCATAGGCTATGATAATGTCGTCGAAAGCGGCAATGGGAGAGTTATGGCTATCCGCAGAGCTTACAATACGGGGGCGGCTGATAACTATAAAACTTGGATCGTTCAGAATGCTCCTTACTACGGGATTAAACAAGAAGACGCTGCTAAACTTCGTCAGCCTGTTTTAGTTCGTGAAAGAATTTCTGATGTCGATAGAGTCAAATTTACCAGTGAAGCTAATGAAAGCAATATCGCTCAGATGTCAAATACTGAAATTGCTCTCGGCGATGCTAGAAGACTTACTAACGAGATACTTTCACTTTATGACCCAAATAGAGAACTCGCAAGTAATAAACTTTTCATTCAGGCTTTCGCGGGCTTAGTTCCGGAAAATGAACGCGGCGATTTCTTTCAGCAAAACGGTGATATTTCTACTTCAGGGTTGACTAGAATTAAAAATGCCCTCGCGGCTAAGGCTTATAACGACACAGGCATTCTTAACAGATTAAGCGAAGTTGTTGATGATGAAGTCAAAAATATCAGTAATGCTCTCGTTACTGCCTCCCCTCATATCGCTGTATTCGAAAACAGCGGCTATTCTCCGGATTTATCCATTAGAGATGATATTATGCAGGCTGTCAATATGATGCTACACCTAAAATCTGAAGGCAGTTCTGTCGCTGAATTTCTATCTCAGCTTCAGTTGTTCGATGATTACTCTAAGGAAATGAAATTACTTCTCAAGTTCTTTGATGATAACAAGCGTAGTGCTAAGCGTATCGCTCTAGGACTTATTACTTATGCTCAAATGGCTGAGGCTCAACCTAAACAAGGGCAAGGTATGCTGTTTGATGATTTAGTCAGAAGCAAAAAGGAAATTCTTCAAGACGCTATCAAGTTTGCTGAACAGGATAAAAACTCCGATACTGAGACACAAAGCAAAAAAACAGCAGCTAAACCAAAGAAAACATCCGGCATCCTTAACTTGGCTAAATTCAAAAAATGGTTCGGAGACTGGAAAAAATATCCTTATGCTTCTTCTAAAGCTGTTGATGACTCAGGGAAACCCATACATCTCTTTCACGGGACTAATCTCGCTGAAGGGCAAGCTCCCTTTACCGTCTTCGATATGCACGGGAAGAACATTTCTAAGAATACGGGGGCTTGGTTCACTTCCAATAAAAAAGCTGCTCAGACTTTCGGCAATTTCGTTTATGAAGTCTTCCTTAATATCAGAAAACCTTATATCGTCTACAGTAAAGACTCTAAAAAAAGCACTATGAAAATGGACGATATTGTTCGCGATGTTAAAGCTGGCAAGTACGGAAAAGGCTATGACGGCGTTATTTTCCGCAATGTTATGGACGTTTTGGACTTCTTTAACTTCAGTTCTGAACAGGAAGCTATCAGTGATGTTTACGTCGTTTTCAAACCGGAACAAATTAAATCCGTTGATAATAACGGAAACTGGGATACTAACGACAAAGACATTTACCATCAGATTATGTACAGGGGCACTCGCTTCAATATGGAAGGGGACGCATCCATTCACCGCGGAAAAGGAGACGGAAGAAGCCTTTATGGGGCTGGCCTGTATCTCTCTGAAAGTATGGCTACTGCTCAGCATTTCAGACTAGCAGGCTTCGATGAACTTGAGCGCGTTACTTTTACCAATAATAACGGCTCTCAGTTTACTTATAATTTTGATGATTACCTGTCGGACTTCTTCGCTAAACTGGCGGAAAATGAAATAAAAAGAGATAAAGGCGACAAAAGACCTTCGCTTCATGAATATGCTGAAATGCTCATTCAACAGGAAATCAAAACACTTGAAACTTATGAAAAGAACCTCGAAAGACAAAAAGCAAAAACAGACAACAAGAACAATATTAATATGTGGAAAAATGTCGTAAAGGGACAGAAAAAGAAAATTGCTACTCTTAGGCTTAATATTCCGGCTTCCGCTTCCTTAGCTACTCTTGAAGGATATAACCAAGTCGGCGGCGTTGTTGCTGCTCAGAACTTCGACAGAGCTAACGGGTCAAACGTCAATATGCAGAACCTCGATGTCGCAAAGCAAATGATGGAAGCTGGCAAGGACGCTAAAACTATCAGACTCGCTACAGGTTGGGAATTAGCTCCGGACGGAGAATGGCGGCTGGAGTTCAACGATGGCAGTATTAATATCCCTGCTATTTTCGAGGCTTTACAGGATAATGAAGACGGTAAATTTGAACTCATGCTCGCTGACTTCTTTGACGCTCCGGAACTCTTTACCGCTTATCCTCAGTTAAAGAATTTGCGAGTTGTCTTTCATCCAAATACTACAGAAGGATACAATGGGGTCTATCATGAAGAAGAGGACATTAACGAAAGATATATTACTCTGTCTACTAGACTAGGCCGCAGCATTTGGGATATTCAATCTACTCTTAGACACGAACTTCAACATGCTGTTCAGCATATTGAAGGCTTCGCTAGCGGCGGCGAAAGTCAAAACATCATTATTGAAGGCGACTTTGTCGAACAGTACGGCGAAAAACTTATTCATGAACGGATTAACCGTGCTACTGAGAATGTTCAAAAGGTCGCTACTCTATATCTTAAACGAAGAATAAGAGAGGCGGAAAAACTCGCGGCTACTCTATCTCAAGCTGAACTACAATATTGGCGCAATATTAAAGAAGATATTGACCATTTTTATGACGGACATTTCAGATTACCTGATACTTACGGCTTCATAGGCGGGGAAGTTGAGGCTAGAAACGTTCAAGCCAGAGAGAATTTCTCCGATGAAGAACGCAGAAATACTACTCTCGCTGATACTCAAAACACGGATATGTGGCTCATTAGCAACGGCAAAAATAGAAACTTCTACACGGTTCAGGACTTGACTAACTCCACATATGAAACATACAACCAAGCTACTTTTGCTAACAGAGACGGCGTTTTCAACGGCCTGCAGCTCCCTTTCAGCCCTGATGATCTCACTACCGAATCGGGTACGCCTATACATGACGCTAAACCTAATGAGTTATTACTCACTCCGGACGGATCACCTATTCTCGGTACTATCCCAGACGGCATTAACGGTTTTCCGGCGGGCAATATTCAGGCTAATGCAGGCGTTGTTCACTATATCGAGAATAAACACGGGCAGGAAATTCACTCTGAAGGCTATGACGCAGTGTCTTTGCTACTTGATGTACTCAATAACTACTCTGAAATTCATAAAGCTAGTAATAACGCTCTCATGCTTTCTACTTACGGGGACAGTAAAAAAAGCATTAAATCTATCGTGAAACTTGTTGAGGATACAAACGGTATTTATAGAGTTAGTGATGCGGGGATCGTCAGAAATGATTATATCTCTAAAAAAGAACTGCTCTATACGAGGAGCGAATCCCACGTAACCGTCCCTGACTCCGGCTCGGCTTTCTTCCTCAGACATTCTCAAGGTCAGGGTCTGCCTGTCTTTGACGCACGCCGACCGAGCAACTTTGATAGCTTAAACGGGAATAACCAAAATGTCAATAACGGAAACGAACAATATAACCAGACTCCACGCAATGCTACTCCAAAAACTAAAGGGGCTGATAATCTCAATTCCCTGCTTGCCCTTAACTCTCAGGTTCAACAGCAATTTTCTGACCTGCTGCATAATCTTCAATCACAATTAGGCGGCGTTCTCGTCTTGCGCGAGGGGCTGAAAAAATCAGACAGAATAACTGAAAAAGCAAATAACTCTTTCGGCGGCGATTTCGGCTACATTACTGACGTGCTCGCTGGCACTCTCGTTTTCGATAATGACAGAGATATTCTTGACGCTGTCGATAAACTCAAAAAAAGAAAAGATGTCGTTCGCATTAAAAATAACTGGGACACTTCAGATTTCTCAGGCATGCGTAACTTCCTCGTCAATATTAAACTCTCTAATGGGGTCATCGCTGAATTACAGCTTCAAGATAAAGATACTCATCAGGTATATAACGAGGCTGGGCACTCACTATATGAGTTCACAAGAAAAAATATGAATAATCCTGAGATGCAGGAGCAATTTTCTAAAGCTATCAATATCAGCAGAACTCTATATAATTCTGCCTTCAACGGGTCTTATTCCGCTCTTGATGAAAATACTCGTAATGCTATCTCTGACAATGCACAAAAACTCAGCGGCGTTACTGATACACAACAAGCTGACTTACTACTCTACTCTTTATCTCAGCTCTTACAGCAGAAATCTCAAAATATAGATTTAACAAGCAATAATGAAACTATTAATGCTAGTACTTCATGGCCTAAAGGCATTTCTTCTCGGGACGCTCCCTCCCTTATTGAATTCTTTAGCACCGCAAATAAATCTTCTGGCTTCCATGAATTGGGGCATCATATCATTCGCGTTCTTACTGATGCCGCTCAGCTCGATAATGCTAATGATTTACTCAAAAACGATGTCAATATGATTTTCAACAATGCTGGCGTGCACTTTGAGGACTTCGTAAACAATAAAGCTGACTCCAGAGAAAAAGTTCATGAATACTTCGCTAGAGCTTTTGAAACTTATCTCTCAGAGGGAAAAGCTCCTAATCAGGAGTTACAGGGCGCGTTTGATAGAATTAAATCTTGGCTCATTGATGTTTATCATAATGTCGTTCAGGCTTTGGGAATACAACTTAATGACGAGTTGCGCGACTTCTTTGACAGACTGCTTGAAGCTCCGGATAGTAATAACGATAATACTACTCTTAAGGCTTTTTCTACTGCATTTAATGCCGCTGAAGCTGAAATTAATACTATCTCTCATGAAATTGAACAGCTTGAAAATATGCTAACCTCTGAACAGGAAGCATATAACCAGAGCAGTTATGAACGCAAAATTGAACAACTACAGAAGAAAATTGAACGACTCGAAAATGAACAGGATCAAAGCAAACAGCACAGGAAAGATGACGCTCTGAAACTCAAACAGAGTTTTGAAGAGAGAATTAAAAGACTCAAACAGAAACAATCTGAACGCATTAAACAAGTACGGCAGCAGGGAAGAGAACGCCAAGCTACACGTATCGCTAAACTTAAACAGCATGTCAGAGACATTAAACAACGTCAGCGCGAACGTAAAGCCATTCGGGAAAAAACAAAAAAAATGATTAAACGTATTTCTCGCATGAGCCAGGATACTAAGTCCATCAGTTGGAATAGACATCAGCAAATTCTCGACTTGCTTTCTAACTATGACCTCAAACGATACGGCGGCAAAAACAGACAGCACATCAGGTTCATTACTCAGGAATTTCAACACAGACAGGCTATTCAAAATCAACTGCAAGGCTTCATCAATCCTAATATCAGTCAGCAGGAAATAGACTTCTTTGGCCTTAATGATAAGGATTTACTCTACCTTAGCAAAATTCCTAACGTCTTTGACTTCATGACTTTTGACGATTTACGTTACCTCTTCTGGAATATCAAACAACTTTACGACACCGGACGCAGAGAATTGAGTGCAAAGAAAATGCTCGATTTTGAACGTATTAAAGCCGCTAGAGAACAAATACGCCAGATTATGAGCTCATTACCTCAGCCTAAAAACAACGGGACTGTTCGCAGTCATTCGGATTTATCCAAACAGTATGAAGGCATTAAGGGCTTCGGACAGAAAATTATTGACTGGGCGGCTTCTAGGACTTTAGGGGCGCAACGCTTCTTTGATACCCTCGATAATAATCAAGGCCACGTTTGGCGCAAAATCTTCGTCGATGACGCTAATACTGCTTACGATACACAGCTGCGATATAAATTCTCTAGGCTCCTTGCTATGGAAAAAACTATGGCGGATTTGGGCATTACTCCTCAAATGCTCAATCAGACTAGAGATGTTGACGTTCCGCATATAGGTAATAGGGCGTGGACTCTGGACGAGCTGCTATCCATCTATGCTGGCATGCAGAACCAGAAAAGCAGTGAAGCTATACTTTATGGCAACTTCAGGAATGCGGGCGACCAGGCTGAAGAATGGGCGGCTAAATGTATTCAGGCTCTTTCGGACAATGAACGTGCTCTTGCTGACGCTGTCATTCAGGAGTATGAACAGAACTTTGACCGCATTAATCAAGCTCTTATCGATACGTATAATCAAGGCATGGTGCATGAAGAAAATTACACTCCTATGCGCAGACTCGAATATACTTCATCCAATAGAAGCATGATTGACCCGGACAGCGCGGAAAATCTTTTGTCCTCTCAGGCGGGTTCAGGTATGTCCACAGTGCAACGCGGCTTCAGTCAGAAAAGAAGAAATTTCGCTAAACAAAATCAAAATGGTATTCAGCTCGGTTTGTTGTCTATCTGGCACTCTCAGGTTGACGCTCAGGAACATGCTGCGGCTTTCGGACAGTATGTCAGAGATTTACGACGCATACTTCTAGGCAGGGATGAAAATAGCCCTTCCACTATAAGACAGCTAGTTAAGCAGGTCTACGGCAAATACGCGTGGGAGACTATTAGAGAATATTTCAATGTCATTGCTGCTAATGATACCCAGAATGCTTATGATACACTCGACGGCATTTCTCGCTATCTCGCTAAGAATATGAGTATCGCTTATCTCTGCGGCAATTTAGGCACTGCCATTAAGCAGACTAATTCTTTCTTCCGCGTTATTCCTTATGCCGGACCTACTAGCATGATTAACGCCATAGGACAATTCATTCAGAACCCTAATCAATTTATGCAGGACTGCTACAGCCTTGACCCTCAGTTAAAGAACAGGCGCGGAGACCCTCTAATTCAGGCTCTACGGCAGGAAAATAACGGCTTGTATCAACAACTACTCAATCATGGCAGTGAGTTAATCGGCTTCACTGATAGAGTTACGGCGGCTATTTCCTTCAAGGCTGTTTATGACGCTAATATCAAGCACGGGTTATCTCAGGAACAGGCCATCAAAGAAGCTCAAAGAGTTGTGCTACTTACTCAGCCAGCTACTCAGTTCAAAGATAAACCACTAATCTGGAGGCAGCACGGCTACGCTCGCTTGATGATGATGTTCACTAATGATATGGCTCAGACTTTCGGCATTACTGCTTACGACCTTTCACAGGCTTTACGGCGCGGCGAATATCCAAAGGCTTTGGGGCATGTTCTCGGCGTTACACTCGCCGCTATGCTCATCAAGGCTCTGTCTTCCGGGCTTCCCGATGAACCCGATGATCCTGATGAATGGGCTAAATGGGTCGCTTCGGCTTTGACGGAACAGGAAATTAATTCTATTCCACTCATAGGCAAGGAGTTAATGACTCTTTGGGACAGTAGGCGCGGGTATCTCAATAATAATTCTGCCTTCGTCGCTCCATTGGCTAAGTTACTTGCTGGGAGTAAAGGACTGTGGGACGATAAGAATGACAATAACGAAAGGGCTATCATCAATCTTATTGAGGGCGGCAGTCTGCTCGCTCCTTTCCCTGCTACGGCTCTGAAACGTCTATGGTATATGGCTAAGTATTCGGGGAAAGGGGAGGTGCTTAATGCCGTCAAATCTTTGCTCGGTACTCATATCCAAGACAAGAAATTAAAGAAGGCGGGCAATTTCAGATAATAAAAGGCCGGGACTTTTTGCCCGGCTTTCACTTCCCTGCTAGTTTCGCTTCCTCTATCAGCCGCTTCACGTCCTCAAGCGTTAATGACGGCTTCCGGCTTTCCGTTACTGTCTGTAGCAATCTCTGCACAAATGGCAGGGCTATCACTATCCCCAGCACTACAAGCCACAAATATATGTCGTTTCTCAAGTCTCCTACTCGCGCATCAAGCCCGTCTACACGTCCTGAAAGGTGCGACAATCTTACGGATATTTCAGTGATTGCAGCTTCCTGCTTGTCCAGTTTCTGCAATACCATATCCAGCTTGCTATTTATTCCCGACATCTCTACTGCGTATACTTCCTTGCGGACATACTGCGTAAGGTCTTCGGAGACTGCTCCGTGTACTGTCGCGGGGAGGATTAGCATTAACATTAATGTTAGTAGTACCCTCTTCATTGCTTCGGTCTCCTTACACCATCGCGGACTTTACTGTTCCGGCGGCATTGGTTAATATCGTTAGTATGATACCTAGATTTTTTCCGGACTTCGCTGCTCGTTCCGCGTTGTCTAATATACCCCCCCAATATGACATTGACGGCACTTCATTTTCTCTATAGACTGCGATAGTATCCTGCACGGTATCCTCTGCTTGTCCTATTAAATACTCTAATGAAGTGTCAAAGACTTTTGCTAACCCTTTCAGCTCATCTATTCTAGGACTTGATTTACCGGCTTCCCATCTCCTGATCGTCATCTCTGACATTCCTAATAGCTCGGCTAATCCTGCTTGTGTTAATCCTTTTTCTTTCCTTTGTTGTCGTATTCGTTCTGATATTAATGATAAGTTCATTTATATACACTCCTTTTATTGATTATGTTACTAAATTGTACGATTTTAACAAGCACAGTATTTTTCTATTTTTAGGACTTAAAAGAACTATTTAACTTGACAGAACGAAAAAGAACGCTATAATACGCACTATAAAGAACAAAGAAACAAATAAAGAACAAATAGCAACACAGCAGCAAGCTACTTCCCTGTTAAAGGGTGTCGGGTTTTTCGACAGCTGCTCTCAAAGTTTAAGACTTCGGGCGGTGATGTTCATTACAGCACACAATGTTGACACTGACACATATTAGGCTCAACAAAACCATCTTCACTAGCCTTTATCCTGCCCGCCGTGGGTAAAGTGTATTTTCAAAGACGGGTTGTTTTCTCAGGTCGAAACCGGCTCTGCTTCTACTTCCGCCGGTCTGGGTGTTAGGCATTCACTGATGAGACCTCGGCGCGTCTGTTCCTCGTTGAAGGGACGCTCCCTGTTTTCCTCTCTGTTCTATTCCTTTCGAAAGAAGGTTTTATATGTCGTCTACTCGCGTTTTTCGGGTTGTCCGTTCCTTTCCCCTGTCTGCGGGACTGCGTCTGTTCCTCGTTGAAGGGATTATGTCTGCGGCCGGGCGCGCGGAATTGGACTCGTTACTACAATGTCTTTTTATATGGAGGAGACTATGAACCAATTACAATTACTTACGTCTAAGCAGTTCAATGGCGCTACTCTCGATTGCTACGTTGAACAGGGACAAACTCATAGCGACGACTTCTGGGCCACTAGGGAGCAAATCGGGATATTACTGGGGTATAAAAATCCAGTAGACGCTATCAAGAAAATTCACCATCGCAATAAGGAAAGACTGGCCTTTTTTTCACGGAGGGACGAGTTGTCCCTTCATGAAAAAAACCGCACCGTTACTAGAAAAGTTACACTGTACAACTTCAAGGGACTGCTGGAGATTTGCAGGTTCTCCAATCAGCCTATTGCTAATCAGGTTATTGACTGTCTGTGGGAGATTGCCGACGAGATTAGACGCACGGGCATGTTCGTTTCTGAGGGACTAGTCGAACAGTTACAGAATAATCCGGAGAATTTCCATTTGCTACTAAAGCAGTATGTCGCTCTCACCAAGAAAAACGACAAGTTACAGAAAAAACTTGATGAGCAAATGCCCCTCGCTACTCTAGGCAAAACTGTTTTAGCTCTCACCGGGTCTATCACTATCGGCGATGCTGCTCACTTGTTGGCTCAGAAGGGGATCAATATCGGGCAGAATAGGTTATATGCTCGCTGCAGAGATGACGGCTTGTTATGTAAGCGTAAAGGCAAGCAGTGGAATCAGCCCACTCAGAAGGCTATTGACCGCGGCTTGCTTAATGCCCAGATTGAGGGCGGCTTCAGAGTTGTAGCTATGGTTACTCCTCAAGGGCTGCTCCACCTGTCCAATATTCTAACTGAAGAACAGCTTCCTATCATCGCTCTCATTGAGGCTCAAGAGGCCGCTAATGAGTAGTTCCTTCGGGCAACGCTTACGCGCTTTTCGAAAAAATGCAGGTCTCACACAGGAAGATTTAGCAGACATCCTCAATCTATCCTACATGACTGTTAGACGCTGGGAGAGTGGGAAAAGTAATCCTCGCATTGAGGAAGTAAAGAAGATTGCGGAGGCTCTGCATGTCTCCGAGAATGACCTGCTTTATGACAATCAGACTAATAATAACAATCAGTGGGTGCTCCAGATTAGGATCGCCCACTCCTTTAATCAGGAGGTTTTCGATATGACTAAAAATGTTCCTAGACAGTCAAGCATTCTTACTACTCCAGATGGCGCGTTCTTGTGCTTGGGCGGTAATTATGACTTGTGGACTGATGATAACAACTTCAAGAAATTCATCGCTGACTTGAAGAAGTTCCGCGCTACTGTCATTCAGAACGGTATCGCTTTAGGCGGTATTAAGCAATAGAAAGGAGACCGATTATGGCGGCTATCGATATTACTATCTCGTGCAACACTAATAGCTCTAACGTCAAATTCAACATCAACACTCAAGATGACTGCTTCAGTATCAACGGGAATAATACTACTCCTAATATCCCACACACTAATGAAAGCGATTTTAGGAGAAATGCTATTAAATCCATCGACTGCGCGGTTTTACATTGTGTTAACCGTATCTCGCAAATTATCCGCTATTACCAGGAAAGAACTAAACGGGACTTCAAATTGCAGTCCGAACTGGCAAATGAAAAGAAAGGTTCAAAGGTGTAATCATGGCTCATATCATTCACGCTTTCAGGCTGCCTTGTGTCAGGGCTTACTACAGACGCAAGGCTTTGGTTCGCAGACTTCACAATGTCTTCTTCATCGACTTCTTGGACGGCTGTTGTGATACTGCTATTCGTTCGGGCTTATTCTTAAGGAGGCACAATCATGAAAACTAGAAAGCAAACTATCCAAATGCTAAAAAGGCTGTCTACTGACTTACGCCGCATTCAGCAAAGAACTTTAGACATCGCCGATATGATGGCTCATTATGACTCGTCTACTGCTCTATGGGCTCAAGACCTTTTACCCATCGCGGGGAAAATTCACGACGCTTGCGACTGCATTACTCCATTCCTTCCGGATTACCTACAGGAGATTTTTGCTGAGGTTGACGCTAAATTCTCTGACGCTAGAGAATTGAATAATCAGGAGGCCGTGTCATGAACCAGTACGAGAAAAAATTTCACATCGTCGGAACTAGAATACTCGGTCAGCATGCAGGGATTTGCAAACACTGCGGGAAGTCTAAGGGCTTAGTCATACTCGAATATCTCGATTGGGGACGAACTTCTACTCGCGTTCAGTGCCCCGCCTGCTGGTTCACTACTCTTAGCCATCTCACTATCTGCAGCAATTATGCCTATAAGGATTGGGAACGCGGACGTATTTGGAATACTGATGATGAGGGGTTCCCCATCTATCAGAACGGACAAAGAGTTCATGGCGGGGACTTCTAACCCCGCTATTCTCTCGGCCGGAAGCATTTTTACCCTTCCGGCTTTGTCATTCTATCATATTTAGGAGGTCAATATGTACAACAATGAACTCGATAGACGCGCTGCTTTCTGGGATTACTTCAGGCGCGATTACCTGCTCGCTGCTATTCAGGAACTCGATAAACGAAGGGCTGATAAATGGATTGATGATAATGATTTGGCTACTTTCATCTCCATTCAGGAAGCTCTTGATGACGCTCTATTATCTTCTATGCTCCGCTATCATCAGGTGCTCGGTGAACAGATTTTACGTATGCAGGAGGATAAGAAATAATGGCTTTCAGGAAGGCTCAACGCTCTAACGCTAAATTAAGGCTCGCCATCACGGGGGCTGCGGGCAGTGGCAAAACTTATTCCTCTCTCCTTATTGCTAAGGGGCTGGGAGGCAAGATTGCTATGATTGACACAGAGAATGGGTCAGGCGATTTGTACTCCAATATTGCCGATTACGACATTTGTTCCCTCACTCCTCCTTATGACCCAAGAAAGTATGAACAGTACATTCATGAGGCGGAACAGGCAGGTTACGACATCATCATTATTGATAGCTTGTCTCATGCCTGGAATGGGCAGGGCGGTATTCTCGATTTGCACACTAGAACTTCGGAGGCTAAGTACCGCGGCAATTCTTACGCCGCTTGGAGAGATGTTACACCTCTGCATAATAGGCTCGTCAATACTTTGCTTGCGTCCCCGTGTCATATCATCGCCACTATGAGGAGTAAAACTGATTACGTCCAATCTGAAAATGAACGCGGTAGAACTGAGATACGCAAAGTTGGCTTAGCTCCGGTGCAACGTGAAGGCATTGACTATGAGTTTGCCGTCGTCTTTGAGGTCAATTCTGACCACCTCGTCAATGTATCCAAAGATAGAACTAGACTTTTTGACGGCGACATTTTCACTATTACTACGGATACGGGCAAGGTGCTTCGCGATTGGCTTGATGGTAATAATAAGGAGGATAACAATGTTTAGGGGATTACGCAGGCTGTTACGCCGTATCTTCACGCGTCGTGAGGTCGTTCACTTCATCCCGCGTTTACCGGTCGGCTTGGAGCTGTCCGACGGTGATAGAGCCGCTCTGTACGGATGGCCGGATTACTAC
>ERZ842401.2969-NODE-2969-length-21749-cov-3.874758_pt1 | contig 21749 bp, 16 predicted proteins | sample MGYA00521270_ERZ842401 | MGnify/ENA primary metagenome ERZ842401 (study PRJEB31892, sample SAMEA3878208) | bioreactor metagenome | biome: Moose rumen | place: Sweden | collected 2011-10 | study: EMG produced TPA metagenomics assembly of the PRJEB12797 data set...
CCGGGGTACAATTAATCGGCTGACAATTCAATGATTGTCAGCCGACTTCTCTATTAATCAAATTGGATTTACGCTCTATTTGGCGCGGGGCAAGAGTCGCTGCTCGAAGGAGAGCGGCGCGGCTCCCTCAGGCCGGATGGTGACCGGCATACCCACGTAGGCGTAATTCTCTTTGAGGTCGATAATCTCGGCATCGCGAAGCCGTATGCAACCCTCGCTGGCGCGGCCCGGAACCGAGCTCTCGTTGTTGGTGCTGCCGTGGATGCCGATGCCGGAGTGCCCGGGCGTAACAAGGCGCAGGAACCAATGTCCGTAGGCGCGGATGCTACCGCGGCCATCACGGAAGTCGTGCTTCCAGCCGCTGGCGTCCTGAATCATGCTGATGCTGAACGGACGGCCGTCGGGCGACTCGGGCGTCTTCATGTCGCCGCGGCGCTGTTTCTGGCCCTTGTTCTTGCTCAGGCACACATCGTACTCCTTGACGAGCAGCGTGTCGCCGCCGTTGGGGTCGTAGACGCGCAGCTTGAGGTCGCGCTTGTTGATCACTATGAAGTACTGCTTGCCGTTCTTGCCCTTAGGCGCTACGGCGGTGGTGGCAGCTTTCTTCGACGTTTGTTTCTTCTTGGTGGCGGCAAAGGTGCCGGGCATCGCCAGCACTATCGCCAAAATAATTGCTAAGTATCTCATTTCCGTTTCTCGTTACTCGTTCCAAACGAACATCTTACATCTTACATCGAAGACATCCAATAGCGTCGATGCGCCGGTTGGCGTCGAGCAGGCGCTCGTAGGGCACGGTGCCGCTCTTTACCAAGTCGACAATGATGTCGATCATCTTGTCGGGGCGGTCGGCCTCGAAGCCGGTGGTGATATTGTTGCCGGCCAGCAGGATGTCGGTGCCGGCGTTGAGTGCGAGCGCTATCGCCTCGCGAATGTCGTAATGGTCGATTATGCCCTCCATGTAGAGGTCGTCGGTGATGATAAGTCCTTCAAAGCCTAATTGCTCGCGCAGCACGCCGGTAAGCGTCTTGTGTGAGAGCGTGCTGGGGTAGTCGGGGTCGATATTGCTGTTGTAGACGTGAGCCGTCATCACGGCGTCCAGACTCTTATGAGCAATAAGGTAGCGATACGGCTCGAGCTCGTAGGGTTGCCACGTGCGCGACACATCCACGAGGCCGTAGTGGCTGTCGGCGGTGGCGTTGCCGTGGCCTGGAAAGTGCTTGGCTACGCAGAGCACGCCCTCGTCGCCATGTCGGGCGATGGTGATGAGCGCGTTGCGCCCTATCACGTCGAGGTCGGCCGAGAAACAGCGGTCAATCTTGCCCAGCGGCGGACACAGCGGGTTGTGCACATCAATCACGGGCGCGAGGTTGACGTTGATGCCCATCGAGGCGAGCTCGCGGGCTATGCGCGAGGCGTATAGGGCCGTGGTGTCGGGATTGTCGACGGTGCCGAGGTAGCGCGCGCTCACGGTGGGGCTGAAACCGTATTGCGTCTTGAGGCGGCACACGCGTCCCCCCTCCTGGTCGACGGCGATGAGCAGGCGATAGCGGTCGCCGGCGTAGGCGTGCAGCCGCGAGGTGAGGCAGTGCAGCTGTTCGGGCGAGGTTATGTTGCGCGAACCGATCTTCGCCGTGCCGGTGAGGTCGATGTCGAAGAGGATGATGCCTCCCACGTGCAGGTCGCGCACATAGTGGGCGGCGGGGCTGTTGTCGTCGATGGTGTTGCCGGTGAAGCCCACCATCAGCACTCGTGCCGCCATGTCGCGCAACACACTGTCGGGCGGCAGCGGTTGCGCCACCGTAGCCAATGCCGTCAGGGCCGCAAGCAGTATAATTTGCAGTCGCCTCATTTCTTCACGCGTTTAGGGTTGCGCGGAAACCAGCCGCGCTCCACCCGTTTCTCCTGCTGAAAAACCTCGAGGATGCTCCAGAAGCACGAAAAGCCGGTCACTCCAAGCAATGCCGAGGCCAGCAGATTGCCCACAAACAGCGAGCCCGCCACCGCGGCAATGCCGGCGAGCAGAAACACCCACCAGCAGCCGGTGCCGAAATAATACTGCGCCTTAATCACTATCGGATGAAAGACGCCAATGATCAGGAAAGTTCCCAATCCTATTAATAGGCCTTGATAAGTCATATCTTGTTACACGTTAATGCGCTAATTCTTACGGCCGCGGCGGTTACCGCCCTTACCGCCTTTGCCACCCTTACCGGCGCTACGGCGGCGTCCGGCTCCGCGTGTGGCCTTGCCACCGCCCGCCACGGCGTTACGCCGGGTCGAGTTGCCACGGTGTCCGCGTTTCTGTCGACGGCTGGCCGTGCCACCCTCGTATTGCGCGCGTTGGCGGTCTTGCAGCGTCTGCCGTTCCATTTGGCTTTGGTAGGTGATGGGCTCGCTGTCGATGCGATGAGTGCCGGCCGGATTTTGCTTGTTGACCACCACAAAGTCGAGCTGCTTGGTGACGAGGTTGGCGCGAGCCACTTGTATTGTAACACGGTCGCCAAGCTGATACTTATGGCCCGTGCGGCGTCCGCGCAACAGGATGTTCTTCTCGTCGTATTCGTAGAAGTCGTCGTCGAGGTCGCGTGCGGGCACCATGCCCTCGCAGTGGTTGTCGTCGAGTTCGACGTAGATACCCCACTCGGTAACGCCGCTGATTTTGCCGTCATACACCTCACCGAGCCGGTCGCCCATGTATTCCACCTCCTTAAACTTGATGGAAGCGCGCTCGGCATTGGCGGCCAACTGCTCCTGACTCGAGCAGTGCTGACACTCGTCCTCGAGCTTGTCGACGTTGACGCTACGCGCGCCCTTCACGGCATACTTGTCGAGCAAGCGGTGCACCATCAGGTCGGGATAGCGGCGAATGGGCGATGTGAAATGGGTATAGAAGTCGAAAGCGAGGCCGTAGTGCCCCACGTTCTCGGTTGAATACACCGCCTTTGCCATAGAGCGAATAGCGAGCAGCGAGAGCAGTTCCTCTTCGCTCTTACCCTTAACGTCGGTGAGCATACGGTTTATACTGCGGTTGATGTCGCGGCGCGACCCTTTGGTGCGAAGCTTGTAGCCGAAGTGCGAAGCCACCTCCGCCACGTTCTGCAACTTCTCCATGTCGGGCTCGCCGTGGACGCGATAAACCATAGCCTTGGGCTTTTGTTTGCCGCTCACCTTTCCTATATGCTCGGCCACCTTGCGGTTAGCCAGCAACATGAACTCCTCAATGAGTTTGTTGGCGTCTTTCGACTCATGCAGCACCACCTCGGTGGGGTGGCCTTTCTCATCGGTGATAAAACCTTTTTCCACACGGTTGAAAGCCACACTACCGTCGTCAAACCGCTTCTCGCGCAAGAGCTTTGCCAGGCGGTCGAGCGTCAGCAGCTCCTCGGCAAGCGGCCCTTTGCCCGTTTCGAGTATCTCTTGTGCCTGTTCGTAGGCGAAACGATAGTCGCTGTTGGTGACGGTGTGGCAGATGGTGTAACGCACCACCTTGGCACTATCGTCCATCTCAAGGATTACCGAGTGGGTGAGCTTGTCCTCATGCGGCCTTAGCGAGCAGATATAGTTGCACAGGTGCTCGGGTAGCATGGGCACGGTGCGGTCGACCAGATACACCGAAGTGGCCCGCTCGCGCGCCTCCTTGTCGATCACCGAGCCGGGCGTTACGTAGTGGCTCACGTCGGCGATATGAACTCCAATCTCCCAATGTCCGTTGGCGAGTTTCTCTATCGACAGGGCGTCGTCAAAGTCCTTGGCGTCGGCGGGGTCGATGGTGAAGGTGGTTACGCCACGCATATCGCGACGGCGCGCCACTTCCTCGTCGGTAATGCCGGCATCGAGGCGTTTGGCGGCTCGTTCAACATTCTCGGGATACTTATAGGGGAGGCCGAACTCGGCAAGAATAGCGTGGATTTCGGCATCGTTCTCGCCCGCTTTACCCAGGATGTCGACAATTTCGCCCATAGGACTGTCGGAGCCGTCGGGCCACTGAACAATGCGCACCACCACCTTGTCGCCGGTCTGCGCCTTGCCCAGTCCCTCAAGAGGGATGAAGATGTCGGTGGCGAGAAATTTGCTGTCGGTCGAGAGAATGGCGTAGTATTTCTTGACGTTGAGCGTGCCGGTGAACACCTGCTCCTTGCGCTCGACTATCTTGATTACCTCAGCCTCCGGCTCGACACCCTCACGTGCGGCGCTCAAGTGCACCATCACGCGGTCGCCGTTGAGGGCGTGCATCGAGTTGCGCTCCGCAACCAGAATGGGGGTGCGGCTCTCGTCGCTATCGAGGGTGACGCTGTTCTTGCCGTTGCTGCGGCGGGCAAAAGTGCCCAGCTCCACCATCGAGCGGCGGGCGGGCTTGTAGCGCCCGGCCTCCACTTCGTTGATGAAGCCGTCGGCAGCCAGATGCTGCAAAATCTCCACCACTAGCGAGCGCTGGCGCGGAGTGTGAGCGCCGATAGCGCCAGCCACTTGCTTATAGTTATGGAGGCTGTTGTCGTTTACTTGGTTGAAGTAGTTTATCACTTGCTCGTGAAGCACGCGTCGCTCCTGAGCGGTAGTATTTCGTTTTTTTGCCATAATTATATGTTTTTAGTGGAGTTAGAGAATAAGTCAACGAATGCCTATCAACCGATGCGTTTGAAGCGACAGTCGCCACTCGGGGTGCTGTTTCACCGCCTCTACGGTGATGTCGATATTGTGGCGGCGCTGTTCTTCATCGTCGACGTAGCACGGTTGCAGGAAGCGGTGCTCGGCCGTGATATGGTCGTACTGCGCAAGGTCTTGTCCGGTGTACACCACCTTCAGCTCGTTGCATCGTGAGAGTATCAACGGCTTGAGCTCACCGCCCTCGACGCCTGTCTTGGGCGATAGCGTCACCCAGTCGATACCCACGGGCAGAAAGGATGTGCCGTTAGTTTCGATAGCAACGGTTTTACCGGTGCCGTGTAGCAGCGACACGAGGTCGTTGTCGATAAATAGCGCCGGTTCGCCTCCGGTGAGCACCACCAGTGGCGCCGCGGTATAACGCGCGACGGCGTCGACAATGTCGAGCGCCGTCATCAGCTTGCCCTCGGCATGGTCGGTGTCGCAGAACTCGCATTGAAGGTTGCATCCGCTGAAGCGCACAAACACGGCTGCGGTGCCGGTGTTCGCGCCCTCGCCTTGCAGTGAGTAGAATATCTCGTTGATTTTGTACATCGTGTCTGGTTTTGTGTTATTCACGCACGTAACTTGCCTTGTTGTCGCGCGACTCCCACACGTCGGCGCGATAGCAGTTGGGCACATTGTCCACTATCCAGCGCGCGATGTTCTCGGCCGTAGGGTTGAACGGCAACACCTCGTTCAGGTTTTGATGGTCGAGGCGCTTGTGCACCAGCTCTTTGATGAGCGTGAAGTCTACCACCATGCCGTTGTGATCCAGTTCCTCGGCACGGCAATAGACGTCTACCATCCAGTTGTGGCCGTGCATATTCTCGCACTTGCTGTCGTAGTCGAGGTGCAATTGGTGGCACGACGATATTTCAAGAGTTTTCTTTAGATAGTACATTGTCTCGTTTCCCGTTATTCGTTTATTAATGTTTGTTTATTGTTGTTTGATCCAATCGGCGATGGTGGTTAGAGCCTTGTCGGAGATATCCTCCTTGATGGCGGCATAGTTGAGGCCTTCGGCGGCACCGGCACACCTCTGGAAAAGGTGATTGTGCCCTGGCAATGTTATTACCGTGGCTTTCGGACATTTGGCCCGCATCGCCGCCGCATTGCCACTCGCCCGCACTTGCAGGTCGAATTCGCCATAAAGGGCGAGCACGGGGCAAGTGATGGTTTTGAGCTCGGCTGTGGGATCGTATTTCACAAAGAAGCGGTACCATGGCGATGTCATTGCGGCGATTTGCCGCTCAACCACTTGCGGCGGATACTGCGGCGACACTATGGATATATCGTGCATGAGCGCCGCTGTGAGCCGAAGCGGATTGCCGATGGTGGCGATATGGTCGAACATTGCCGTGAGTGCCTGTTGCTGCTCGGCGGTCATAGTCATGCCCGCTACCTTACCAATACCGAGGTTCTGGTCGATTAGCCCTTGCTTGCCCGGCAGGGCGGGTGCCGCAAGGGTAACGATAAAGGCGGGGTGCACAGGCGCGTGCACGGCGGCGGCATTGATAATAGCTATGGTGCCGCCCTCGCTATGACCTATAAAACCGCAACGCTTGGCGTCGACGCCGTCGCAGAGACGCAGGAATGCGAGAGCCGCCTGTGCGTCGCCGGCATAGTCGAGTGTGGTCTCATCGCCCTTCAGCGGCGAGGAAGCGCCGGCGCCGCGGTCGTCGTAACGCAGCGAGCCAATGCCGTTGGCGGCGAGATAGTGCGCTATAACGGCAAACGGCTTGTGCCCGAGCAAGGTCTCGTCGCGGTCCTGCGTGCCGCTACCCGTCACAAGCACTACCGCCGGCACCGGTGCCGTGGCGTTGGAGGGTAGCGTGAGGGTGCCGGCGAGTGTGACGCCGCCGGCGGTGATTGTCACCTCGGTCTCTTTCAATCGCGCCTCTTGCGCCACCGCCATCAGCGCCAACACTCCTGCCAATAAGCTTATCAACAATCGTTTCATTCTCGTTGCTCGTTTCTTGTCAATTCGTACACTTGCCTAATCGTACACACATCAACTATTCCTCGGCTTTCCACTCCTTGATGGTGCGGCTCTCCGGATCAACCACCACGCCCACTTTCACCTTACGTCGCGGGTCGTTCCAATATGGAATCAGATAGTTTTTCTCGTTGATTTGTGCCAACGCGTCGTCTACAGTCGCATTGCCGTCAATCTTCAATTCCAGCACATAAATGGTGTTACGATTTTTAAGCACCACGTCGCAGCGCCCGCGAGCGTTCTTCACCTCGGTATGAGTTTCGATGCCTATACAATCGAAAATCACGCGCAGTATCGTTTCGAAGTCGCGCTCGGTTTTGTTGCTCAAATCGTGAGGCAAGGCGGCAAGATAGTTCTGCACAGCAGTGAGCGCCGTGTCGAGGTCGTCGTTCAACATCGCCCGCTTCACCGCTATGAGAAGCGTACGATTAAGATTGGACGATGGGCTGAGGTATCGCGGCATGAGTGTAGCGTAAAGTCCACGATACACCTCTCCATTAGGAATACCTAAAGTGTAAAGGTTCTCTTCCGTATTGTAATCCTTTATCGTCAAGTAACCGCTCTGGTATAGTATGGGTAGCGCCGTGTCCATATTGTCGTACGACTGATCGAAATCGCGATCATAAACCGATGTCCCTTCAATATCCATCAGTTGGAACTGATAAATATCAAGAATTGTAACCAACGACTTTGGCGTAGCGCTATCAAACCAATAATCCTTTAAAATTCCGCTACTAAACGAACGTATCAGGCTATATGGATTGTAAACTTCGGTCAGATTCGGGCCAAAGCGGTAACCGTCGTATCGCTCACGTATCAACTCTGCCATCTGTGCGGATTCCATCTGATACTTATCAGCCAGGATTTTGATGTCGTCTTGGAAATTAGCCTTAAGTTCGTCAGCTGTAATGCCGCACACGCCCTCCATTGCCGGCTCAAGCGAGATGTTGGTCAAATTGTTGATAGTCGAGAATATCGACATCTGCGAGAACTTGGTGATGCCTGTGATAAAGACAAAGCGAACATACTTCGGCATCGATTTCACCGAGATATAGAACTCTTGATAGATGTTACGAACAATTTCAGACTTCTCACTGTCATCGATAACGTTCAGAACAGGCGCATCGTATTCATCGAATAGTAAAACCACCTTCTCACCGGTAACTTTATAAGCTGTCTCGATAAGTTGTTTGAGACGAGTGCCATTGTCGAGCTTAGAGCCATCGCAACCATATTCTTTCTCGTACACCGACAACATTTGGCCAAGGATGGATGGGATAAGGCTGACATCACGGCGTTTACAGTTCGACATATCAAAGTGAAACACCGGATATTTGGTCCAATTCCGCTCCAGGCGCTCTATCTCAAGCCCGTGGAACAGTTCTTTTTCGCCCTTGAAGTAGTATTCAAGCGTCGAACACAGCAACGACTTGCCGAACCGACGCGGGCGGCTCAAGAAAATGGCGTTGCCGTAGCGGTTGGCAAGGTTGTAGACATAGCGTGTCTTGTCGACGTACACAAAGCCGTCGGTCCTCAGTGTCTTAAATTCCTGCACTCCGGCCGGATAGCGCCTGAACTGTTCCATAATGTCAATAATTTAGCGGTTAGAGGGTTTTTGCAACCTCCACTTCCTCGAACGCCTCCACCAGGTCGCCCACCACGAGGTCGTTGTAGCTCTGGATAGAGAAACCGCACTCGAAGCCTGTTGCAACCTCCTTGGCGTCATCCTTGAAGCGCTTGAGCGATGCCAGGTTGCCGGTGAAGATTACGATACCGTCGCGAATTACACGCACCTTGCACGGGCGCTTGAGCTTGCCTTCCTTTACCTGCGCGCCGGCGATGGTTCCCACCTTGCTGATGTGGTATACCTCCTTGACCTCGGCGGTACCTATCACCTCTTCCTTGATTTCGGGCGACAACATACCCTCCATTGCGCTCTTCACCTCCTCGATGGCATCGTAGATGATAGAGTAGATGCGGATATCGACACCCTCCTGCGCGGCCAGGCGCTTGGCATCGGCGCTGGGACGCACCTGGAAGCCCACGATGTAGGCGTCGCTGGCAGCGGCGAGCGTAACGTCGCTCTCGCTGATAGCGCCCACAGCCTTGTGGATTACATTCACTTGCACCTCGGGCGTAGACAGCTTGATGAGCGAATCGCTCAACGCCTCGATAGAACCGTCCACGTCGCCCTTGACAATGATGTTCAGCTCGTGGAACTCGCCCAAAGCGCGCAGGCGAGCGATGTCGTCGAGGCCGCGGCGCTTCATGGTGCGTTGCGAAAGTTCGCGTTGCAGCTGCTCGCGCTTGGTGGCTATCTGGCGTGCCTCCTGGTCGGTGTCCATCACGTTGAACTTATCGCCGGCGGTGGGAGCGCCGTTAAGGCCGAGCACCAAGGCGGGCGACGACGGGCCGGCCTCTTTGATGCGCTGGTTGCGCTCGTTGAACATCGCCTTCACCTTACCATAGTTGGTGCCGGCGAGCACGATGTCGCCCACCTTGAGCGTACCGTTGTCGACAAGGACTGTGGCCACATAGCCGCGACCCTTGTCGAGCGACGACTCGATCACCGAACCGGTGGCCTTGCGGTTGGGGTTCGCCTTGAGGTCGAGCATATCGGCCTCGAGAATCACCTTCTCCATAAGTTCCTCCACGCCTATACCTTTCTTGGCGCTGATGTCCTGACTCTGATACTTGCCGCCCCACTCCTCTACGAGGTAGTTCATGTTAGCAAGTTCCTCTTTAATCTTATCGGGATTGGCACCAGGCTTGTCAATCTTGTTGATAGCGAAGATAATGGGCACTCCGGCGGCGCTGGCATGGCTCAGTGCCTCTACGGTCTGCGGCATCACGCTGTCGTCGGCGGCGACGATTACGATTACGATGTCGGTCACCTTGGCACCACGCGCACGCATGGCGGTGAACGCCGCGTGACCCGGGGTGTCGAGGAAGGTGATGCGACGTCCGTTGGGCAACTTCACGTTGTAAGCGCCTATGTGCTGGGTGATGCCACCCGCCTCACCGGCGATTACGTTGGTGTTGCGAATGTAGTCGAGCAGCGAGGTCTTACCGTGGTCCACGTGACCCATTACGGTCACTACCGGCGGACGCTGTTGCAAATCCTCGGGACAATCCTCCTCCTCGTGTATTGCTTCGGCCACCTCGGCGCTCTCGTATTCGGTCTTGAAACCGAACTCCTCGGCCACAATGTTGATGGTCTCGGCATCGAGGCGCTGGTTGATTGACACCATCACTCCCAAGTTCATGCAGGTGCCTATTACCTTGGTTACGGGCACATTCATCATTGCCGCAAGGTCGTTGGCGGTAACGAACTCGGTGAGCTTAAGCGTCTTCATCTCGGCCAAAGCTGCGGCAGCCTCTTCGCGTTCCTCTTCGCGCACTGCCTCGCGCTTCTCGCGGCGCCACTTGGCGCTCTTCTTCTGTGTCTTGGTGGTGAGGCGGGCGAGCGTCTCTTTTACTTGACGCTGTACGTCCTCCTCGCTCACCTCGGCTTTGAACGGACGTTTGTTCTTGTCTTTCTTCTTCTTTGATTCGTTCTTGGAGGCGGCATTCTTGCCGGCGGCCGCGTTGTTTTGAATCTGGGCGGCGCTCTTCTCAATGTCGATTTTCTCTTTTCCTATGCGCTTGCGTTTCTTGCGTCCCTCGCTATCGCCTTGGCGGGCTTTTTCCTTGGCGATGCGCTCGTTGCGACGCTCTTCCTTAGTTTTCTTTTTGGGGCGTGTCGACTGGTTGATTGCCGAGAGGTCGATTTTACCCACCACGTTAATGGAGGTTTTAAGCACAGCGGTGCCGGTAGTGAAGATTTCGGACTCTTTCTTGACGGATTCCACCGGCTTGAGCTCATCATTCGCCTCGGGAGCGGCAGGCGCTTCAGCCTTTGCCTCCTCCTTCGCTACGGGAGCCGGCTTCTCCTCTGCCTCAGGTTCGGGGGCCATAACGGGTTCGGGGTCGGGCGCGGACTCGACCACGGGCTCAGGCTCCTTGACGTGCTCCGGCTCGACCACGGGTTCGGGCTCCTTGACTGGTTCGGGCTCGACTACGGGTTGGTCGACAGCTACAGCTGCCGGCTCATCCTTTACCTCTTCAGGCTTCGGTGCCGGCTCAGCGGCCTTCTCCGCCTCGGGTGTGATGATTGGACTTCCGGGGTTCGACAGATCGATTTTGCCCACCAGTTTTGGCTTACGCAACTCGGTCTTTATCTCTTTAACTTCCTCGCTCTTGCGATTCTTTTGGCGTTCGCTGGTAAACTTGTCGGACTCCTTCTTCTGAGCCATGTCGGGCTTGAACTCCTTCACCAGGATGTCGTACACGTCGTCGTCGATACGGCTGTTGCTGCCGGCGCTGGTATCGACGTCCATACGTTTCTTGGTGAAAAAGTCGCGAATCGTCTGCAAGCCCACGTTCAATTCTTTTGCTACTTTACTTATCTTTATGCCCATAAAATGTGAAAACTAAGTTTTTAAAATGAGAAACCTCCTATTATTTATCTCTCTAATCAATAATTCCTAACAGAGCGTGAGGTGTGTATTACTCCTCAAACTCGGCACGAAGGATGTCGAGCACTTGGTCGACGGTGCCCTCCTCGAGGTCGGCCTTCTCGATGATTTCCTCACGCGGCATGCGCAGCACACTCTTGGCGGTGGCGCAACCGATGTTTTTCAGAGCCTCGATTACCCACTCGTCGATTTCGTCGTTAAACTCGTCGAGATAGATATCCTCCTCTCCTTCACTTTCGAGGTCGCGATAGACATCGATATTGTATCCTACAAGATCCGAGGCCAATTTGATGTTCAAGCCTCCTTTACCGATAGCGAGCGATACCTCCTCGGGGCGCAGGAACACCTCAGCGTGCTTATTCTCGTCGTCGAGTCGAATCGACGAGATCTTCGCCGGACTGAGCGCGCGCTGGATAAACAGCTGCGGGTTGCTGGTATAGGAGATTACGTCGATGTTCTCGTTGCGCAGCTCACGCACGATGCCGTGGATTCGGCTTCCCTTCACGCCCACACAGGCTCCAACGGGGTCGATGCGGTCGTCGTAGCTCTCAACGGCAATCTTGGCGCGCTCGCCCGGTACTCGGGCCACAGCCTTAATCGAAATCAGGCCATCGTGAATCTCGGGCACCTCAAGCTCGAAGAGGCGGCGCAGGAACATCTCGCTGGTGCGGGACACTATAATCTTGGGGTTGTTATTCTTGTTGTCGACGGTGTGTACCACGGCGCGAATGGTTTCGCCCTTGCGGTAGACATCGGTGGGAATCTGCTGATCCTTAGGCAACAGAAGCTCGTTCTTGTCGTCGTCGAGCAAGAGTACCTCGCGCTTCCACACCTGGTACACCTCGCCGCTCACGAGTTCGCCCTCAAGGTCCTTAAACTTGGTGTAGATAGCGTCCTTTTGCAGGTCGAGGATTTTGCTGGCGAGCGTCTGGCGCAGGTTGAGAATCGCGCGACGTCCGAAGCTGGCGAAGTCTATCTTGCGGGTATGCTCCTCGCCCACTTCGCAGTCGGGGTCGGGGTTCTCATCGTCGTTGCGAGCGTCGGTTATGCCAATCTGTCGGTTCGGGTTCTCCACCTCGCCGTCGGGCACTACCTCGAGGTTTTGGTAAATCTCGCAGTCGCCCTTGTCGGGGTTCATAATCACGTCGAAGTTCTCGTCGCTACCGAACATCTTGATAATCACGCTGCGGAACGACTCCTCGAGCACGCTTATCATCGTGGTTTTGTCAATGTTCTTGAGTTCTTTAAACTCGGCAAATCGGTCGGCCATATCGACCTTTTCAACTCTCTTAGCCATGTTGATTGTTTAGAATTTGATGATATTTTTTGTATATTTTATTTCGTTGTATTGCAAACGGTTGTCAATCTCCACCAGCTCGGGACGTTTCTTGCCCTCGGGCTTGATCTTGGCCGTGGTGACCACGGTGAAGCCATCGTCGTCGGCGCTCTTGAGCGTGCCCTTGAGCTTGCGTCCGTCGGCGGTGAGTACTTCCACCTCGTTGCCCACATTCTTCAGGTAATGGGCCGGAACTACCACAAACGGGTCGCTGATGCTGTAGCTGCCCACGGTGAGCTCGAAGTCCTCGCGGTCGCGGTCGAACGCCGCCAGTATGGCATCGTTCACCGCCACACAGTCGTCAATCGTCACCGTGCCCATGCTATCGAGTGTCACCTCTACGACGCCGTCCTTTTGGTCAACGTCGATGCCCACAAGGAACAATTCGCTCCCGGCTATGTATTCTTCCACCACTTGGGTCATCAATTTTACGTCTATCATATCCTATATTTTATACAAAACGAGGAAGCCGCCCCGGGCCCCCTCGTTCACTATGTAACGAAAATGCACTGCAAAGGTAGACATTATTCGCCATACCGACAACTTTTCTACCTTATTTTTATAAGAAAAACGCGTAAGGAGTAAAAAGTTTAACTTTATTTAGTTTTATTTACGCATTATTAACTGTAAAATATCATTTTTACGGCACGATGCGGGTGCCGGTAGTGCCTTGCAACGCCTCGCGGGCGCGCTCGAGCGACGTGATGAGCGCCGGCGCTCCGGTGGCTTCGACAAACTGCAAGCACGACTCCACTTTGGGAAGCATGCTGCCGGGCGCGAAGTGGCCCGCGGCTATATAGTCTCGAGCCTCGGCCGCGGTCATGCTCTCGAGGTCATGCTGGTCGGCCTTACGATAGTTTATCGACACCCGCTCTACTGCGGTGAGTATCACAAGCATATCGGCATGAAGGTCGAGAGCGAGCCGGGCGCTGGCGCGATCCTTGTCGATCACGGCAGCAACGCCCTCATAGTCGCCGGCTCTCTTCTCCATCACGGGTATGCCTCCACCGCCCACGGTTATAACAACGTTGTGGTGTTCAACAAGTTGCTCAACCACGGGCAACTCGACTATCTTTACCGGCAGCGGCGAGGGCACCACTCGGCGATAGCCTCGACCGGCATCTTCCACAAAGGTGTAGCCGGTGCGGGCAACGATGGCGTCGGCCTCGTCCTTGCTATAGAACATTCCCACGGGCTTGGTGGGGTGAGAGAACGCCTCGTCGGCGGGGTCAACCACCACTTGAGTGACCACGGTGGCACACGGGCGGTCAAGGCCGCGGCGGGCGAGCTCGCGTTGTATCGCCTGCTGCAAATGGTAGCCGATGTAGCCCTGAGTCATGGCGCCGCACTCGGGAAAAGGCATAGCTGGAGTGCCTCCGCCATTGTCGGCGGCGAACTCAAACGCCAGATTGACCATTCCCACCTGCGGACCGTTGCCATGGCCCACCACCACGTCGTAGCCTTCTTCCACCAGGTCGACTATCGTCGACGCCGTCACGCCCACAAGGCGCAACTGCTCCTCCGGCGTCTTGCCCAAGGCGTTGCCGCCCAGGGCTATTACAAGTCGCTTATTCTTCATTCTTCATTTTTCAATCATATTTATAACTATTTAAGATGGAAGATGGAAGATGTGCTTCTATCCGTCCGACAATCTCCCTCACATCTTACATCTCACATCTTACATCGAAGAAACATCTTCCATCACTTCAGTGTCGCGTACATTACCGCCTTGATGGTGTGCATACGGTTCTCAGCCTCGTCGAACACACGCGACTGCTTTCCGCGGAACACCACGTCGGCCACCTCCATCTCCTTAAGGCCGAATTTCTCATAAATCTCACGGCCGATGGTGGTCTCGAGGTCGTGGAACGACGGCAGGCAGTGCATAAAGATTGCGTCAGGCTTTGCCTTGGCCATTACCGCCTCATTCACCTGATATGGGCTGAGAAGCTTAATACGCTTCTCCCACAGCTCGGGCGCCTCGCCCATCGACACCCAGATGTCGGTGTAAATCACGTCGGCATCCTTCACCCCTTGCTCCACGTCGTCGGTGAGGGTGATGGTGCAGCCGTTCTCCTTCGCGATCGCGCGGCACGTGGCCACCAATTCCTCGTCGGGCATATTCTCCTTGGGGCCGCAAGCCACAAAGTTGATGCCCAACTTGGCCGATACCACCATCAGCGAGTTGGCCACATTGTTGCGGGCATCGCCCATAAACACCATCTTCAAGCCCTTGTAACGGCCGAAGTTCTCCTCAATCGTGAGCACGTCGGCAAGCATCTGCGTGGGGTGGAACTGCGTGGTAAGGCCGTTCCACACGGGCACGCCCGAGTGTTTTGCCAGATCCTCGACCACTTGCTGGTCGAAGCCGCGATACTCGATACCGTCGTACATACGTCCGAGCACGCGGGCAGTATCCTCGAGCGACTCTTTCTTGCCCATCTGCGACGAGCCGGGGTCAAGATAGGTCACGCCCATGCCCAGATCGTTGCCGGCCACCTCAAAGGCGCAACGGGTGCGGGTCGAGGTCTTCTCAAACAGCAGCACGATATTCTTGCCGGCAAGATACTTATGGGGCACTCCGGCACGCTTCATGCTCTTGAAATCCTTCGCGAGGTCGAGCAAGTATTTAATCTCTTCGGGGGTGAAGTCGAGCAACTTCAGGAAACTTCTTCCACTTAAACTTCTTGGCATAATCTTTTTCGTTTTTATTATTAGGTTATTACTATTTTCTATATCGCCGTGGGGGCGGGTCAGTCGCGCCATAGGGGCATACCCATACAGCGGGGGCCGCCGCGGCCGCGAGACAGCTCGCTGCTCGGTATTTCGAGCACGTTCAGACCGTTGTCGCGCAAGATGGCGTTCGTCACGTCGTTGCGCTCGTACACTACTATCGTGCCGGGTGCTATGCATAGCGTGTTCGACCCGTCGTTCCACTGCTCGCGCTCGGCGGTGATCATGTCGCCGCCGCCGCATTTGATCAGCGTCACGCTCTCCAGCTCCAGCGCCTCGGCCAAAATCTCCTCCAGAGTCTCGCGCCGCTCCTCAATCGCTATGCGGTCGGGACCGTCGCCGGCGGTGAGGCGATACACTTCCAGCGGGCCCAATATGCCGGGGTGGATCATAAACTTGTCGAGGTCGATTTGCGTAAACACGGTGTCGAGGTGCATAAAGGCGCGGCTCTCGGGAATGTGGATGGCGAGGATGGTGTCGATGCTTGCCTGGGCATCGCCGAAGATATTTTTCGCCAGACGCTCAATGGCGTCGGGCTCGGTGCGCTGCGAGATGCCCACTGCCAGCGTTGTTTCGCTCAAGTTCAGCACATCGCCGCCCTCGATGTGGAACGGCCGCCAACGGTCGTAGTAGTGGTCGGCGCTTTTCAGCTCGGGGTGGTAGCGGAACAGGAAGTCGGCATACAGCGTCTCGCGGCAGCGGGTCACGCTGTACATCCGGTTGATGCCTACGCCGGTGCCGATGCTCTCAAATGGGTCGCGGGTGAAGTAGAGGTTGGGCATGGGGTTGACCACAATGCGGGCATCGCCGCGCACGAGGTCGACCAGCGACTGGCGACTGCGCGAATCGCCATGCGGCAACTCGTTCAGATAGATACCTTCCATCGTCTTTAGCACCAGTTCTTTGCTGTCCTCGATGCTATTGAGGAAGTCGTAGATGATTTTATGATATTTCGAGGCGCGGATGCCTGCCTCGGCTATGAATTGTCGCAAAAAGAGCTCGCGGATTTCGCGGCCCTGCTCCAGCACCTGCGCCATATAGTCCTCAAGGTACACCACCTCAACACCATTGTCGCGCAACACTCGCGAGAACGCGTCATGCTCCTCTTGAGCCACTTTCAGGTAGGGGATGTCGTCGAAAAGCAACTCCTCCAGTGTATTGGGCGTAAGATTAAGCAACTCGCGACCGGGACGATGCAACAGCACCTTCCTCAACGGGTTTATCTCGCTTGTAACATGTATTCCTGTCATCAATATTCCGGTAAAATAGGTTTCGTTTTATAGGTAACGTTGTAATTAGCGAGCCACAAAATTACACACTTTCGGCCACACCACCAAACTTTTCCCGCATTTTTTCATCCATATTACTCAACATATTAATTGAAAGGAGATGAAAAGAATTATTAATTACCCCTTGATTGCGATTGCAATGGTAATCGCCGCCTTGTCGGCCGCACTCACTGCCGACGGCGCTTGGCGACGCGCTTCGCGCTTGCCGCCGGCCTATATACTGTTACCCTTTCATGGTATTAATTGATTGCTGTGACAGTGGGTGAGACATCGCGAATGTAGGGTCGACGCATGCGTCGACCGCCGCGCATATCGTTGGTATTCCGCATGATTCGGCACCCGGGCGACGCGTGCGTCGCCCCTACATTAGCGGGTGGGACACAGGTTGACACATCTTACACTTTACAGCAGGATAAGAATAGACGGATTATACTGATTGTTGCCAGTATAATCCGTCTGATTTATGGTAGGGAGACTACCTTACGAAGGGATTAACGTAGAATCTTAGTGGTAGACACGCGTCCGTCGGCGCGGGTTACGACCACGATGTTGATGCCGGAGAAGGGTCGGTCGCTGATCATGCCCTGCGGGTTGACGTAGCGCACATTCACCACCGGGCTGTCGGTGTTAACGACATTGATACCCGTGGGGGTTTGTGTCTTGTCGTAGTAGTCGTAGGTCAGCACCAAGTCCTTCTCGGTCACGTACCACTTGTGGGTAGGATCGTCCACCTCAGGTTCGAGGCCGCGAGTGGTAACGGAGTTGCGTAAGGGAGCGTATTGGCTGCCTCCGCTGGGCGAGTTGCTGTAGGTGGAGCTGTACATACGCGCGATATACTTCACGGTGCGCTTGCTGTTCACCACGGTGAATGTTTCCGTCTCCCCGGTGTCGGGATCGGTTTCGGTGTAGGTGATATCCTCGCTAATGGGTTTTGCCTTGTAAATATCTTCCAGATCTACATCGGGGAACTTGCCATCTTGAACATTGTATGTCGGCCACATATCGGTGAGGTTGCCCAAGTCGATATATGTATTCTCGTTGAGGTCCACAGTGTTGAGCAGAGTCTCTGAACCGTCCTCTTCGACGCGCCAGATGCGATAGCGGTACACTTGCAGGTTGTCAGGCAAATAGTTAGGTATCACCTTCAACTTGGCTGAATATCCCATGGTGTTGCCACCCTGGTCGGCGTAGACGCTTTCGGTGCGGCTCTTGCCGATGCACTCGAAATGCATCTGCGGCTCGTCGACATCCACCACATTAGTGCCGTAGGTGTTGTACACCCAGTTGCCCTCGCTGCCCCTTATGGTGCGGATTTCGGTCACGTAGTGGGGGTCGTCGAGGTCGGTATACTCCACGTCGTCGTATACGGTGAGGTTCATCTTTCCCTCGGGTGCCGAGAGCACGTCGAAGATGCCCAAAGCGTTGGTCAAGTGTCCGGTAGAGTGCTCAATGTTGACGAGCGAGACTTTATTGTCGGCGTTTCGCTCGGCCTTTGCCACGTGTCCTGCATACTCATAATTGTGCTTATCGACGCGATGCACGTCGTACTTCTCGAGCGAGCGGTGCTCGTCGATTTGCGCTTGGAAGGTGATTTGCACCTCGTGGTCCTCTCGCAGGCTGTGGTCGGCGTCGCCGTCGACATCGGCTTTTGTGAAGCCGCCCAGCTTACCCGAAGTGGCGCTCTTGAGCACCGGCACCACATATTTGTTGCTTCGCGACTCGTCGGCTCGCATCACCTCGTAGGTGTACTGGCTCGGGTGCTCGTTGGTGGCGGTGCTGGCTGTGAAGAGGTCGACACATTCGATGTAGCCGCCATTGCCGATAGTGCCGGTGAGCGTCTCGTTTGAGCTGCGGTCGGTCGACTCAAAGCGCGGGTTATAGACCTGCGTGCCGTTCTCGAAGTTGAGCGTATAGTTGTAGACTCCCGACACACCGCTTAGGCTCAGGTTGAAGCTGGCGATCTTCACGCTCTCGTCGGTGGCGCCACCGGTCGAGCGGCGGTAGATATCGAAAGGCAGGTCGGTAGCCGGGTCGCCATTGTTGAGCGAAATTTTTACGCGATTGCGATACACGTTGAGCTCTTGGTTCTCGGTGTTGAGGGCAAAGCGGCTGCGATAGTCGGCCACATCGACCACAAATCGCTCGCGACCGGGTATCATAATGGTGGCGATGTTGGTGTTCACCTTAATCGACGAGGCGGTGACTATGGTACTGGTAACCCCTTCTACCTCTACCTCATGCTTGTCGATGGGGTTGGCGGTCACCATATAGTTGAACACTTGCGTGGCCTCGGTTTGCTGGATGTCGTAGCTGAGCGTCTGGAGTTCGGTTGTGCCTCCCACGCCCAGTCCCGACTGGGGATGGAATGTGCCCACGTTCACCCATTCGCCGTTGGCGTTCTGCACGTAGATGTAATACTGCTGGTCGACATCAGCCTCGAGTTTCTCTTTGTCGAACCACGTGTGCCAGTTGAGTGTCACCCGATAGATACCCTCGGTAGCGGTAGCGGCCACAGAGGCGTCGAGGAACGCCTTGTAGAGCAGTAGCTTAGGCCTAAATTCTTGTTCTGCTCGCGTTGGTGGTAGAACTTGGTGAGGTCATCACCGGTACCGGCCGCCGAATTGGCTGTATTGATTGTTCGTGTGGTGGGATCCCAGTCCAGTCCGGGGAAGCGCTTGTCGGGCACAAAGAGCGCGAGGTTGTTGAACGTGGTGGACTCGTTTCCGGCCAGGTCGATGAAGTGTCCGTCGTTTTCACCCCTTTGCCAGATGTTGTAGCAGTCGTGTTGGACATACTCCACTTTGCCCTCTCGCAATGCTTCGGGATCGATTTTCATATTCTGGGGAGCAATACACTCATAGGCGGTGAAGAGCGGCGAGTTCGACGAGCCGTAAGCATCTCCAATCTGCTCACGTCCCTTCGAGGCGAAGAAGAAGCGTTGCGCCGTGATTTTGTCAATAACAAACAGATAGCCCGGGTTGTCGGGGTCGGTCACGCGGAGGTATTGCGGGATTACTCGCACCGATTTAAGCGACTTTTTGGTGATGGGTATCAGGTTGTTGTCGACAGGGCGGTTGGTGCCTCCGCCGGTCATATCGTCACGATCCCAGTCTTTCATGTTATCCCATTCGTCAGCCACCTCGACCATCAGCAGTGTCATGCCGTCTTGCTCGGGCTGCGGCACAATGTCGGCGGGAGTGATATCGGCAACGGTTTTGTTGTTGATTTTGAGCCATGGAATGCGCCGTGCAAACCTGCCGATCAAGTAACCCTTGTCAGAGGCCGGGTAAGTGTCGGTACGGAATTGATACTTCGTCGGGGGATTGGTTGTGCAATTCCTCACCAGACCCGAATCAGAGAAATTGACATAAGGTGAGCTTGAGGTATAATTGGAAATACCGTAAAGCAGATAGCTGTGACGGTTATAGTCAATCACGCGCGGGTTACGCTGATAGGTGGCCTTTGTGCCGTCGAGCAGATACTCGTTGTGCTCGAGCTGCCCGGGCACCTTGGGGTTGGTGTACACCTCGTTGAAGAGTGCGAGCATGTGTCGTGGGTCGGTAGCCACGTCGAGCAGGTCGCTGCTGTTGGTGGCGCCATTCTCGTCGGTCCACTCGTAGGTGATGCCGTCCCAGGGCGTGTTGCGCGCCGTGAATTTCACCGTCATGTTGTTCATGTTCACGTCGATGTCGTAGTAACCGCCCCCGGCTTGCACTTTGAAGCTTTTTTCAGGGGTGGGGAAGGTTTTAGGCCCCGCCAGTCCCAGCGGCATATCGAGGTATTCGGTGCGCACAGGCCAATCCTCGGTGTAGGTGGTAGTGACACGACCGCTTCTGATGGCGGCCCAATCGTCGGCCGTGTTAGCCAGAACGGTAGAGAAGGCCAAACTATCATTGTCGGCGATTGAAACGTGCTCGGCCTTGAACACATTATAGCTGACGCGCGTCATCTCGAGCCCCACGTTGGCTGCCCACTGGTTGCCGTTCACTTTTCCGAGAATGTAGAGTTTGTCGATGTGACGGTTGAACTGGAACTTGCGGTCCTTGATGTTGAACGTCACCTCGTAGGTGCCGGCCGGAATCGCGTAGCCGTAGTTAAAAGTGCTGCCGCCGGTGTACTCAAGCGTGGTGTTCACCCAAGCGTTGTTATCCACCACCAGACTGTCGGTTGCCGGGCGATAGGTGAACTGCCAATTCTTGTCGCCGGCAAAGCAGAAGCGGGTGTCGGTGGTGATGGTAACGTTGCTGGCCTTGTAGAGGCCGTCGCGGTCGTAGTGAAGCGTGACGGCGCCGTTGAAGTTCCAACTGCCCAAATTCGCGTCCGAGCCAATGAGGTAAATCTCGTCGTTGATAACGAACTCGTGGTTATCGGTGCGGTAGAGCACATAGCAGGTGTAACTGTCGGACTGCTGCCACTTGTAGCTTGTGTTATTGTTCCTCGCGTAATACGCCACACCTTTGTCGGGGGCTTCGCCATCGGCATCGGGTCCCCAACGATATTTGTTGTTGTCGAAGTAGTCCCAGTTCTCGTCGCCGGAGCCTTGATTATTCGAGAAGAAGTAGTAGTTCTCCACGTCATTACCCGGGAAGGTAATATCGTAGGCATAAAAGGCATAGTCCCCATCCTGGATCATGCCCCAGCCGTGGGTGAGCGCCCACGTGTTGTTCCCGTTGTCTCCGTTGAGCGACGGGAAGTTGCCGTGCATATACCAATCGGCGTTAGCCTGGAAATTCCAAGCTGCCAAGGCCGTCATCATCAGCGCCAGCGCGGTGCGGCGCATGGCGGTCTTGTTTAAAAATAAGCTTTTCATTTAAATTTATACATTTATATTGTTTGATTTGCTCGAATATCATACAAAGTTACGATATAATTACAAGAAATCCAAATATTCACATAAAAAAAGTAGGAAAACAATCTTTTTTAATAGTCTTTTTTAACATCTATTAACCAGTCTGCTCATATTAGCATGATTACTACCCTCATAAGTAAGCAAAACCGGGCAATTTGATTAGTCTCAATCCGTTAGTAAGGCACCTGTCGGCAGCGCCCAATTCAATGAAATATACCAAAACTGAATAGTTTTTCAATAGCATAAATATACATTACCACACGACAGTGGGTGGGACAGTTGGGTGCGGGTGCTGCGAAGCGCCGGAGGCGCTTAGGAGTTAAGGCAGGTGGCAAGCGCGTAGCGCGCAGCCCCTGTGTCGGGGCGAACGCTCCCCGATCCACCG
>ERZ842401.2970-NODE-2970-length-21744-cov-53.316151_pt1 | contig 21744 bp, 21 predicted proteins | sample MGYA00521270_ERZ842401 | MGnify/ENA primary metagenome ERZ842401 (study PRJEB31892, sample SAMEA3878208) | bioreactor metagenome | biome: Moose rumen | place: Sweden | collected 2011-10 | study: EMG produced TPA metagenomics assembly of the PRJEB12797 data set...
ATCTATCTTGCATGACATGGTATCTAACAGGAGGCGATTCCACTTTATTAAAAGTGTTATGACATACATGTTTAGACAATCTGATTTTACATCAGAGATGTTTGAAGAAGCAATCCAACAATCAGGCATGGAGATTACTAATAATCATATTGATGGCCTAGGATATTTATTCGATTACGCAAAAAACGTAGTGTTCACTATTCCACCAAAAGAGGCTGGACAACCAGACTACTATTATTTCATTGATGTTCAAATACCATGGCTTTATGTACAATCATCCTATGATACTGACTATATCTTCAAATCGCTTTCACAAGGTTTGATTGCAGCATACGATGATGGACGTATCAGCAATGTTAATCATATTTTAGGGGACATCTATAGATTAGCGACCGATTCATTCTTGGATCAATCAGAAGTAGCAATTAAGTATTTGAAAGAAGTTGCTGATTATATGATAAAGGATAATTGGGATGAAGGTAAATGGTCTGAACAAGTCTTGAATTGCGCAAAAGCAATAGCTGAAAGGAAAAAGTATGAAATAATTGGATTAAATGTATGTAAAACGCAGAAAAATGGAACAAAAGAAAGAATATTTCGCATTTATAAGCTACAAGAGTGAAGATGTAGAATGGGCAACGTGGTTGCAGCATGAGCTGGAGCACTATCATCTGCCTGCTTCCTTTAATGGGCGTACAGATGTGCCGCAAGAGTTACGCCCAGTGTTTCGCGATATAGATGAACTCAGCGCTGGCAATCTACCTGAGCAAATCAAGCAGGCACTTGTCAATTCGCAAAATCTCATAGTGATATGTTCTCCGCAAGCAGCGGAGTCACCTTGGGTTAACCAGGAAGTGGAAACTTTTATTGATCTTGGTAGGACAGGGCGTATATTCCCCTTCATCGTCGAGGGTAACTCACCTTCTGAGTTCTTCCCTCCTGCATTACGAGACCTTCCCAAAGATGAAGAACGGCTTGGAGGTGATGTAAGTAAGAAAGGAAGGGATGCTGCCTTTGTCAAGGTTGTTGCTGGTATGCTCGGAGTAGGTTTTGACGCTCTCTGGAACCGCTATGAAAAAGAAAAAGCCGAAGAAGAAAGAAAACAAAGGGAGCAAAGAGGCAGACTACTGATTAGTCAGAGTCGGTTTCTGGCAGAAAAAGCTAATTCATTGGTCGAAGAAGGTGATTTTTATACAGCAAGGCTTTTGGCAATGGAGGCTTTGCCAGTGGACTTAAAGAATCCAAACAGACCATACGTTATCGAAGCTGAAATCGCATTAAGGAGGGCCTCGCAAAGTAATACGGCAGTTCTGAGGGGGCATACAGATAAGGTTACATCTATTGCATTAAGTCCAGATGGTAACATCATTGCCTCGGCTTCTTTTGATGGCACTATACGTCTGTGGGATACGGCGACCGGACAAACCGTGAAAGAACTGCCAATAAAGAAAATGCCACTGTTCGCTGCCTCTTTTTCCCCAGATGGACAATACATTGCATATTCTTATGCAGCAAATGAGGATTCTTCCATCTATATCTGGAATCTAAACAGCAATTGCCTTCAATGCGTATTGAAGGGACATGAAAGCGTTATAAGATCAATATCGTTTAGCCATGATAGTTCCTCTTTAGTTACAGCTTCTAACGATGGAACTGTCCGGATATGGGACATCTCTCATGGAAAATGTAGGAAAACCTTAAGGGATGATGGCAAATTTATGCTTTCCGCAGTGTATAGTCCTGACGACAGTTGCATCGCTGCTGCATCCTATGATAAGTATGTGCGTATATGGAGTGCCGTTAGTGAGAAGTTGATTTGTAAACTCGAAGGACATGCAGATATTGTCACAAATGTTTCTTTTAGCCCTGATGGCAGGATGCTTGCCTCTGGATCAGAAGACAACACAATATGTATATGGGATACAAATACATGGGAGTGTAAAATGGTTTTAAAAGGACACAGCAGATTTGTCCTATCAACAGCCTTTAGTCCTGATAGTCAGTTTCTCGTGTCTGGTTCTTTAGATGGAACAATACGTTTTTGGGAAATGGAAGAGGGGCAATGCGTTTGCGTGCTGAAAGGTCATACTGACCGCGTTAACACCGTGTTATTCCATCAAGGAGGACAACTTGTTATCTCTTCGTCAGATGATGCCACAATTCGTATATGGGAACTTTTTGGCGATGACCCCAAATCAATGTCATTACATGACGTGTCTTATTTAAGAAGTTCCTCTGTAAATAGCAATGGGACATTGATTGCCGGAGTTGATGGGTATCATGAGATCAGCGTGACAAAAAAGGACTCAAAATTCATTCTACGCAAGGGTTACGGCCATATAGATGATGTTAGCTGTGTAGTCTATAGCCCTGACGACAAATATATTGCCTCTGCATCATACGACAAAACAGTAAGAATCTGGGATGCGAACACACTTGAATGCATACATGTTTTGAAAGGGCACACGACTGCGGTCATGGATGTATCATTTAGTCCTGACGGGAAATATGTCGTATCTACATCACTCGATGATACTATTAGAGTTTGGGATGTCTCAGCAGGATTTTGCCTTTTTGTAATAGACAACAAATTTATATCAGGTTCCTCTTTCACCACAGACGGTAGGCATATTGTCTCAAACTTTACCGATGATTCTGCTGATGTATGGAAGTTTCCTCCCATTCAAGAGCTTATAGACGATAATCGGGAAAGATTCAAGAATCGTCAATTGACCCCTGAAGAGCGGAAAAGGTTTTACTTAGAATAGATGTTTGGGCTATGAATATAATGATTGTTTTGGCAGCAGCACTTCTTCCAGCCATCCTATTATGGGTGTATATCTGGAAGAAAGACACACAGAAAGAACCAACTTATTTATTGCTTAAGGCAATCGCATGGGGTATAGCTATTTCGGTTCCAGTGAGTATAGTAGAAGGTGGACTTGAGTATATGTTATTTGGAGAGGAAGGTAAACCGACAAGCCTCATAGGAACAACGGCACTTGCTTTCGTAATAGCTGCATTAACAGAGGAAAGTTTTAAATTATTGGCGTTATGGCTGGTTTTGAGAAAGGATCCCTACTTTGATGAGCATTTTGATGGTATTGTATATGCTGTTTGCGTGGGGTTGGGTTTTGCTGCTTTCGAGAATGTCATGTATGTCTTTGGTGATGACGACTGGCTTTCAACGGCAGTTCTTCGTGCTTTCCTCGCAGTACCAGGTCATTATGCCTTTGCGATTCTGATGGGTTATTACTATTCGGTTTACCACTTCGTGGATCATTCACCGAAAGCAGCGGCTCGTATTCTCATTGTGCCTATTATTGCACATGGTACCTATGATGCTATCGCTATGAGTGGCATGCTGAATCCTTATATCGAGGGACTCAGTTTCTTTGTCCTTATCTACTTCTGCGTAAAATTGCATAAGGTGGCGAAGGCGAAAGTGCTGGCTTTGGTGGAGAAAGATACAAATATGAAACAATTTAATGTGTAAGAATATGGAATCGAACAAATCCTATTTTGCATTTATAAGTTACAAACGTGAAGACGAAAAATATGCAGAAGAATTGCGTAGAAAGTTAGAACACTATCGCCTGCCATCTAAATTGAGGAAAGCAGACTCTTCTCTTCCTAAAGAGATTAGACCTGTATTTCGAGATGCCCTAGAGTTGGCTGGTGGTGTCTTGTCAAAAGAAATCGAGGCCGCATTACAACAATCAAAGTATTTAATTGTCATTTGTTCACCAAATTCCGCAAAATCTCCATGGGTAAATAAAGAGGTCCAGACTTTTATAGGCTATGGACGTGAAGAAAGCATAATCCCCTTTATTATTGACGGTATTCCTTTCTCTGAAGACGATACCACAGAGTGTTTTCCACCGGCACTCAGATTTCTCAGGGAGGATAGAGAATTGCTTGGGATCAATATTAACGAAATAAATCGAGAGGCAGCCTCAATAAAGGTAATTGCTCGCATGTTGGGACTTAAATTTGACACATTGTGGCAGAGATACGAACGTGAGCAGAGATTTAAAAGATGGATGTGGACAGTTTTCTCTGTTTTATTAGCTTTATCCGGATTTGGTATTGGTTCTTATTTTATGAAACAGAATCAGCTTATTGAATCTCAAAACGATCAGCTGCATAATTTGGTAAATAATTTAAGGGAAGAAAATAACACTATCTCTTTCTTGCAAAGTGACCAGAAACAATACTATTTTATGGGTCAATTGAGAGGAAGTGGATGCTATGACATTTCTTTGATGGAATTTGACTATCATCCTTATGAACCTATTGTCGCTTTTATTGACGATTCTGGTGTCTGGCTTCATTACCTAAATTCAGACAGAGAAGTTTGTTTGCCGACTTATTACAAGGGAGAGCAAATTTTTGATTTATGTGAATTACGTTTTTCTAACGATGGTAGTTTGTTAAAGGCGAATGGGCATACTACATCAAATTGGGATTATGCTGATTTTCTGTGGAGTGTTGAGGATTGTAAACTAATTGGACCACGCTCTTTAGATAGCTTTGATGAAAAAACAAGCGAGAACAAACATCTTTTGGAGATAATGAATTATGAATGTAGAGATGGAAAGCTTTATTTGTACAACACTGTAGAACATAAAAGTATCTGTTCTACAGATTTCGATTCTAATGATAAAAAACCGAATAGTATCTACAATCCCAAGTATGACGAAATCCTTTTCCTATCAGAGAAGAGAGCTGCATTATATGATAATGCGAAAGAAGGATTTGTTATGTTTTTTAAAGGGTATAATAATCCTGATCAGTTTGAGTTTAGTGAATCCGGGGAATATTTGAGGATAGAAAAGAACATATATGGCAGAACGATTAAGATTGACACGATTGGAAACCTCAAATATTCTGTTTGTCCTATCGCTGATTATCCTTATATAAATGAGGCAAAGAATGGGGCTTGTGATACTTTAAACCATGCGACTTTAAATGTTAGTGAAGAATCCATAGTCTACAAATCTGGAAATGTCGTAAATAAAACAAAGGTCATAAGTGATTACACATCCGGGAATATGCAAGAACACTTAGTTGATGCTATATTTGCAGGTTCAAATAAGGTTATTGCAATAGTTGAACAGGGTAGATTTCGCATTTACAACTCGAAAACATGGAATCTTATTGGGACACTTCCCAACTATATTTGGTCAACCATTGATGGCAGCAGCGTTGATGGAGGCGGCTTGGGACATGAGGAGGAAATGGGACATGCTTCGAGCTTTATTGCTATGACACACTATTTTAACAACAAGTTATTTGTTCTTAGTTCTGGTGGTGTTTTAAGAATCTATGATATAAATAAATATCGATTAGAACATGTTATAGTGTTACCTATGGAAAAGAATGGAGAAGATTTTACTGGAGTCCCTATAGACAAGGCAGCTCTAATTGACAATGCTTCTCAAATTATATACTCTTATGAAGGATCGTCCTTTTATTATAAATGCAATTTACCTAAGATTGCCTATTAATTCATTTTATTGCACAATGATTGATGATAGAACTTGAAAACAGAAAGGCTCTTTATGAAGATAAAATAGAAACAGCGATGAGAAAGACAAAGTACACGCCGCAGCCTATTGACACAACGGATGTCACGCTGCCAGAAGAGTTGGAACAGTTAGTAGAGGAGATGTCAAAGAACGTACATGAGGTATGGGCTGAGACTCGAATCAAGCAAGGCTGGAAGTATGGTGATCAGCGCAGCGATGAACTTAAAACGCATCCGTGTCTTGTACCATACGAGGATCTTCCTGAAGAGGAAAAGGAGTATGACAGGAACACTTCCATAGGTACACTAAAGCTGATTATGAAACTGGGATTCAAGATAAGTCAATAGATTATTACTCCTGACTTCGGCGATGCGTCACCCTGTTCATGTGCGCCAGTTGCCAATTCTTGTGATTTTGGATGTGCTTGTCAGTGAAAAAATCACTTTTTCCTTTTCTGTTTCATGGATTTTTTATACTTTTGTAGCGGATTTCACATACTCTACCCAAGGTGTACCCAAGGTGTACCCAAGGTGTAGCCAAGGTGTAGCCAAGGTCAAAAGGCTGGTATTACCTTAGGAATACCAGAGTACTACTTGGATGGGGTATGGGTGGAGCGAAGGAATAACTCTGCCAGAGAATAATTAAATATTGTAGAAACTAATCATATAACAGTTATGGTAAAAATCAAACAAGTCGGCATTGGCCGGATGGCATCAGGAACTATCGACGGCATCACGTATGTAACTCGTGGGGATGTAACCTATGCTCGCTCAACGCCCACAATGCCCGCACACGTCTATACCACTCCAGCGGCTAAAAAACGTCGTGCCATCTTTAACATGATTCAGATGCACTTGAAGCATCATCTGCCCACACTTCGCAAGACGATAACACCCAAGGGAATCGGAAGTGCCTATACCCGCTACTATTCGCTTAATGCCAAACCGCTTGCCAGAGCCCTGGAGGTGTTGGCGGAGGAAGCGGTGGCCGGGAAGGATGTTACCATCACTGATGTTGAGGAGGCCATCACTGCCTACGCAGCCGACCATTCCGATGAGATTTGTATTGCCAGTCTCAAAGGCTACAAAGAGTTGTTTCTAAGCGGTTCTTGGCCTGACACCATTACTCTCCATTCGGTCAATGGCAAAAGCTCTGTCGTCATTACCGTTATATAGATTGTCTGAAAAACGAAGGACTGTGTGTAAGCGGTTGGTTAATCTCATCAGGATGATGATGTCGGATGGAAAGTATTAGGTGAATACCGGAATCAGGTGGTGTTAAGATTGACGGCTGGGGACTAATCCCAATCGTCAATCTTGAAATAGAAATCTTCCTGTATTGTTGGGTCGTAATCGCTCCAATAATCAAAGAAATTCTGTGCCATGGGTGGCAGTTCGCCCAACATATCATGGAAGAAACGTTCTAAATGTTGGTGTTCAAGAGCTGCATTACGCATCTCAATATAAAAGTCACGCACACTATCCCAATCAGAGTCATACTTCTCATAGAAAAAAGAGTTGTACCATCCATCACCTGCCCAATACTCCCAACTGTCACGCCCTTGAGCATCAGACAATCCAATACTACGTTCTACAACGTCAATCCGACTGCCGATAACCTCACATATACCATCAGAAATCACATCTCTAAGGCGAACATACTTTGTGTTGAACCAAACATCAATCCAGTCATCATAGTCTTTCGAATGAATCTGTGACAGAGTGAACTTCCAAATTTTCAATGCCCACATGGGATGATGTGCTTCTGCACAGAGATTGCCGAGATATAGTCCCTTCTGAGCCTTACATGCACAGGTCGAGGCACAACGAATAGGATGGATTTCACAATTCACCAAATCCTTCAGCAACCTCGCTTCAAGATGGGTTACAACACCACTGGGTAAGCATCTGCATACCCGATAAGGAATTCTTCTTCTCATAATAAAACTTTTCTAAAATCCTATTTTTGTTTTCTGACGGGGAATCTCAATGGTTGAGATGTCTTCTGGAGTAAGCATCAACAAATCTTGCTTATCTTTAGGCTGATGCCTGATACAGCGATTGGCGTGTTGAATATAGATGCGTTCCAGCTGGTTGGCAATGAAGCGAGCGTTGCCCCACGTTTCTATATCGCGCATCTTATATGCTTGTGCCAACATGATACTGTACTTTTCCCATGCTTTATCGGTAAACTTGTAGTCATAGTCTTTCACACGGCAACGGGTTATTTCCAGCAGTTCGTCGATGGTGAAGTCCGTGAACTCGAACTTGTTGGGGAAGCGGGACTGCAGACCAGAATTCGTATCTAGCATCTTCATCATCGGCTCTTTGTAACCGCAAAGTACAACAGCAATGTCACGCTGAGATTCATCGGCAAGGATGTTCATCAGCAACTGAATCACCAACTTTCCTGGGTCATGATCGTTTTTACCATTCAGCAGGTAAGCTTCGTCAATCATAAGGACACCACCTTTAGCCATTTCCAGAACTTGTCTCACTGACCGCTCTTCATCGCCCCAAAGGGTTCCGAGGAACGTGCCACGATCGCAGACTACGACATGTCCCTTCGACAATGCCCCTGCCTGACGGAGCAATGAACCGAAGATTTTGCATACCGTTGTCTTACCTGTACCAGGACGACCAAGAAAGATGCTGTGCAAGGAAACTGCATGCTGTTTGCTGTGAGGAAACAGTTCATGCATCATCTTGTTGTAGCTGGTTAAAGCAACTAACTCATCCATGCGTCGTTTGATGTCAGTGCAGCCAACCAGTTTGTCAAGCTCTTCTCGTGGATTAGGGATTGGACGCAAGACCTCAACCTTAACGCTGATGTTATTGTTTTGCTCAATCTCACCACTAGGGAAAGGTTCATCATCTGTGATTGAGTTATCCTCTTCTTCTGCGTCTGACTCCCATTCTTCTTCATTTTCATCCAAGTCATCTTCTGACTGTTCATCATTTGATTCCTTGCCAAATGTTTCATCGAATTCTTTATTGATGAACTCATTGAGCATCTTTTCAAATTCCTCATATTCTGAATCTGAAGAGCCAATCATAGGAGGCTCCTGAGGCTTTGACGAGCTAATGTTTTCTTGGCTGAGAGAAGTATCCGAAATAATTCTCACATAAGAAGAACAAGCCAAATCATAATCGTTATTGGTCTTGATTCGTCTGTATTTCAGCCGTTTTAGTTCATCAATCACCATGAGATTATTAGCGTCCCACATCCTGTACAACTCGTAATAATTGATAATTTCTGCCTCTGTAAGCAGTACACCATAGACATTAATCTCTGGTGCGGAGTTTTGGAGTAGTTCCTTTGTCCGACGTATAGTTTCAGACATTTTATAAACGACACTTACGCGAGGTTCACAGCCATCTTCTAAGAGTATGGGGCTAAGTGATTCTGACTCTTCATAAACCTGTACCTCGCTGGTTCCGCAGCAGTCGAGGCACAAAATGACTACGTTGGTATCGTTACAATACAGATATACATCGTAGTCGGTTAGGAAAGGAGATAAACCATTCAGGTGGGTAGAGAATACAGCATAGTTGGCTGCCATTGCGTCCAAAAATTTCCAGACAGTATCTTTTGTCTGGTTCTTAAAATCGTTGATAAGTCTATTTGAATTTCTCATTAATCATCATAATTCTGTCACATATATATAATAAGGTATAGCCCCAAGGCTTGGGGCACAAGAGGGATAGGTTGGTGATAATACACCGACCTATAGCATCAATTGGGTGTTTCTTTTGGGATTACCCTATCACAAAGCCCTCGACACTTGTAGCAATATGTCAAAGAACGCTTCAGCGAGTAAAGAGCGAAAGCTTGCTTTCAAGCTCTTTCGAGTGCCAAAGGTCTTCGAGACAAAGTCTCAAAGAACGCAACGAACGACAAGATACAATCTTCCCGTCGATTCACAGACTCAGTGTTTACTTTGTCATTGAACCGCTCGACATCGGACTGAATTCTTCGTCATTTCGTTCATTCTTCTTGCTACAATTTGATTATTTTGTGATAGAATTATGATTATCGGCTGCAAAACTACACAAATCTTCTGATTCCACCAAGGGTTTTCGACTATTTTTCAGAAATATTTTTTATGATGATAGAAAAGCGATTTTCCATGACTCTATATTGTGATAAGAAGTCTGAGAACTATAAATGGAGTTAATAGAAATACTTTATGATGAAGAGAAATGAAGATTTGCCAGTGGGACATGGTGAGAAGAGTGTTATCATGCTTCTTCGCCTTGGTTTTGAAATGACTGATGATGAAATACTGGCCATCCGTTGGCACATGGCTCCTTGGCAACTGGCACTTAACAATACTGAGATGGTAGAGGACTTTCGCCATGCAGAACTGTCATGCCCGCTTGTTTCAATCATTCAAGCTGCTGACAGGCTCGCAGCCAAGATATTAGAGGTTAAACCTGAAGATTAAGACTTATGGTTATATTGGCATTTAGTTTAGTAACTCTTCGTCCACTGAGTGTGGGACTTGACAAGTATTGGACAAATCATCAAATCCTATCAGTCTGTCTTGCACGTTATCTGTGGGAAGATGAGGAACCAGTATGTTGATCTAAATTCAAGATGGGAAGTATGGATAGAGGAACAGATGAAGAAAGACAAAGAGTAAAAACAGACTTCTCTTTGGCAATCGGTGATATTCGGTGTGGTGGCGGTCGTCGAGTTCGCCATTCTGTGTTTACTGATCTCCAGGAGGCAGAAAAAGAACTGATAGCTGATACTGAGATGAATTTTCTTTTCGAATGGAACATTGTGGATGCCGATGAAGCCCATATTTACGTTACGAACAGGATAAATGGTTATCGATACCATATTTCAGTTATTTGTCCAGCTGCACTATATGTGGATGTTTATCGAATATTGGACGATGATACAGAGGTTGATGCCTTTGGGGAAGAGTTTTTGAACACATCAAAATAATCTGCAATATCTACATTTAGTGTTAGTTTTTAAGCTGTTTTTCACCTCTTTAATATAAAAATGAGTAAAATAATGCCAAAAATAATGCTTAAATAGTTTTAAATTGATTGAAAATGACTATCTTTGTACGCAACAAAAGAACCTAATATGATTTTTATTTCATACCTCATAATATTACTGCTTGCGGTTTTTGTCCTGCTTTTGGTATTTCTGATAGTTCAGTTATACCAAATGGGTAAGATGCGTGATAGCATTAACGAATTAAAGAGTGAAGTACAAGGGCTAAAAACTGAGTCTTTAGCAAACACTGGTTCTCAAAGTAAACTGAGGGGTAATATTACTGTAGTGCAAGCACCCGTCCCGCCTGTGGCACCTTTTCCCTCTCACAAACCGGCTTCTAGCACGCCACAACCTACAAGTACCCCGGCAACACCTGATGAAAAAAGTACATCTAAACATGAAGACAAGTATTCCTCTATTAAGAATGAGGTTCTAAAAGCCATAAGCAAGAGGAGAGAAGTTGAAGAAGAAGATTTGCCTAAAGTCATAAAAGAGCTATCGTCTCATTTCTCTCAACATCCTTCTGGGCACTGGGCTGAGGATTTGAGTGACATTAGCTATTATCGCTTTCTCGACCTTCGGATGGAGCCTTCAACACGTGTTGTGGTCATTGGTGATATTCATTGTGACTACTATTCACTGTCGGCAATCCTGCTGAAACTGTCCATTGCACAATACGACTATTTCGGAAAAGCCTATTTCGTTTTCCTCGGTGATTATCTGGATAGAGGATCATGTCTGTTTGAACCCTTGCTTTTGTTGAAAGACCTAAAAGAGATTCTGGGCAAACGTATGATTATGTTGAAAGGTAATCACGAATCCATCTCATACGATGCTGAAAAGAAGACGCTGAAAGCAAATGTCAGGCCAAATGACAGTTGCGAATGTCTTAAGGAGTACTGTGGTAAATACCCGGAATTTCTTAAAGCGTTCTCCAATTTTTATTGTAAACTGCCAACATACGTATATCTAAAAACACCAGAAAAGAATGTTATTCTGACTCATGCCAGTATACCAAGAGATATTTTCCTGCATACCTTTAGGTTTGATGAAAAGGACGGCCGCATAAGATTTGAGTCCACAGTTCCGCAAGCAGAACGGATTGCGAAAAGGAAAGCCATCCTGAAGGATATGATTTGGGGAGATCCCAAAGACTATGACGAGAAAATGCAGGTTGAAGGCCGTTTTGAATTTGGAAGGAGGCAGTTCGAGAGGTTCTATGACCAACACCACATCCACCTAATTCTGCGTAGTCATGAGGAAGCTGCTTTAGGTTACAAAGCTTTTTTCGGGAATCGCGTATTTACCGTTTTTTCAACAGGCGGCGAAAAGAATCCTCAGACAGGTTATCCTGAGGCAGAGCCTGCCTTTGCAATCATTCATGGTGACCATTTGACGATAGAGAATAGTTTCCTGTATCAATGTCTTGAAGGTGGGAATCGATTGGCGGTCAATCTGTTTACAAATCAAAGATATTACGGCAAGAATGCTGGTGGTTTTCAGCTATCAGAAGAATTTGTATGCGGTACTGAGGTGCGGGAGAGTCTGAAAAAGAAATTTATGGAGATTAGGAATTCATTCCCCTCCGACTCGGTTGAAGTCACAGAATAATAACGAAACAACAACTATATATGACATTATCAGAATTCATACAATACATCAAAAAGGTTCTTGCTGAGGAAACTCCAGTTGCAGAGCCTATTAGGCAGACTGCTGTTCAAGAGACAAAAGGTGCTGACATTTCTAAGAAAGAACAGGTGAAAAAGGTTATCCTCAATAGGAGCCATGAGATTCAGCCAGAAGATTTGCCGCGTGTTGAGGAGGAGATGCTGTCCTATTTTGAGGAGTTCAAGAACGAGGACTACTTTGTTGATATTAGCTGCTCACGTTATTTCCAACTGCTTGACTTAAGAGAAAAAACAGAGAACAGAGTTGTTGTCATTGGTGATGTTCATTGCGACTACAAGTCGCTCGCAGCCATATTTTTGAAACTAACTTTGTCGGAGTATGATTATTTTGAGAAAGGTTATTTTGTCTTCTTAGGCGATTATTTGGATCGAGGATGTGCATTGTTTGAGCCTCTTTTGTTACTAATGGACTTGAAAAGGATCTTAGGTGACAGGCTGATTATGTTGCGAGGCAACCACGAAATGATTGACTATGATGAAGACAAGCAGGAATTGGCAGGAAAAGTCCTCCCACTTGACAGCGTACCTTGTTTAAATGAATATTGCATTGATAATAAGGCTTTCTTAAAATCCTTTGCCTATTTTTATCGTACATTGCCGACTTACGTCTATCTGAAGGTTTCTGATCAGAATATCCTACTGACACATGGAGCAATCCCACGTCATGTGTTCCTTGACGTTTTCTGTTACGATGAAGAAACTGGAGCGATTGTCTTTTCAGACGAAGAGATGCCCAAACTGAACATGGATCAGTTGCATGCCCGAAACATGATACTGAATGATATGATTTGGGGAGACCCTAGTAATGATTTGGAAAAATTCCAAGTTAATGGACGCTTTGAATTTGGCAGTAAGCAATTTGAAGCATACGCTCAAAAGAATAAACTTAACAGGGTGTACCGTAGTCATGAACCTGTCGATGACGGTTATGAGTCATTCTTTGATGAACGCGTCTGTACAGTATTCTCAACTGGAGGATCAATGAACGAACAGACCGGTTATCCGGAAGTTGAGCCTGCCTTCGCAGTTATCGATACAGACGGATATTGCATCATAGAGAATAGTTATCTATATCATGTTACCATTGAAGATGGGGTTGATGTCTTTGGCGACTTATATAGTGGTAAACTGATGAAGCATCGAGAAATTAAACAATACTCTCTGAATCAGGAATTCTACTGCACGGGAGAAGCGGCTATGCGTATGGAGTCGTTATTCAATAGAGTGAAAGAGGGTTTTCCAATTGAAGAAGAATAAATAATTTTTAAATATTACAACTATGGGAATTCAGAAAAGACCAGCTCAGATGAAGGTTAAAGGTGTGGCAGACATTGTATTCTGTTTTGACTGCACCGGATCGATGACCGAGATTATCACCTCAGTCAAGGAGAATGTTGAGAAACTGATTAAAGGGTTCAAGGAGAATCAAGTCGTTCTTGACTGGCGTGCAAGATGCCTTGGATACCGTGATTTCGAGTTTGACGAGGAATATCTTATCAACGACCGTCCTTTTGTTTCAACGGAAGAAGAGTTAAAAGCTCAGATTGACGGTATGGAAGCGAAGGAATATACAGGTGAGGATGACCCGGAATCAACACTAGATGCCATCTGGTATGCAGCAAAGAAATCAGAATGGCGAGACAATTGCCACAAGATTATAGTTGTATTTACAGATGCTGCGGCCAAGCCCGTCAATGAAAAGACGCTTGCCGATGTCAGTGGTTCTGATGGCGATGTTGATGTTCTGGCACAGGAACTGATAGTCCAGCATATCAAATTGTTCTTGTGGGGTAAGACGGATAAGCTCTATGATGCACTCATGACTATTCCACGTGCCGACATTGTCCAGTTGGATAATCCTGAGGAAGACTACAAAACCATTGACTTTAAGAATCTGATGGAACAGATTGGCAAGACCGTATCAGACCTGATTAGCGGAGGTGCCATGACGGTTTGAACATGTCTTCTAAAACGAACTAATCCGATATAAGTATGGAAACAAGTATCAAAGGCTATGAAATTGTTGAGGAAATCAACAAAGGTGCTTTCTGCGATGCGTATAAAGTAAAGAAGGGAGGAACCTACTATTTCCTTAAAGCCTATAAAGATCCGACCAGCATGTCGGAAGACTATGAACAGTTCAAGAGAAATCAGCAAACAATGATTCCTATCCTGAAATCCATCGGTGGACAGGTAGAAACCATAGTGGAGGATTTCGAGGTAAAAGGCTTATACTATCAAGTGAAAGAATTCATTACCGGTGCCACCAATCTGAGGGATTGGCTGAACGACAACGACAACTATGAAGAGCGCCTTGATGTTGCCATCCAGTTTTGTGAGATACTAAAGGCTATTCACGGAAAGAATATCGTCCATCAGGATCTGAAGCCGGAACAGGTAATGGTCGTCAAGGACTCTTCGAAGAAGGCGGGAGTAAAAATCATTCTGACCGACTTCGACTGGTCGGTGCCAAACGGCAATATCGTCCGTATCGTGGGCACACCCGGTTATGGAAACATCGACGGAACGAATCTGTCCTATAAGTCAGACATTTTTACGTTCGGCATCATCTTGTGCGAGCTGCTCGCAGGTGTCAACCCATTCGTAATAACAGAGAAAGAGGAAGACCGTATTTTTGAACCCGAGAAATGGGTAGAATGGGTTACGAAGAAAGACTATGTCCTCCCAATGAAGATTAACGACGATTTACCCAAGAGTGTCAATGACATTATCGTGGCATGCCTCGAACCAGAACAAGGCAAGAGACCGACGCTCGATGAGATTATGGTCGTTCTTCAAGGGAAACCCGCTCCTGACAGACTTTATCCACGCAAGAAAGCAAAGCTGCGTGCACCGAGTGGTGATGTGATGATTATGGTTCCCGGTACGGGCTATGGCCGCAAGCACTTCAAGGAATTGTTCGGTAGGACTACCGACAGCGAGTCCAATCCCGTTTACAAGTATCTCGACAAGAACTATGCTGTTCTTTCTGTAGTCCAGGAAGGCGAGGACATTCTGCTCGGTTGTCCTGCCAACGGCTTTGCCAAGAATAAGGTCAAGCTGAACGGTGCAGAGCTGTCAAGCAAGCCTGTCATCGTGAAGAGCGGTGACAAGATTTCCATTTTCAGTACAGGAAAAGGAATGGACATCGTGAATTTCACTATAGAAATATTATAAGTTTAACATCTTAAAAAATACAGATTATGGGTTTACAGAAAAGACCAGGCGCATCCGTCATGAAAACCAAAGCGGTGGCAGATGTCGTCTTTTGTTTCGACTGCACTGGCAGCATGAAGCCAGTCATTGACAACGTTAAGGCATACGTCAACAAGTTCGTTGAGGGTCTTAATGCCGACCAGAGCACCATTATCGACTGGCGAATGCGAGCTATGGGCTATGGAGACCTTGAAAAAGGCGAAGAGCCTCAGAACAAGAATGAGTTTGTTTCTGATGTTGCGTCGTTCCAGTCACAGGTTGCCGGTATCCGCATGTGTGATGGTGGTGATGCCCCTGAGTCAACGCTTGATGCCATCATCGTGGCTGCCAAGAGTTCACAGTGGCGCAGGGCTCACAAGATTGTCGTTGTGTTTACCGATGCTCCTGCCAAGGATCTCCATTCGTCCACCAAGTCAACCTTTGCCATCAACAACCTTGATGAGTTAAAGCAGGATTTGGCAGAAAACCATATCAAGCTTTTCTTGTGGGGTGCTGTTGATGAGAAGTATGCAGCCCTGAAGCAGGTTCCCAAGTCTGAAATTACGGAGATGAGCCATCCCCACGAGGAACTTTCCTCAGGTGCCAGCATGGCAAAACTGTTGGAGTTGATGGGCAAGACTGTTACGGCAACCATCGGTTCTGAGGTACTTTAACTCAAATGACATGTCTGTTCGGATTTGCACCAAGTGTCATAAGGTAATAGCCCGTGACGGAATTCCTGTTGCAGGGAAATACTACCACAAGAAGTGCTTAGAATGCGCTTATTGTGGTCAGAAACTTGCGGGGTTCTTCGTTACCTATAAGGGCTTGCCTTATCACACTGAGTGCAATCCGGCTTCAGGGCAGAGGGTTTGTGCATGTTGCCGCAAGCCCATCACGACATCTGCTTATTCGTTAGAAGGCAGATACTACCATAAGGAATGCTATCACCAGCATGTAGAGAAGAAATGCTGTGTCTGTGGTGAACCTGTGCGTAGCAAATATTATGAAGATGAATGGGGGAACATTTCGCACACAGAACATGGAGGAGAAAAGCCTCTATTCTGTTATTGTTGCGGACGAATTATCTCGGGGAAGCCTGTCATGTTAGGCAAAGATAAAGCGATGTGTAGTATTTGTTCTTCTTCGTCTGTTACAACAGATTTCCAAGTTGAGCAATGCCGGCAGAAGGTTATCAGCGTATTCGACGAACTCGGTATTACAGGTATTCCTGTTACTATCCCAATCAGCATGAAACCCAGCGATGAGATGGAAGGAACCCTTGGGCACATCCGCTATTACAAGGCAAGGAGGCTAGACTTGGCTGATTTCCGCATTTATATGACATACGGACTACCAAGGTTATACTTCCAAGGAGTGCTGGCACATGAAATGCTTCACTCATGGTTGGCGCTATATGGCAGGGAAGTCACTGAAGACGAGAATGAAGGCTTCTGTAATCTTGGCAATGCTTTCATCTATGTTAAGGATGATTCTGATTTTGCCCATTACCTGATGAGACGTATGTATAAAAACGCAGACCTCGTCTATGGCGAGGGCTATCGCCTCCAGAAACAGCGGTACGAGAAACTGGGATGGGCAGGATTACTTGATTCGCTCAGACACAAATAAGAATGTGCAGATGGAACACTCGATAGACACCATTTACAAAAGTCTTGCCTCGCCTAAAGACGATGCTGCTTATTTCAAGGCATTAGGGAAAGAGTGCAGAGCCATCGGTTGTGAGTCAAAGAACGAGAACCTGACAGAAACAGCCTTCTATCAGGTTGCATCCACTATGACAAGCCTCTATAATGACAAGAAAATCTCCTTGTCCACCTACCATGCTATCACTTCTGTTTATCATGAATGGAGCCTTTTCCGTCTTGACATTGGCAATACCAACGGATGGAAGGAATTGGCCGACAAGGGTCTTGACCTGGCGCTCAAGCATCTCGAAGAGTCTGTGGAATGGAAAGGTTCCTATCTGTCCTTCCTATATGGCATCTTCGAGCATACCGCTAATATAGAGGAACGTTGGCAATTGCTTTCCTCCTCATTCCTTCCTTTTGAGAGCATTGGTAAGTTCAGTGAGTGCCGCGAGAGCCTTTATCATGGATTGCTACTCATGGAAACAGCATCCCTCATGGAGAAAAGGGGAATTGGCAGCGATGTTAAAGGCAATATATCTCTGATCCTAAAAGCTGCTGAAACATTACGGTACTGCCACGACCATCATATCAGCATAAAATCTTCATCTGGTACTACAGCAGCATCAGCTTTAAAGCTGCTGTCCGACTACTATTATAAAAACCAGGCACGCTACCGTCGGTTTGACGAGAGCACGGCCACTTGCATAGAATCACTCCTGAAGTTAGAGGCAAAACCAGCCACAAGGCCAAGTCCATCTTCTCCCAAAGGAGCAAAAAGCACTAATGCGGGCATCTTTATTGCCGTTATTGCCGTAATCGTCATCGTATGCCTCTTTATGATTTTCAGAAATCTATTCTCAGAGACTAAAGGTGGTGACGAGACTAAGGAACAAACCGAGTATAAGCAGGTCATTCAAGGTGAAACGGGATATGGAAGCGTTCAGGACGAGCAGCCAGTTGAAGGGAGTGGGAAAGTCTTTTTGCCTGCAGAATTGACAGGACTATATTTCGTTCCGAAAGCAGACGGAATATCTTCGAAAGGTATTACAGCCAGGATTTCGGATGTAGGAAGTGGTAAGTACGATATGGCTGTATATAGTGATATGCCCATCAGACACTATAGTATGACCCTTGACCGAGGGAAAGGGCTATTTCATTGTGATGAACTGGGAGATGGGTATATTACCTACGACGAACAAACAAGAACGACAACAATTCATTTCTCTGATATATGGATATTAACAAATTAAGTTTCTATACATGCCTAATGGGGGTGTGGTTACTCCTTTCATGTGGTTCAAAACAAAATGAGGCGCCAACGGTACCGCAGGAAACTTATGATGCGCTTCTGCAAAAGTACGATATGCTGAAAGAGCAAGTGGATGGTACTATTTCTGCCAATGAAGAGGCAAGAATAGAACTTAACGGTATCATGGTTGAGTTGAATGCCATCACTGGCAGGACTATCTCTTTGCACAAAAATGTGGAAACGGGTGCAGAGATGGATACACGAACAACTGCCGAAAGGATATCAGAATCCATCAGAGATATTAAGAAAAGGCTTAATGCTGTTTCCGAGAAGAAGGTCGATAAGCAACAGCTCGCCTTGATAGAGAATCTCCGCCAGACTATTGCCCTAAATGAGCAAGAGATAAACAGACTCAACAACGTTATTGAAGACAAGAATCAACAAATATCCACTCTTGACAACGAACTTGAGAATGCAAATGAGCAGTTAAGACAGTCATTTGAAGACATGAAAAGAGCGGAGATGCAGAGTTGGATATCTATGGGTGATGAGTTAATCAGTACGGCTGACTTGCTCCCAGATGTAAAAGGGCACGGTAATATGAAACCCATTAAGAGCGCCAAACTGACTATTCTCCTTCGGGCAAGGTCAGCTTATCAGCAGGCATATCAATTAGGGTCTGCGGAAGTACTGACGAAAATAAGAGTTGCAGAGCAAAAATATCGTGACGCAGCAAACCGATAAAATATCATCGCAAAAATATAGACACAATGGCGGTATTAAGTATCAATCAGCGAATAGGCAAATATGAGGTCAAGCGTCTCATAAAGGAGAACAATTACTGTGAGACCTATAGGGCGGAGGATGAAAACGAGGAACCATTCTTCCTGAAGTTGTTTATTCTCAAAAACACCCCAGAGAAGATGCTGGACTCAGATCATCATGTAATGTGCATCAATCTGATGTCGAAACTGCGTCATAAGAATATAACTTCATTTGTTGAGAATGGCTCTTGTCAAGATGATGGTGTAGGCATGTGTGAATATGTCATTACCAACTATTTCAGCGGAGAGCTGCTGGCTGACAGGCTGACGCGTGAAGGTAGTATGCCTTTTGATGAAGCTGTCAGAATCATGAAGGATGTGGTCAGTGGATTAAAGTATATGCATGAGCTTAATATCTTCCACAATGATATCACTCCCCATAACATCATGTTGTCAGACAAAACAGGCGGAACTGCTGAGTTGATAGACATGAGCCATATATCTAAATATATAGGTGGCGCGCCATCTTTCGATACAGCAGATCTTGATGAACGCTATCAGTCGAACACCACATTTGTAGGGATGTATAATAATGCGACAGATTTATTTTCTGCCGTTGCACTGTTCTATACGATGCTGACAAACCGAGTCCCGTGGAATGTTGAATTTCCTGTAGGTACGGACAGAAAGGAACGTATCAGAATTGTCAAGGAGGCCAGAAAGACGGATTTGAATCTTGATGACCTTCATATCGAAGAGGGTATAAAGCGAATCATCATGAAGGGGCTTGGCACCAACGGGTCTTGCAAATATGCTGATGCGGATCTCCTGTTGGAAGACTTGCAGAATCCCAGTGGAGTGGAAGCGTTAGGAACACCCAAACAGTATGAGATGACCCAGCAAGAAAGACCCAAACAGGGAGGAAACAGTCCTACAGACGAAGAAAAGCAAGCGACCGAGGCAAAAGTTGACATTCAAAAGGGGAAAGGTAATGGTTTCAAGGATATAGCTGGTATGAACCAGCTAAAGCAGATGCTGACTCAAAAGGTGATATTCATCTTGAAAGATAAGGAGAAAGCCGCTAAATATAAATTGCTTCCTCCTAACGGTATGCTGTTCTACGGGCCTCCAGGCTGTGGCAAGAGCTTCTTTGCCGAGAAGTTCGCAGAGGAAACCGGTTTCAACTTCATGTTGGTAAAGGCCAGTGACTTGGGCAGCATCTACGTTCATGGTTCTCAGGGAAAGATTGCCGACCTCTTTAAGAAGGCAGAGGAAAGAAAACCCACCATCATCTGTTTTGACGAGTTTGATGCCTTTGTACCCAACCGTTCCAACAAGGGTGCCGAGCATCAGGCAGGAGAAGTGAATGAGTTCCTCAGTCAACTGAATAACTGTGCTCAGCGTGGTATATTCGTGATTGCCACGAGCAACAGGCCGGACATGATTGACCCCGCAGTGCTCCGCACGGGTCGCATCGACAAACTCGTCTATGTACCCATGCCAGACAAGGAAGCTCGCAGAGAAATGTTTAAACTGCATCTTAGCGGCCGTCCTTGTGCATCTATCAACAGTGAACGATTGTCAGAGATGACTGATGGGTATATCGCTAGTGACATTGCCTACATTGTGAATGATGCTGCCATGAGTGCCGCATTTAACGACCAGCCCATTACGCAGCAATTGCTTGAAGAGATTATTAGCAGCGTTCATCCATCCATCAGCAAGGATGTGGTCAACAGCTACGAGCATCTTCGTCAGAAAATGGAGGATACTGATACAAGAAACAGAAGACCTAAGATCGGATTTGTTCAATAAATTTTCAAATAACTTAAAACAACAACGTATGAACTTAAAAGAATTGATGCTGAATTACCTCCGTGAAGAGGGATTTTGTCCCAAGGAGGAAGAGTATGGCCTTGCATTCAAGTGTGAAGGTCTTAATTTCATTTTCTTCTACGATGAAGATGATGACCAGTATTTCCGACTGATGATGCCAGGCATTTTCGATGTTACAGAGGAGAACTTCCCCGCAGTCTTGCTCGCCATGAACAAGGTGAACTCGGAAATGAAAGTCGTGAAAGCCTATACACCAGTACCAGATGCTGTATGGATTGGTTTCGAAGTTATTGTCGATAGTACTCCCGTATTGGCAGACTTCGTTCCTCGCGGTATCAATATACTTCGCGCTGCTCAGAGAAAATTCTACGAGGCTATTCAGCAAGGATAAACACTAATGTGTAATGCCATTTGCCCTGTTTCCTCTTCGAGACAGGGCATTTTTTTTGTTATCATTGGTGATAGATAAGCCATTATTATCGGCTCAATATATCAGATGTAATTATTGGTATATGTTGATGGCAAGCAGACTTATTGACGATTTCAAGAAACAGACCAAGGATACGATTCTTGATTATATGGACAGATTGTCAGTGAACAATACTGTCTGTTCTACATATTTGAAGGGTTATGAACCCTATCTGAAAGAAAGAAATCTTGTTATCTACCTTCATGATACAAGCATAGTTGTTGTTTGCTTTGACCTTTGTGGCCATATTGAGGAAATCGCCGACGAAGAGGACGATTATGACATAGGAGCCCCTGAATATTACTCCCAAAGAGGAGGGCGAAAAAGTCCTGTTTGGCAATTGT
>ERZ842401.2971-NODE-2971-length-21744-cov-7.733044_pt1 | contig 21744 bp, 21 predicted proteins | sample MGYA00521270_ERZ842401 | MGnify/ENA primary metagenome ERZ842401 (study PRJEB31892, sample SAMEA3878208) | bioreactor metagenome | biome: Moose rumen | place: Sweden | collected 2011-10 | study: EMG produced TPA metagenomics assembly of the PRJEB12797 data set...
CCTTATTAGGGGAGAAGTAAAGAGGGGTATTGATTTATTAAATCCTGTTACTTTTGTTTTTGATATTAATTCCGATAAATCTGAAGATTCTTCGCTGCGCTCAGAATGACGAGTGTCAGTCATCCCGAACTCGATGCGGGATCTTCTAAACAAATTGATAGATCCTGAAACGAGTTCAGGATGACAAGTTAATGATTCAGAATGATAAATTTTTTGGGAAAATCTTCTGGCATGAGTTGTTCAAAATGACATAACTGTTCAAAATGACGAAAAGGAAAATCATTTAAATCGTTTCTATGAGAGGGTTTACCCCCATATGAAACTGGAACACATGTTATTATTGATTCTTGCTATAATTAATTGTTCTCTTTTTTTCTTTATCCAACTTATTTTATTATTTATTTTTATTCAGGGTTTTGTCAAGGGATCAAAACCTTTAAGAAAGTTATTATTCATCATCATGAGTAAATAATTTCATCACTGAACATTTACCAAAGCTTTTTAAAATTGCGGCATCAAGTTCTTTTGTAACAACAACTCTGCCATTTACAAGATTTACACCATCTGACGTTATTTGTCCTTTTTCTTTATCTTTTTTAGTTTCTTTGGATTTTACTTCTTTATCTGTCATATGTTGGGCTGATTTATTTTTTTCTTCGTCTAATATAGTTTTTAATTTTGCCCTATATTCGTCGTTACCGTACATTGTACGCATTATATCATTCATTACTATTGCAACGTACTGTTGTTGAGCACTATTTTCATTCAGCGCAGATACAAGTGTTGCGGCCTTTTCTATTTCTTCGTAGGATTGTTCATAATATCTTAAACGCCTTAATAATACCGCTAAATTATAATGTGCCTCATAACTCATTGGCTGAACTTCTATTGCTTTGCAATAATTTATCCCGGCATCATCATATCTGCCTGCAACGTGATAAGCAACTCCTAAATTATATAAAGTATCATAATTTTTCGGATCTATTTTTAAGGACTTTTTATAGGCTTCTATCGCTTTTGCCAAATACTTTCTTTGCTTTTCCCAATCGTCATTTTCATATAGTGATTTTAGTCTGTATGTTACACCTATATTGTAATATGCAATAGCTTTATTGGCCTTTGTACTTATGCGGTTATTAAAAATATAAGGAATATACAACTCTTTTCTCTTAGTTTTTACTATTTTATTAAATTGCCCGAGAGCAGAGTCAAAATCTCCAAGTTTTTGAGTCGCTACAACACCATAATTCATTCTGGCAATCATCATTTTAGGGTTATATTTAAATGCCTGAGAATAGGCATGTAATGCAGAATAATAATCCTCATAAGAAACATATATATTCCCTAAATTATGCCACGCACTGTAATGCCCAGGGAAAAGCTTTAAACCTTTGTTATAGAACTTTATTGCTTTATTGGTTTCCATTTTTCGGTATGCCTCATCACCTTTATAGACATAATACATACCTTTTGTGCGATCTATTATATTCGTTTTTACAAATTGCCGGTTAAAATATATAGCAGCCGCAATTCCCGCTATAACAAGCAAGGAAAACAATCCTGAAATAAACCTTTTTAAACAACCTCTGCTCATAGTTATTCCTATACATATTTATATTAACGGATATGTAAAATTTCTACATCAACCAAATAATGTAACAAAATTTTAACAATATTAAATAAAAAAGCAATCACGAGTTTAAAAAATTTTTTATATAGATAAGGTAGGTAAAAAGGTTAATTTATTTTGGAGGTAGTTATGGACAATGTAAGTTCAGTACAACCGCTGAATATGGGTACGTTTCAGTATATGCCAATGACGTCACCGTTTTCAAGCGATTTAGACAAAATAGATGTAATGTCTATGGGTTCTTACACAGGCGCAATGGGTATGAGCGGCAGTATCTTCAATCCTATGGGAGGTATGGGTGCCGGCTTTAATCCAATGTTCGGAATGGGTATGGGAGCAATGGACAGCTCATATTTTGATAATATGAAAAATTATCAGCAAAGCTGGAACAATTATTATGTAGATGCTGCCAAAATGCAACGCAATAATGATGTAAAACTGAACGGTGCAATGGAAGCGATACAGGAAAATGCGGCAAATCTCAGAGATAAAATAGCCCAAAATGAACAGGATCAAATACCTGAAGCATATAAAAATTATCTGAATGCAGTAAAAAATGCTTATGGAGATGCCAGCGAAGAAGAACTAAACAGCCGAGCATTATCTCTATATACACAAATGAGCGGGAAAACACTTGTCCAGGACTTAAGGGATCATGGTCACAGTTCATTGCTGCAAGGGTTTATACAGTCAATAACTTTCAACACATATAACAGGCGTTCGGCTGAAGATAACATTGCAGATATAACTCACCAATCTGTTCCGACCGGTGAAAAAACAGAACAAAATATCGGACGAATTGCAGGTTGTGCAACAATTGGCGGTGTTGCTTACGGAGTAACAAAAATGCTGGCAGGACATGGCGGAACAATACTAAAAGGAGCAAGAAAATTCTTATCAACAAAAGCCGGAATTATCGGTGCTGTAGTTGCGGGTGCAGTTGCTCTGACCTCGTTATTTACAAGTAAAGTAACAACTTAAAAACAGATAACAAAATTTTTGTGTGAAGTGTGAATAAACATCCGGTTTAAAAATCGGATGTTTATTTTTGTTCATATAAATTCAATGTATCATTTATCAAATCTGACATTTCAGTTCTTAAATACTTCGGAGAAATCAATTCGCAACAATTTGAATAGCGCATTAATCGCGGTAATAAAATATCTATAGGTTCATCCCTGTTAATCACCACTATTTCGTCTTTGTTTTTTGAATCAAGTTTTTCGTTGATTTTTAATTTATAAGTACTTGCAAGTCTGCCTTTAAGTTTAAAAACAACAGTTTGAGATTTTATATATGACAATGTTTTATTTTTTACCTTCGAAATTGATAAAATATTAGGAATCGGAATAGTCAGCGTATCATTTTTTATAACATCATAAACTTTTAAACAAGCAGTTTTTACGCTATATACAACCTCTTTTGCTTTACACTTGCATCTGCGTTCTTTGTTTCTGCACAAATATGTAATATCGAGCATTACATCTGATTGAGCATAACTTTTACATTTTTCAATTTGTTTTTTTATATCCTCATAAAAAAATGACAAATCTTGTTCATGATTATATAAATTAAGAGTATTTTTATCTTCGGGATTCATTCGCAACAACAGATCCGATTTCAGCTTTGAGATATTAGATACGATATCTTCATCATCAATAGCCGAACAACCACTTATTAATAAACTTAGAGCTTTAAGTTCGGATAATGTATAATTCAATGAATATAAACTGTTATCCAGTTTAAATTTATTTTTGTCTTTGTGTATTTTTATCCCAAAGATTCTCAGAGCATTTATGTATTTATTTAAAACCACCTGCGTTAAATTGTTTTGTTTTTTGTTGTTTTTATAATCGCTCTCTTTTTCTATATCACTTTTAAAAATTGATACGACATTATCATAATAGGCTTTGTCTTCGTACAACAGTACTATTAATTTAAATATATTCAGACAACTGTTATTTATTTTTGCATTATTTTTATTCAATGTAGTTCTCTTTCATTTGTTTTAAGCACTTAATCATTTCCTGTTTGTATTCTTTCGGAGATATAACTCGGCATTTATTAGTCAGAGAAAGAATTCTTTGATTAATCATAAATTTATCAGGAGATGAAATTTCTACCACTATCTTATCATTTGTTTCATTCAAAATTGTTTCGTTATTTAACGGTTTAAACTCATTATCATTTTTGAAATATTCATACTGAACAATATAAATATTATTTTCTATTTTGGAAGAATTCAGGGAAACACTGGTTATTTCCCTTATGTCAGACACTAAAAAAGATGAATAATTGTTATATTTTTCACTGTGCCCTGATACATAAAGCTTCCCATTTTTAATATACAATTTGTCAGGTATAATATCAATTTTTTCCAATCCGGATATCTTTGAAAAATACAATATACTGATTTTTGTTTTTTTATCTGCGTATTTCATAAGACTATATATTAAATCAGGTTTTATATTCCCGACAGGAGAAACATATTTTAACTTCATCTTTAAATCTTCGTTTTTTATATAAGGGGATAATTTATTAAAAAATTGGTACAGAGCAAGAAAATCAGAAATTTCTATAGACTTCGAAATAGCCTTAACAACTTTTACCATGCTTTCTACCTGTTCATCAGATATTTTCAGCTCAAAAGGACTTGAATCTATATAATATTTTGTATTCCTGCCTTCTTTTATTGTTTTTACATCACACCCCGCAACCTTTAAAGAATTTATATAAATTCTTATTGCATCAACAGATATTGTTTCTCTCAGATATTCATTATTCTCAAGAGCTGTTTTTATATCACTATAACTTTTTGGAGACTGTGTAAGCAAAGAAAAAATCAATAAAGACTTAAAGCCGCTAAAAGACATTAAATTATGAGTTATTACATTTGTCTCCATAAACTTTTTCATACAAATTCACCACTATAGCATGCCTACAATACTAGCTTAGAGCATGCTTTTATATCTTTCTCTGATTTTATAATGTCAAATAAAAACCCGCAAAATATTTACAAGATTTCATTAAATTATCTTCATTAAGATTTTATAACTTGAATTTTCTTTTACTCTTTCAAAGGGCATGGTCAATTGTAAAAAAATAATAATATTTTTTTACTTGTAATATGCAACAATTAGGGCTAGAGTAATAAACATAGAAAGCGAACCGTTGATGTGGCTGCTGGATAAAAAAGGGGAAAGGCCTTGGGATAGGTCAGTATGATGGTAATAGTAAGTGAGTATGAAGAAAGAACAGAGGTGATGGCTAAATAGTTTGGAAAGGGAAAGAGATATTTGAGGAATAATTTTGAGTTGTAGATTAGGGATAAGTTATTTAAAAAAAATTATATTTTATATATCTGTTTGGGAGTAAGTTAAAACTTAAGAAGAGAGTAATAAGGATAGTTGTAAACTTCAATATAGTCTGTACGAAAGTACAGACTTTTCGTTTAATTTTTATTCCCGAAAAGATTAAGCTTATCTGCCAATTTCAACAGCTTTTTGAGCCATTGATTTAGTAACATTTACAAGCGCAAGGTTAGCTTCATATGCCCTCTGAGCCATAAGGGCATCTGCTATATCAACCATCGCATTTACATTTGAAGTTCTAATATATCCGTTTTCATCAGCATCGGGGTGCCCAGGTTGATAAATCTTTTGTCCGGGAGTAGGATCTTCAACTACCCCTGAAAAATTTACCCCACCCTGTGCATAAGGCAAACTCCCCAAACCAAAAACATCCTCTTTCATAGTATTTAACAAACCATGAAATGAGAGATCATCAGTTGCATTAAGAATAGGTATTTTTCTTATGTAATTTGGAGTATCAAGGTTTGCGATATTCTTTGCGTGAATATCAATTCTTTTACCATGTACTCTTAATGCGTTACCGCCAATATCAATTGATTCAAAAATACCCATTTACATCTCACCTTCTTTAATTACTTACCAACATTTATCACCGTTTTCATTTCAGTAATTATATTTGACATTCTGCGTGTTGCCATTGAATACAGAATTGCATTTTCCTGAATTCTCAAAAGTTCATTTGCCGAATTTACAGGTTCTTCGGACATTTGAGTAGAAATTGCAGAAGGACCTAATTTTTCTGATAACTTAGTTTCAAGAGGACTGTTCATTGTACTTAAATATTGACCAAAATCAATATCCTGCCTTATATAACCCGGGGTATCAACGTTAGCAATATTGGAACCTAATGCTCTCTGCTTTTGAGCAATCAAGTCCATCATTAACGAAACTCTACCCATACTGTCAAACGGTGTGTACATTTTCTACCTCTTATTTTAATTAATTACGCTTCTCTGATATTTATAGCCTTGTTATACATCTGATCTGCAGCTTTTAATATCTGCATACTCGCAAGCATAGACGCATTTAATCGCAGCAATTCATTTGCAGACTGATAAACACTAACATTCGCCCTTTCAAGGCATGCCTGCTTTATACAGTCATGGTCTTTTACCATACGTGCATTACCTGCATCTTCTGTCGCTTTTAATCTGTTCATATCGGTTCTTTCAAGCCCGTCAGGATTGTCAAACCTGATTAACGGAATATGACCTATTTTTTTTGCTTCATCTCCATGGAAGTTGTAATAAACAACATCTCCATTTTTCTTAATCTCAAATTTTAAACAATTTGCAGGAATTTTAATACCATCCCCTACAAGCCAACCGTCACTTGTAATAAGATAACCGTCTTTGCCTGTTTTGAACGCACCGTCACGAGTATATTGAACTTCGCCTGACGGAGAAGTTACAGGAATATAACCCGGCCCATCTATAGCAACATCATAAGGATTTTCGGTTACTCTTATTGAACCCTGTTTGTAATCATTTCTGACTGCACCGGTCAAATACCCGTCTTCTTTTAAAATTTGTTCAAAAGTCTGTCTTTTATAACCGTTTGTATCAACATTTGAAAGGTTATGAGCAAGCATGCCAAAACGTTCGAACTGAACAAGTGCGTTATTTGTACCTTTTGAAATTATTGCCTGAAAGTTATACATCTTTACCTCTCTGATTTATTATGAAGCCGAACCGAGTTGTGAAATTGCCTTGCCTAAAACTGAATTTTGAAGCATGTACATCTGTCTGTTTGCATCAAAATTTTTCATAATAGGCATCATTTTTATAAATTCTTCCTGCAGGGAAACATTTGAATACTCGTTGTATCCCTGTTTTATATTTGGTTCTGTTACAACAAGTCCGTTGGCATCAACAACACCAAGTCTTGCCACATTGCTAAATTCATGCGTTTCTTCATTAAAAACACTTATTTTTCCATCAATATCGACTTTTATATGCCTCAAATTCTGAGGAATAAAAGGCAGTTTGATAGGAATACCTGAACTTGAAAGGACATGAGCATCTTCCAGTGTTAAAAGAGAACCGTCATTTCCGACTTTAAATCTCCCGTCACGGGTTAATTTTATGCCATTTTCTGATTCGACCTGAAAATAACCTTTATTGGCGATGGCAATGTCTAACGGATTGTCTGAAACTGAAATACGACCGACATTGTCATCTAAAGTTGTTGATAACGCATTTACTCCCATAAATTCCGTAAAAGAAGAAACTACCGGTTCTTTTCTTTGATATCCGACTTTATCAAATCCTCCAACGTTTTCGTTTCTGATTCCAAGTAATTCACTTTGCAGGTGCATTGCCCTGATTGAATTGGTTAAACCATTATCATTGTAAAATATTCCGCCGTTTATTCTCATTATATGCCTCTACTTCTACTACCATTATCGGATAAGTTTTTCTGAATATTAATTGTTATGCATGAAAAATCATCTGTTTAATGTAGTTTTTAAGGTTTTAATGATGAAATATCAAAAGTCAACAAAATATCCTGATATCTCTTGACAATAAAAATTCATTATGATATCATGAGCGTGGGGTAAATGTATATTTATAAGTCTTGTCACAATTGATGAGACTTTCTTTTTGTCTTCCATAATTTGCATTCTTGAATTTATGGAGTAAAATTGGATAAAAGCATACAGAGAGGACAAAATGAAAATTCAGGCAAAAAATCTTGTAAAAATATATGGCGACAGACGTGTTGTAAATGATATTTCATTTGAAGTTAATAAAGGTGAGGTTGTCGGACTATTAGGACCAAACGGAGCAGGAAAAACGACTACTTTTTACATGATAGTCGGATTAGTCAAACCAAATATGGGGCATGTTTTTTTTGATGGAGAGGAAATTACTACATACCCGATGCACATAAGATCAAGATTGGGAATCGGATATTTGCCGCAGGAAGCATCAAGTTTCAGGAGTCTGTCTGTTGAAGATAACTTAAAACTTGTTCTTGAAATGAATAATAAACTGACTCAGGACGAAAAGCACAAAAAACTTGAAGAATTACTTGCCGAATTCGGGATGACCAGATTAAGAAGTGAAACTGCAATATCCTTATCAGGCGGAGAACGTCGTCGTGTTGAACTTGCAAGAGCTTTGGCTGCAAGTCCTGATTTTATTTTACTCGATGAGCCATTTACAGGTATTGACCCGATTGCTATTGGTGAAATTAAAGAAAATATAAGAAAGTTGTCAATTGATAAGGGATTGGGAGTTTTAATAACAGACCACAATCCTAAAGCAACGCTATCTATTACTGACAGGGCATATGTAATTTTTGACGGTAAAATTAAAATTCAGGGGAAAAGCACAGATGTCGCTGTTGATCCTGTTGCGAAAAAACACTATCTGGGTGAGGATTTTAAACTGTAATGAATATTAAAATCCCTAAAATTACAATATATGATAAATATATATTTAAACAGGTTACAGGTGCGACACTTATTGCAATACTGCTGTTTACAATTGTCTGGATTGCACCTGAAATTCTTTTAAATACGATAAGAGATACTCTTGATGGCAGATATGGTTTTAAAACAATGATATTACTGTTGTTTTATGAATTGCCAAAAATCGTTGATAAAGCTATTCCTGTAGGTTTATTACTTGGATCATTATTTACGTTTGACAATCTGAGTAAAAATTCGGAAGTAACTATATTCAGGGCGATAGGTATTTCATTTCAGAGAATGGTCGTCCCCGTTGTATTTTTAAGCCTGATATTATCATTATTTTGTTTTGCGCTGAAAGGCGAAGGAACACCATTTGCGGAAAATAAATTAGGAGCAATAAGAGGGGATGTAACTACAGCGCAATATATTTATACACAAAAGGATGAATTTGGACATCCTCTGCTTGCAGTTGTTGTATCCAGAGCAATTGGAAGAAATATCGAAAACATTACGGTATTGGATTTTTCAAGTAAAATTTATCAGGACGTGCATCAACTTTCTCATATATATGCTGCAAAGCGCGGACATGCAAATGATGATAAATGGGAACTGGAAGATATAACAACTTATAATATTTCTAATGACGGAATCTTTATAGAAACAGGGCATTTGGATAAGCTTAATATTCTTGATAAAACATCTGCGCATAATGCTTTTGTTTTAATGACATATTCTGCAATTAAAGAAAGAAGTATTGCAACTAAAGATTGGAAAAATTATATAAAATTACTAAAAATTGAAAAACTCGAAGATGAACATAATTATATTTTAAATAAATATATTCAGCGAAGCATGTCATCAATTGTCTGTGTATTACTGGCAGTATTCGGCTGCCTTCTGGGAATCAGTAAGCCAAGAGAACAGAGAGTTGTTGGGTTTACAATAGGAATTGGCTGTATATTTTTATACTTTATTACAATTCCGTTTTTCGATATGCTGGCAGAAAAAAGTATTTTATCACCGTATCTTACTGCTACAATACCTGTAATTGCTTTTACAATCGCAGTTTTCTGCTTCCACAGATTGAAAGATCTTTAAGACCCCGCTTAAACAAAATATTTTAAAAAATTTATCTTTTATAAAAAATGTTCAGTCATTTAATTATTTATTGTATAATTAAGTTATGAAAAATTTTAAATCTATATATTGCGATTTTGACGGAACAATAACGAAAGAGGATTCAGTAAATTGCTTTTTTGAAATGTATGCACCAAAAAGCTGGATGGATTCTGAAAAGCTATGGATTGAAGGAAAAATTTCCTCAAGAGAAAATGCCATAATTCAGGTCGAATTACTAAAAAATGTTTCTCAAAAACAATTGGATGATTATATTGACGCAATTGAAATTGATGATTATTTTTTGGATTTTGTTGATTATGTAAAATCAAAAAATATTAAATTGACGATTTTAAGTGACGGATTCGATTTGTTTATTCAAAAAATTCTGGAACGTTATAATTTGGACATCCCGTATTATGCTAATAAACTTATTTATAATAACGGAGAATTTAGTATTGAATTTCCATATTACAATGAAAATTGTGATAAAAAAGCAGGAATGTGTAAATGTGAAAAAGTTAAAGAAAGCAGTTTCTGTTATATAGGAGACGGCACAAGTGATTTGTGCATTGCTTCGAAAGCAGATTTTCTGTTTGCATCAAAAAAACTGCATACATATTGTAAAAAAAATAACATAAAACATTCACATTTTACATCATTTCAGGATATTATAAACGTATTAAAAGAAGGGGGTTAAGCATGCATAAAAATTTTTTAATTAGTTTAATAATTTTTGTATTAATATCTTTTATTCAACCGGTATTTGCATGGGATGTAAAAACAACTGATGAACTTCAAACCAGAATGAATTCTGTAGGCTTCAGAATTTTGAATTCTAACAGAATTGATAAAAGATTTACATTTATGGCAATTAACAGAGTTTATACAAGAGATTTTTGGACTGATGTGAGTTCAGTTAACAGAATCGTTTGGGTAAAACCTGTGGTACTACCTTATATTGACAGTGATGATGAACTTGCTGCAATCCTGAGCCACTCTATTGCCCATGGTGCCGATTCATATCAGGGAGTCCTCAGAGGATACATATCAATACTAAACTACTGGGTTTCACCTAACAAATATGATTTAAAAGCAGATAAACAAGCCGTAGATTATATGGTAAATGCTGATTACAATCCGCTTGCAATTATTACAATATTAAACAAAATCGGTAAGCAGTACAGATATGATGTATTTTCAAACCATACTCTCGTATCAAGAAGAATGATGCTTGTATATGAATATATTTATAAAAAATATCCGCATATACTTGTAGATAATGAATATAAAGATAATATCTATTATCAGAATTTCCTATTGACATCGAGAAACAACAGAATGAAATTATTAGAAAAAGTGAAATCAGGTTCAAATAATAAGGTAAATTATTCTTACTAATATGAAAAAACTATTTTTGATTTTAGCATTAATAACTCTGTGTCCCCCTGCATTTGCGCAAAATACAGGGGCTATAGAGGACGAGTTGCTAGATCCTGCAATGTATGGCGATATGAGCGGGAATTCCCTTTTTAAGCTGACTATTTACGAAAAAGGAGAAAATCAATATGTCCCGCTCGAAGATGAACTCATTGACAGTGATTTTATTTCTAACGCGTCAAATTATGCTCTAATAAAAAAAGAAAAACCGGATGACTTCTTTTTTGAAAAAATTATTGATTCTGCAAAAGTCAGAAAAATTCTTCCTAAAAATGATTACGATTTTACAAAAAAACAGGTTCCGGTTACAATACGCCTTGCACAACATTTAAAATCAACAAAAGGCTTATTAGAAGGCTCTACTATACCTTTTATTGCAACACATGACTTTGAAATATTGGGCAAAAAATTTGCAAAAGGAACAACAGTTTTTGGGCGTGTCGAAACAGTTTCCGCATCTGATAAAATGGGAGTTCCCGAGACACTTATAATAAATAACTTCTATATTGATGACGAAGGTAAAGAAATCAATTTAAGCGGATCAGTCGCAAAAACCGGTGCGAATCGTTCAATTTGGGTTTATCCTTTATATCAGGCAGGAAATATTACTTTTTATGTCGCAGGATTTGTATTTGTTCCAATACACGGCGGCAGGGCAAAACTATTGACATCGGAGTCATTTACAGTGTATTATGAAACAAAATAATTGGTGTAAAAAAAACACATTTTGTAATAAACTATTTATTTTAAAAATTTTCGCGGTATTATAGTAAAGTGTAATTTTATAAATTTATTGAATGGATGGGAATATGGTAATACTAGAACAAGAACTTTTAACAAATTTAAAAAAGATTAACAACGAAAATACAGAAAGCACAGGCAGACTTAATTTGTCAGACGAAGAATTAGCAACGATTGACAAAGAATACTGCACATACGGAGATAAAATACATGCCGAAGCAAATCCAAAAGTGTTCAGAGATTGCAACGGTGTATTTATGTATGATTCTGACAATACACCATTTTTAGATTTGGAAATGTGGTTTGCATCTTGTAATTTGGGTTACAAAAACAAGAGAATAAGAGATGCAGTTGTTGATCAGATAGATACATTACCACAGATATCTTCTCATTTTCAATACGATTATAAAGTATTATTATCAGAAAAAATAGCAAAAGCGAATATAGAAAGATTTGGAATGAAGGGGCGTGTACATTTTAATGTCGGCGGTTCACAGGTAACAGAAGATGCTCTGAAACTTGTAAGAAACTTTACTCATAAAAGCAGAATGTTTTCTTTCTATGGCGGTTTCCACGGAAGAACATTAGGTGCAAGCTGTTTAACAGCCGGTTATCGCTACAGAAAACCTTTCGGACATTTTGCTGAAGAAGCTCATTTCGTTCCATATCCATATTGTTTCAGATGTCCTTACGGCAAAAAATGTGATTCATGCAATTATTACTGTGTTCAGCAATTAAGACGTGAATTCGAAGATAACTGCGCAGGTTTGTATGATCACTCAACAAAAGATGCTTCATTAGGTGCATTCTTTGTTGAACCTGTTCAGGGCTCAGGCGGATATATTGTTCCTCCAAAAGGATATTTCAAAGAATTAAAGAAAGTATTAGACGATTTTGGTGTTTTATTTGTTGATGATGAAATCCAAATGGGTTTCTACAGAACCGGTAAATTATGGGCTATAGAACATTATGATGTTAAGCCTGATGTAATTACTTTCGGTAAATCTTTAACTAACGGTTTGAATCCGCTTGGTGGTATGTGGGCAAAAGAAGAATTAATTAATCCTGAAATTTGGCCAAACGGCAGAACTCACTCTACTTTCTGCAACAATCCTATCGGAATGAGAGCAGGATATGAAGTTATGAAAACCTTTGAAGAAGGTGATTTTGAAAGAGAAATTGCTGGTAAAGGTAAATATTTCTTAGACGGATTAAAAGATTTAGAAAAACGTCATAAACGTATAGGCAATGTAGATGGTTTAGGCCTGGCATTGAGAATAGAATGTGTAACTGAAGACGGATATACTCCGGATCCTAAGTTATTACATGACATTTTAGCTGAAGGCTTAAAAGGTGACTTGATGTATAAGGGTAAAAAATGTGGTTTAATTCTTAACAAAGGAAGCCACTATAACAACACCATTACATTAGTACCTGCCGTCACTATCACTTATGAAGAAATTGATATGGCGTTAGAATTGCTTGATCAGTTGTTTACGAGGTTGTCGTAGTGACGCAAAGTATAGACTTTGAGTTTATTCATACAGAAATTCAGGAAAAACAAGATAAAAAAGCTGTTTTATTATTTCACGGATTGACAGGAAGTCCTTTTGAGATGCGTAAATATGGTGATTTCTTGTTTAAAAACGGATATGATGTGTTTTGCTATTCATTCCCTGGTCATGGCGACAGAATCAGTGAAATAGAAACTGTTACCTGGACTGATTGGTGTGATTTTGCACAGGATAAATACAACAAACTGAGAAATAATTACAATCAGTTTTTTGTATCAGGTTTGTGCCTTGGGGCATCTATGGCTGTATATCTTGCAGAACATAATGACGATATTACTGGGGTTGTTGCACTTTCCACAACATTGTTTTTAGATGGTTTTTGCATTCCCTGGACAATATCACTACTTCCGTTTGCATTTAGCACAATTACAAAATTTTATTACACATTTCCTGAAGATGATTGCTTTGGTGTAAAAAATGAAAGAACAAGAAAAAGTCTGGCAAAAATTACGGCAAAAGCAGATATTGGAATGGATAATTACCCGCTTAATTGTGTAGAAGGACTTTTAAAATTATCTAAAAATGTCAGAAAGAATCTTAAAAATGTAACTTGCCCCGTTTTGTGCATACATTCTAAATATGATAATTTATCAAGCCCGAAAGGTCCAAAAGTCGTTTTAAACGGAATTTCTTCAGAAATTAAACAATACGTTGAACTTAATGACAGTTATCATATGGTTTTATACGACAACGAAAAAGAATTTGTAATGAATACGGTTAAAGAGTTTTTAAGCAAGTTTGTTGCCACAGCAAATGAAAAAGAGGTTGTATGCATATAGTTTTACCGGCAATAATTGTAAATATATTGGCAATAATAGTATTATCAATGGGACTTTTGTACAGTTTCGAACAACCAAAAATTAAAGCTGTTTACGGATACTGCGTTGCAGGCAGTATGATAATGTATATTGCAATAATAACAATTGCTGCAATATATGGACTGATAGTAAAACATAATTTGTATAGCATAATATTACTTTTATGTGCAATTTCACCATTTATAATAGGGAAACTTGTTAAATACGAAACTCTGAAAAAATATACAATTATTCAAATATTATGTTTTGTTGTCAGCTCAGCAATCTTGTTAATAAATTTTTAATTAAAGCTTATAGGTACTTTTGTAAAAAAAAGATTTTGATAATACTGACTTTGTCGTGTATAAGTTTTTTGAATTTATGAAATAAAGCGTGAAAAATTGTTTTAAAACGAGCACATTCAGGGTCTAACAAATATAATTCACCTTTTTGTGACATTCCTATCTGGTGAATATCACAATGAGATAAGTCAAAGACTTCATAACCTTTCTTTTTAATTTTTTCAATAACTAAATCGGTAAAATAATACGGCATATCATGCTGATACAATTTTTCTTCAAGATAATAGTGTGTTTTACCCACCCTGCCCTGTTTTTTAATAGGGACATCAAATTCTTCATGCGGTCTGCCTTGTGGGAAATGAGAACCGACAGAAAGCTTTAAAATGTCCCCGTCCGTTGTTTCAAATGCCCAGGCCGCCGAGCCATTTCCTGCAATTTTTTTAATAGGAACAGAAGCAAGCTCTTTATTATCATTAACATCTTTGACAAATAAGTCTAAACTATCAGTAAGAAAACCTTTTTCTTTTTCATAAGCACGTTGTTCTTTTAGCACTTTAATTAATGGTTTACCCTGAAATACTTCTGTTTTGTTTATTTTCATTGTTACTGCACTTTATACAAAATAAAATAATACTAAATTATACATAAAGTTTAAAACTCATAAAAAAAATTTTTGCGAAAACTATTATACCTTTAAAACAATTACTTTTTATTTTGCTGTTTTATAATAACCGCTTTATTTTGTTTAATTATCTTTTTATTTTTTGCAGACACAGATTTTGAAGACGTTTTACCAAAAGTCCATCTGAAACCCGGCAGACAGAACAACACCATTTCTTCCTCCGTTACGCACCATTGCCTGTAAAAATCCGGTAAATCGGTCTGCCCATGTTTTTTGAACACCGACGCCATATTGTACATAAGTGCGTTCAGACAATTTTGGCAATACAACTTCATTTGCTGTTGCCTGATTTCTGCCCATAAATATATTCCAGACCATATCAAACATTTCAGAATCTCCGCCATAAGTCATCCCGTAAGCGATATTATTTACATTTACACCGCCTTTTAGATATCTATAACACCTGATGATCCTTTAATAGTCCCGTCAAAAGTAATTGTACGCTGCGTATCGTGAGAGTTTGCCCTGATACAACAGAAAAACCACTTTTATTGCCACCGGCAATATTATGAGCAGCACCATAAATTGTAAAGTTTCTGTTTGCACCCGCCAAAGATCCTGCAGGCACAGAAAATGTATAATTATTATTAAGAGTATGTTCTGTAACAGATGAATCTGCGACATCATCAGCTAAAGTGGTCTCAGCACTCGCAATATTTGCGGTAAGTGCCACACTCAGCATTAAAGCAAACAATATTTTTTTAGTTTTTGCGTTTTTACGCAATTCTTTTTCTGTTCCAGAAAATAAATAAAGATAGGGTTCTTATAACGGTAATGAATATTTATTTCCAATAAAATTCCTGTCTTTATGCTTATATTATACTACTGATAAAATAAATATCAATATTAATACAAATTAAAGAAAATATGCTTTTAATACTTTAACAACAATATATTCTTCATGTTAATCATTATTTGTTGAAGCCAATAGGTCTTACAGACTTTCCACCCTGTTCTTTAAACTGTTTTATTGCAGCAAGAAAATCTTCCTGCTTGATAAAAGCATTCTCTATATCTGCAGGAGTGAAAGTTCCGTTTTCCATTTTCTCATATATGCCAAGGCGATTCATCATATTTTCTCTTGCCATTTTTGAGACAAACTTTATATCTCCGCCAACAGCTTTTACTTCTAATAATTTGTCTGCCAATTTATCCATATCGACATTTTCATCCAAAGCTTTGCCTGATGTATGAATTTTTAAAATTTCTTTTATCCCTTTTTTGTCAGGAGCATCCATTTTTATATGCCTGCTAAATCTTTCAGAACGTTTTAATGCAGAATCTAATGTATCATATTTATTTGTTAAGCCAAGAATAAATACATTATCCCCGCTATTATACAAATCGGTTACAGAAGTAAGAATTTGGTTAACTACTTTTGCACCATAAACATCTTTTTCTCCACGTTCTTTGCCTATAGCATCTATTTCATCTATTACACCTATCGAAGGCTGGTTTTCTTTCAGAGATTGGAAAAACGCACGAACATTTGCTTCAGATTCTCCGACATATTTGCTTTCGAAATCTGTACCACTCATATACATATAATTTATACCGGCTTCATTTGCTAAAGCTCTGCTGATTTCAGTTTTACCTGTTCCCGGAGGACCGTATAAGATATAACCCCTTGTAATATCATCTGCACTATATGCAGCAGGATATTTCACAGGATAAAGAATTCCTTTTTTAAGTTCTTCAATTGCTTTTTCCTGACCGCCGATTCTTGAGAAATCTATTTTTAAAGGTACTCCTTTTGTCTGTTGAATTTCTTTAGATAAAGTCTCAAAATTCAATTTTTTAACGCGGCCTTCTATCTCGTTTGAATAATCATAGACTTTTGTGAAAATTTTTTCAAAGTTTGATAAATTAGTTTTAGGTTTATCCTTAATATAAAAATGTTCCCCTACATCTTTTGTAGAATCCAAAAACTGTATCAGGTTACCATCTTGTATAGAACTGCTGCAACCGGCCCCCAATGAATAGTGTGTTCCGTTTGCCCTGATATAGAACACATCATCATTAATGTTGAAAATATGCCTATCTCCATCCGGATGCTTGAAAAAGGCATAATTATGTTCTAATTTAGGGTCCGGAAGATAAAATTCTCTTTTTATTGGTAAAGAAATTTTATTAGCAAATTTACGCAGTGCAGTTTGGGCTTTATTAAAATCAGAACCTACTAAAACTACATCTCCAAGTTTAATTTTCGACATAATGTGTGCAATTCTGTCTCCGACAGGAATCTGCAAAGCCATATCTATTGCAGCCTTTGAAAGACCCTCAGCTCCTTTAAATGTCGGCACAGATGTTTTTACAAGTTCTTTACCATAATAAGTTTTAGGAAAACTTATAACATTATTATTATTTTCTGAAACTTGTGAATTGTTTGCAATATTGCTGTTTTTATAAATATTATTTGCGTAATTGTATCTGCTAATCGGCTGTATTTTCATGTCTTATATTTTCTCCCCAAATATTACTACTCTTATAGTAGTACATCAAAATGCCGAATATTGTCAATAATATATTACTATATTTGTAACAAATTTTAAAATATCTTCATCTGATGATTAAATTAATCTTGTTGTGAGTCCTGATCAATATTATTTATATTTTTTGTAAAATTCTATGTAAGGTTATTGAAAAAGATTATTTTACAAAATATATGTTTGAAGTAAGATTTGTTATATAAAACACAGAGGGATATACAGATGAAAAAATTTTTCAAAGTTTTAGGGATTATATTTTTAATAATTTTAGCAGGGCTTTATCTTTGCTTTTTGTTTGTAGTACCAAAGGTAGTTGATATTACTCCCTATAAGAATCAGATTAAACAAATTGTAAAAGAGCAGGCAAATCTTGATATAAATTATGAAAATGAAAAAATTGTTACAACTCCATTTTTAGGTATAGGCTTAAAGGCTGATAATATAAATGTTTCCTTGCCGGATAAAACAGAAATATTCAAATCTGACAACATGAAGGCAATTGTATCAATTCCTTATTTATTATTTATGACTGTTAGAGTATCTTCAGTAGATGTTGATAACCCTGTTGTAAATGCAGAGATTCTTCAAAACGGGGAAGATTATAAAATTGTAAAACATATTGAAGATTTACTAAATGCAAAAAAAGAGGCTACTTTCGGTCAAAAAATCCGGACACCTGAAGAAGAAGGATTTCATATCAATCCTGAAAAAATAAAAATAGTAATTCCGAAAGTTCGATTAAATAATTATAAAGTTTTAATTACTGATTTAGGCACAAAGCATTATCTGGACTTGCATGGGGAAAAACTAATTTTGGGGTATTTTGACAGAAAAAGTGTAAGGATAAGAACAGTTGCGGATTTATACAGTGATAAAAATAAAAATATATCTGCAAATATTGATTTTGATACATTTTTGCCTCCTCCGAATCCAAAACTTGACGAGGAGGATGACCCTGCAGAAAAAATTGATATCCCGTTTGTAAACCCTGTAAAAACTTATCAAAATTACGATTTAAAAGCTAATATCGATACAAAAATAAAAATAAGGAAAGACAAAAAAGGCGGATTTGTGTCATTTGGACATTTTAATGTGGAGAATCTGACACTGAAATTATCCCAAATAAAATTACCTGAAAGCTACATAAGAATAAAAACTTATGGTTCAGATGCGCATATTGATACAAATTTATACACCACAAAGGACGAAAATATTAATTTATCCGGGCGAGTTAATTATTCAAAACATCCGAGTATTGATATGTCGGTCAAAACTGCTCAGATAAAATTCCAAAATTTATTAATACTTGGAAAAGCATTTTTAGATTCTTTGCAAATTCCAAACGAATTGCATCAATACAGGGCGGAAGGTTTTATTTTTGCAGATTGTTATATCAAATCAAATTTTAAAAAACTAAAATCAGAGGGATTTATTTATGTAAAAGATGGAGCTTTGTTCATAAGAGATTTAGGCAAAGTTTTGTCAAAGGTTAATATTAATGTTATTCTTGATAATAATATTTTGAACATCGCAAAGTCTGGATTGTATGTTGAAAATTCTCCGATTAAAATTCGCGGAGCAATCAATGAAAAATCATATATGGATGTAAATATTGAAACTCAGGATATTCCGTTGTCTAAATTGTTCAATGCTTTTGCACCAAAAGATATGCGAAATGCATTTAATTTAAAATCAGGAACATTATCATCTTCATTTAATATCAAGGGTAAAATGAAAGAAGCCGTTTCAAATGCTGATTTAAAACTTAAGAATTTTGATTTTGGAGACAGAAGAAATACATTTGATATAAGAAATGGGGAATTCAATTCTATTTTTAAATATGACTCAAAGTTACAGGATTTGACAGGGAATATCAATAATAATGATTTTAGGTTCATATTACCAAAAACATCATCTGTAGTTTCTGCTCCTAAATTGAGTATAAATGTTGCAAACAAAAATATTAAGATGGCACAAAATGAATTGTTATTTAATAACAATTCGCATATAAAATATTCAGGTTCAGTTACAAATTACGAAACTCTTGAAAATATTGATTTTAAGGCAAAAGGTTTAATCGACACATCTGATTTAATTAAACTTATTGGCACTGAATTGAAACCGTATTTAAATTTCAGTGGTAAATTACCTGTAGAACTAACATTTAACGGGAATACTGACAAGAAAACTCTTTACGCACATGCTCTTGGTAACAAAACAAATTACATAACACCTGTTGAATTCAATGATTTACAAGGCAAAAATACTTCGATGCAATTAACCGCTGTATTTAAGCCAAACCGGATAAAGATTAAAGATACAGGATTGTTTATAAGAAGTATATCGAAAGATGCTGATGGGAATGAAAAAATTTCTTTAAGTAAAATAATGAATCTTGACGGAACAGTTGAGCATAACAGAATAAATCTTATGAAATTTGAAATTCCGCAAAATTTGAATGGGAAAATTTATCTGTTTCCGCGTTCTAACTTTGTATTAGAAAAAACAAAAATATTCTCTTTTGGGAGCATGAGTTCTCCATTAATTAGGGGAGATATTAATATAAAAAATCTTGTAATTCCTGAAATTACAACTGCACTTGATAATTTTGGAATAAAAATCACCGGTCAGGATTTGACTTTTAATATAAAAGATTTGATGTTGAAAAATTCCGATATAAGCGTAAACGGAGAATATTCCCTAGAACCCAAGAGTAATATTGAAATCGATAATTTAGAAGTAAATTCTAAATTTATAAATGTAGAAGATTTAACTTCAGTTCTGGATTCTTTAAACAGGCATATACCAACTTCAGGCAAGACCTCAGGTTCAAGCGTGGATGCAAATATTCCTGTTGAAATTCCAAATGGACAAATCAATTTTAGAAGGATAAAAACAGGAAATATTATATTAACAAACACTATTTCAAGTATGATATTGCACAGGAATATACTTTATCTGAATAATTTAACAACAAATATATTTAATGGGCAAGTTTCCGGAAAGGTCGATGTAGATCTCTTAAAAACATTTATAAATGTTGATTTAAGCGGTCAAAATATCGATATTGAAAAAGCTCTTCTGGACGCTGCAGGTATGAAAGATACATTAAGCGGTACCACAAGTTTTGTCGCAAAACTCGGGATTAATGGGAATGCAAAAACACAGACAGAACAAATGAAAGGAATTACAGGTGAAGTTAGTTTTGATGCAGAAAATGGACAATTTGGGCCATTCGGGAGACTTGAGAATATGATTTTAGCAGAAAACATCAGAGAATCTCAGTTCTTCCAAACTGCTCTTGGGGGTGTAATTAATAAACTTTCAACAATTGACACAGCCCATTTTACAAAATTAAAAGGTAAAATATTTCTCAACAATGGTATCTGTAATATCGATCATATTGCATCAGAAGGCAATGTAATGAATTTGCATATATTAGGTAAATTCGACCTGATAAAAAATTATGCAGATATGAAAGTAAGAGTAAAAATTACATCTATTCTTTCAAATTTGTTAGGACCAATAAATGCGATTAATCCTGCAAACCTTGTAAATAGTGCCGCAAGCATGAATGTTGTTACTGCGAAAGCTTTCTCATTGTTTTGTGAAACCGTACCTGAAAGTGAATTTTCTATTTTGCCAAAATTCTCAAATGCATATATCGACCATTCAGCTACGAAATTCCAGCTTGGAGTTCGTGGCGATGTCGCAAAACCATTAACTCTTATTAAATCGTTTAAATGGCTTGCGACAAAAGCGGATGTTGATAATGCACAGAATTTTGTAAATTCTATACCTGAACAAATTGAAGGTAGCACTGCAACTACAATTGAAGAAGTAATTGAAGAAGCAAAAGCAGCAGAAGTACAGCGTCAGGCAGAACTTGAAGCAGAAAAGAAAACTCTAAAATACAAGTTCAAACACTTGTTTAATAGAAAATCAAATAATGACGATAAAACTGATAACAAGGATTAAAAATATATAATGTTTAACAGGCATTAAAAGAACTCCTGAAAAGAGTAACTTTAACATCGGGTTAAGTCGTTGGCTGAATTATTAATTAGCGCATTTAATAGGTATTTATATACTTAATTAGCCAAGAAATAAAGATTTTACCCCTTTCCTGAAAGATTAAGGAGAGGGCGCAGATGTTTGAGCAACGCGAATTACATCTGCGGGTG
>ERZ842401.2972-NODE-2972-length-21741-cov-48.477174_pt1 | contig 21741 bp, 15 predicted proteins | sample MGYA00521270_ERZ842401 | MGnify/ENA primary metagenome ERZ842401 (study PRJEB31892, sample SAMEA3878208) | bioreactor metagenome | biome: Moose rumen | place: Sweden | collected 2011-10 | study: EMG produced TPA metagenomics assembly of the PRJEB12797 data set...
TGAGCGAAAGCGGATGCAAAGGTACGACTTTTTTCCAAACTGCCAAAACTTTTCCAAAGAAAATTCACTGTTTAGGCACACATTTTAAGAAGTATTGACACATGTCAAGCAAAAATAGGCCTACACATTATTAATATATATAAGAGAAGACAAAAAATTACCGCAGAGCGTCTGTTGAAGCACTGCGGTAATTACTATTCTCACGAAGAGCGATTCTCTCGAATCATTCTCCTTCAGGAGCCTTGTCGATGAGATCCATGAACTGGTCGAGCTTCGGAGTAATGATAATCTGGGTACGGCGGTTGCGCTGTTTGCCGACCTCGGTTGTGTTGGGCTGCAAAGGATTGTACTCGCCACGTCCGCCGGCTGTCAGGCGCTTAGGATCCACGCCATAATCATTCTGGAGAGCCTGGACGACACTCGAAGCGCGCAGACAAGAGAGATCCCAGTTGTTACGAATGTTCTCACGCTTGATGGGCACATCGTCCGTATTACCCTCGATAAGCACGTCGTAGTCGCTATAATCCTTGATGATCTTGGCAATCTTGGACAGTGTCTCGGCAGCACGGTCGTTGATCTCATAGCTACCACTCTTATAGAGCATGTTGTCGGCCAGCGAGATATAGACGACACCCTTCAGCACCTGTACGTCAACTTCTTTCAGTTCTTCCTTAGAAAGTGAGCGTGTCAGGTTGTTGGTAAGTACCATGTTCAGCGAGTCGCTCTTGGACTTCACCTCCACCAGGTGGCGAATGTACTGATTGGACTCATTAATCTGGTCGACGAGCTTCTCGATGCTGACATTGTTCTGACTGGTGTTGGCCAGGCTCTTGTCGAGCGATGACTGCAAACGGGCATTCGTCTTGCGAAGTTCGGCTACCTGTTCTTCGAGACTTCCCACGCGGGTGTTGGCAGCGGCGAGCTGTTCCTTGGCATCCTGATAGTTACCCTGTAAGGTCTTGTTCTCCTCCTGGCAAGCCACGAGTTCTTTCTTGGAGGCACAGCTTGTCAGCAGCGCAGCTGCCACCAGCGTCAATACAAAAAGATTCTTCTTCATAACCGTTATCAAATTAAAATTATCTTGTTTTTGATTGCAAAGTTAATGATTAGACGCATTATTTCATCGAAAGTTGCAGGGATTTAGATTATTTTAAGTACTTTTGCACACAAATTCAGAAAATACATCAAAAGACAAGACTATGATACTCTTTTTTAAGACCCCGCAACAGAGCGTGATTGCCACTGACGTGGACCATCAGCTCAACGAACAGGAAGTAAAGGAACTGTGCTGGCTTTACGGCGAAGCAGAACTGCTGTCTGACGAGACGCTCAGCGGTTACTATGTCGGACCGCGTCGCGAAATGGTGACCCCATGGAGTACGAATGCCGTTGAGATAACACAGAACATGGGCCTCAGCGGCATTTCCCGTATAGAGGAATACTTTGCCGTCCATTCCAAGGATGCTGAGCACGACGAGATGCTGCAGCGTATGTATAACGGTCTGAATCAAGACATTTTCACGATCAACATCCAGCCGGAGCCCATCAAGTATGTGGAAAATCTGGAAGAGTACAACGAACAGGAAGGTCTGGCTCTGAGCCCTGAGGAAATTGACTATCTTCACGGTTTGGAGAAGCAGAACGGCCGTCCGCTGACGGACTCTGAGATATTTGGTTTCGCCCAGATAAACTCTGAGCACTGCCGTCATAAGATTTTCGGTGGCACCTTTATTATTGACGGTCAGGAGATGGAGAGCTCACTCTTTGCCATGATCAAGAAGACCACGCAGGAGAACCCCAACAAGATTCTCTCGGCCTATAAGGACAACGTTGCTTTTGCGCAGGGACCTGTCGTAGAGCAGTTTGCTCCGAAAGACCAGAGCACCAGCGACTATTTCCAGGTGAAGGATATCGAGAGTGTCATCTCGCTGAAGGCTGAGACCCACAACTTCCCCACTACCGTTGAGCCGTTCAATGGCGCTGCCACAGGTACAGGTGGTGAAATCCGCGACCGTATGGGCGGTGGTGTCGGTTCTTGGCCTATCGCTGGTACCGCTGTTTACATGACAGCCTATCCAAGACTCGATGATGCGGAAGCAAATTCTTCACTCTTCACTCTTCACTCTTCACTTAAGAGGGACTGGGAAGATATCCTGCCCGTTCGTCAGTGGCTGTATCAGACACCACAGCAGATTCTGACCAAGGCTTCAAATGGTGCTTCCGACTTCGGAAATAAGTTCGGTCAGCCGTTGATTTGCGGTTCTGTGCTGACGTTCGAGCATCAGGAGGGTCAGGAGAAGTACGCTTACGATAAGGTTATCATGCTGGCTGGCGGCGTAGGTTACGGCACCAAGCGCGACTGTCTGAAGAAAGAGCCTCAGAAGGGCAACAAGGTAGTCGTAGTTGGTGGTGATAACTACCGCATCGGCTTGGGTGGTGGCTCTGTATCATCCGTTGATACGGGTCGTTACAGCAACGGTATCGAGCTGAATGCCGTTCAGCGTGCCAACCCCGAGATGCAGAAACGCGCCTACAACTTGGTTCGTGCGCTCTGCGAGGAGGATGTGAACCCTGTTGTCAGTATCCACGATCACGGTTCTGCCGGTCACCTGAACTGTCTCTCTGAGCTCGTTGAGGAGTGCGGTGGTGAGATTGACATGACCAAGCTGCCCATTGGTGACAAGACCCTCTCTTCTAAGGAGATTATCGCCAACGAGAGTCAGGAGCGTATGGGCTTGCTGATTGATGAGAAGCACATCGAACATGTGCGTAAGATTGCCGAGCGTGAGCGTGCTCCGCTGTATGTCGTTGGTGAGACCACTGGCGATGCACATTTCTCATTTAAGCAGGGCGACGGTGTAAAGCCTTTCGACCTTGATGTGGCCCAGATGTTTGGTCACTCTCCGAAGACCATCATGCGCGACAATACCGTTGAGCGCCACTACGAAGACGTCACCTATCTACAAGATAAGATTAACGAGTACCTTGAGCGCGTGCTTCAGTTGGAGGCTGTGGCTTGTAAGGACTGGCTGACCAACAAGGTAGACCGTTCTGTAACTGGAAAGATAGCCCGTCAGCAGTGTCAGGGTGAGATTCAGTTGCCTTTGAGCGACTGTGGTGTCGTTGCCCTCGACTATCGTGGCAAGAAGGGTATCGCCACCGCTTTGGGTCATGCTCCTCAGGCAGGTTTGGCTGATCCCGCTGCCGGTTCTGTACTCTCTGTGGCAGAGGCTCTGACGAATATCGTCTGGGCACCCTTGGCAGAGGGTATGGATTCACTAAGCCTATCCGCCAACTGGATGTGGCCCTGTCGTTCCCAGGAGGGTGAGGATGCCCGTCTGTATGCTGGTGTCAAAGCACTTTCAGATTTCTGCTGCGACCTGCACATCAACGTGCCGACAGGTAAGGATTCGCTGTCTTTGAGTCAGCAGTATCCTAATGGCGAGAAGATTATCTCTCCGGGCACCGTCATCGTCAGTGCCGGCGGCGAGGTCAGCGATATCAAGAAAGTGGTGAGCCCCGTATTGGTGAACGACAAGAACGCCTCACTCTATCATATCGACTTCTCGTTCGACGAGCAGCGTCTTGGCGGTTCGGCCTTTGCCCAAAGCTTAGGTAAGGTGGGCGACGATGTACCTACCGTCAAGAATCCCGAGTACTTTGCCGATGCCTTCATGGCTGTTCAGCAGCTGATTGAGAAGGGTTGGATTATGGCTGGTCACGACATCTCGGCCGGTGGTCTCATCACCACGCTGTTGGAGATGTGCTTCGCCAATACCAAAGGCGGTATGCACATCAACCTGCACGACATCTGTAAGGATGGCGACATCGTGAAGGCTCTCTTCGCTGAGAACCCTGGTGTGGTTATCGAGGTCAGCGACCAGTACAAGCAGGAGTTCAAGGACTTCATGGAGGAGCAGGGTGTTGGGTATGCCAAGATTGGCTACTCTGTGCCTGAGAGCCGCACCATTGAGGTCGTCTACGCAGGTGGAAACGGCAAAACCGTTTCCCACACGTTCGATATCGATGCCCTGCGCGACGTATGGTATAAGACGAGCTACTTGTTGGATTGCAAGCAGAGCTTCAACGGCAAGGCCCTTGAGCGCTTCGAGAACTACAAGCACCAGCCTCTGGAGATGAAGTTCAACAGAGACTTCACTGGCCGTCTGGCTCAGTACGGCCTTAACCCCGACCGTTGGAGAGAGGGTTGCTGTGGCACAGCAACAAACGGAACGCCCAAGGCCGCTATCATCCGTGAGAAGGGTACCAACGGCGAGCGCGAGATGGCTTACTGCCTCTATCTCGCCGGCTTCGATGTGAAGGATGTGATGATGACTGACCTTATCAGTGGTCGCGAGACCCTCGAGGACATCAACATGATTGTCTTCTGTGGTGGTTTCTCTAACTCCGACGTGCTCGGCTCTGCCAAGGGCTGGGCAGGTGCTTTCCTCTTCAACCCCAAGGCCAAGGAGGCACTCGATAAGTTCTATGCCCGCAAGGACACCCTTTCGTTGGGTATCTGTAACGGTTGTCAGCTGATGGTGGAACTTGGATTATTGGACAATTTGACAAATTCACAAATTGACAATTCCAGCGAACAGCAATCGTCAAATCGTCAAATTGTGAAATCGTCAAATATCCGCATGCTGCACAACGACTCGCATAAGTTCGAGAGTGAGTTCATCACCTTGAGCATCCCCCAGAACAACAGCGTGATGTTCGGCTCGCTGAGCGGCAATAAGCTCGGCCTGTGGGTGGCTCACGGAGAGGGCAAGTTCTCTCTGCCCGAAGCAGAGAGCACGTATAACGTGATTGCCAAGTACAACTACCACGGCTATCCCGCCAACCCCAACGGCTCCGACTACGACGTAGCTGGTATCTGCTCTGCTGACGGCCGTCATCTGTGCATGATGCCCCACCTGGAGCGTGCCGTGTTCCCCTGGCAGAATGCCTGGTATCCTGCCAACCGCCGCAACGACGAGGTGACGCCTTGGATTGAGGCCTTCGTCAACGCCCGCAAATGGGTGGAAGGACACAACTAAAAGCCTCCCCAAGCCCCTCCCAAGGAGGGGATGTTTAGATAGCAGATGTCATGCAGGAACAACAATCAGAACATGTAATCAGACATCCCTCCCTTAGGGAGGGCTTGGGTGGGCTTTTCACCACCTTCTTCCGCATTGGCATATTCACCCTCGGTGGTGGATATGCCATGATACCCTTGATTGAGGAAGAGGTGGTCAACAGGAAGCAGTGGGTGTCGAAGAACGAGATGCTCGACCTGATAGCCATCGCCCAGAGTTGTCCGGGCGTCTTTGCCATCAATATCGCCATCTTCATCGGCTATAAATTAAAAAAGGTACGCGGAGCCATCGCCACGACATTAGGCACCGCGCTGCCCTCGTTCCTCATCATCCTCATGATAGCCATGTTCTTCCGGCAGTTTGAAGACAACAAGGTGGTGGCCGCCATGTTCCGCGGCATTCGTCCCGCTGTCGTGGCGCTGATAGCCGTACCGACGTTCAATATGGGCAAACGCGCCCAATTAAACAAGTTCACCATTTGGATTCCCATCATTTCTGCACTGGCTATATGGCTCTTGGGCGTCTCGCCTATCTGGATTATCATCCTCGCAGGCATTGGTGGCTATATATGGGGGAAGATAAGAGATGAGAGATAAGAGATAAGAGATGAGAGATAAGAGATAAAAAAGATGATATTCCTCAGTCTATTCTACACATTCTTCATGATAGGCCTGTTTGGCTTTGGCGGCGGCTACGGTATGCTGTCGCTCATCCAGCACGAGACGGTCGAGCACTGGCATTGGCTCACGTCATCGGAATTTACCGACATCGTGGCCATCAGTCAGATGACCCCCGGCCCTATCGGCATCAATTCGGCCACCTACTGTGGTTACACGGCCTGCATCAATGCCGGCTACTCCACGCCCATGGCCATACTGGGGTCTACCACAGCCACCTTTGCCCTGGTACTGCCCTCGCTCATTCTGATGACTCTCATCAGCCGCATGTTCATGCGCTACATGCACACCCACACGGTGGAGAGCGTCTTCCTGGGACTGCGGCCTGCCGTAGTGGGCCTGCTCGCCGCCGCCACCTTGTTATTATGTACCCGCGAGAATTTCAGCACGCCTACAGAGAACACTTGGCAGTTCTGCATCAGCTGTCTGCTCTTTGCCGCTGCCTTCTATGGTGTCAAGGTCATAAAAATCAACCCCATCAGAATGATTGTGTATTGTGCTCTGGCGGGGTTGATATTGCTTTACGAATAAGGGGGGCTTCCTTATTTGTGTTTCTTGTAGTAGTCGACGGCGCGGATGACGTTCTCGTGCATAGCCTTTGACGTAAAGGTGGCACCAGTGACGGCATCAACATCCTGCACCTTGCCGTTCTTCACATTCATGCCCTCATACTTGGGCAGCATCTGTTTCTTTACCTTGGCATTGTACTTCGGTGTCTCCTGACTCTTGAGTGCTTCCACCTTGACGATTTTGTTCTTCTTGATATAGACCTCGACAGGGGTTGTAGCGGCATAGCCCTCGACGTCCTGTGCCAGTGTCGTGGAGTTCACCACGTACGTTCCGTCCTTCTCCTTGTGCATCACCTCCTGTGCATCGGCGGTTACGAATGCTGCAGCAAGCAGCATCATAATCAGTGTTCTTTTCATCTTTGTATGTTATATTCCTAATTGTTCATTTGTCAATAGTTGCCTACGGCACCAAGCGTCTGCGGCATCCAAACCTCCATGAGGCCCGGGCCGCGGTGGTTCCAGGCATAATAGGGAATCATGGTCAGCACGGCGGGGTGCACATGGGCATGTCCCAGGTTGTCGAGGCCCAGCGACTCGCCATCCACTTCAATAGCCTTGACGGAGAACGTCACGTCATTGTTGCCGTTGATGGTCTTGTCCTCCACGCGGAACTTCGGTTTCCCGGGCATCAGGAAATCGAAAATAGAGAAGCGCTCGTTGTCGGCACCCTCGGCGCAGTATACCAGCGGTCCGCGCTCGACGGCGATGCGTCCGCGGTCGTCGACGACAGCAGGATGAGCCTTGACCGTGCGCACGGGCATGTCGAAGTGTATCGTGACGACGTCGCCCTTCTTCCACTTCCGCTGAATGGCCAGGTATCCGTTCTCCTGCATACCGTCCACTTCCTGTCCGTTCACCTTGACCGTGTATCCGCCCAGCACGTCGTCACTAAAGCTGTAGAGATGTGTCGGAACGGGCCTGTCGGTCACCCAGCCGGGGATACGCACCATCAGCTCGAAGGCCTTGGCCGTGCTCTTGTCGATGCGGATGCTGATGTCGCCATCCCACGGATAATCCGTCTGCTGGGAAAGCGTCACCTGCCTGCCAGCCACCGGCACCGTTGCCGTACTGCCGGCAAAGAGGTTCACATAGAGCCTGTTGTCCTTCACGGCATACATATAGCCCGGCAATGACGGGATGAAGCGGCAGAGGTTCGACGGGCAGCAGGCGCAGCCGAACCACGGCTGACGCTCGACGGTGTTGTCGGCATTGAAGGCATAGCGTCCGTCCGACGACAGCGGATTGGGGTAGAAGAATCGTCCTCCGTCGACGCTCATGCCGCTGATGACGCCGTTATATAATGTACGCTCCATGCAGTCGATGTATTTGGCGTCGCCATGCAGCAGGAACATGCGGTGGAAGAGGTACACCATCGAGATGGCTGCACACGTCTCGTTATAGGACGTCAGGTTCGGCAGCTCGTAGTCGGCTCCGAAGGCCTCGCCCTGATGGCGGGCACCCACGCCGCCGGTGATATAATACTTCTTCGACATGATATTGTCCGTGATGGTGTCAATGGCCTTGATGTATGCCGAATCGCCCGTGAGTGCTGCCACGTCGGCCATACCTGCATACATATAGCCGGCACGGACGGCGTGTCCCCAGGCTTCCGTCAGCTCCACCACCGGCTTGTCGCTCTGCGAGTAAATATTCTTGGTCTTAGTCTTCGAGCGGTAGTCCAGCAGGAACTTAGCCTCATCCAGGTACTTCTTCTCGCCGGTAAGGATATACAGACGGGCCAGCGCCATCTCGGCAATCTGGTGACCGGGCGTCACACAGGCCTGTCCGGCGTTGGGACCCACCTCGCGTACCACGCAGTCGGCATAGCGCCTGGCAATGTCCAGGAACTTCGTGCTGCCGGTAGCCTGGTAGTGTGCACAGGCCGCGTCCACCATGTGACCGAGGTTGTAGAGCTCGTGGCTGAGGATTTCCTCCACCTCCCAGCGCTTCTTGCCCGACCAGTGGTGCGGATGCTCCGGGTTGATGGTACGGGCGGTATAGAGGTATCCGTCGGGCTCCTGTGCAGCGGCGACAATGTCCAGCACGCTGTCTATATACTGTTTCAGCCTGGCATCGGGATAGGTCTGCAGCACGTAGCTGGCTCCCTCGATGGTCTTGTAGACATCCGTATCGTCAAACGAGAAGCCCATGAACTTCGACACATCCCATTTCGGGCTGCTGAGTCCCTCGTGTCCGGGATGCTGCAAGGTGAAGGCAGCCATCTTGAAGTTCTCGTAGCGGTGCGTCTCCTCGCACTTGGCGAAAGCCAGCGGGATGGTCACCTCGCGGGCCGCACGGATGCGCTCTCCCCAGAACGTCCCCGGGGCAACCTTAACGGCGGTAAACGGTACTTGGCTGATGGGATAGCCATTGGAAATCTGTTGTGCCTGGAGCGTCAGTGCCACTGTCAATACCAGCACGGCAACGGTTAGTCTTTTCATCTTGTTGACGGGTTTTGCATTTCTGTCTGCAAAGGTAAGCATTTAGTTACAAACGGCCAAGTTTTTCGTCATATTATTAAACATCCGTAACATGAAGAAACATTTTTGCATCATTTTCCTGTTGCTGACGGCGCTCGCCTCAGTATCGGCAGGGCAGAAGGTCTATATCTCCACCTCTTTCCACGAACCGGCCACGGAAGGGCTGCGATTCATCTACAGCTACGACGGCTGGACGTGGCAACAGGTCGAGGGTGTATGGCTGCGCCCCGAAGTAGGCAGTCAGAAAGTGATGCGCGACCCCAGCATCATCCGTACGCCCGACGGCATGTTCCACCTGGTGTGGACCTCCAGCTGGCGCGGCGACCGCGGCTTCGGCTACGCCTGTTCCAAGGACCTGGTGCACTGGAGCGAGCAGCGCTTCATCGAGGTCATGACCGATACGACGACGGTCAATGTCTGGGCACCGGAGCTGTTCTGGGACGACGTGCTGCAGCAGGCCGTCATCGTCTGGGCGTCCTGCATCCCGGGGAAGTTTCCCGACGGTCAGGAGGAGCACAAGAACAACCACCGCCTATACTATACCACCACCAAGGATTTCCGGCGGTTTGCACCCACGAAGCTCATGATTGACCCGGGGTTCTCGTGCATCGACGCCACGCTGGTCAAGCGCGGCAAGAACGACTACGTCATGGTGCTGAAGGACAACACCCGCCCCGAGCGCGACATCAAGGTGGCCTACGCCCAGTCGCCCTACGGACCGTGGTCGAAGGCCAGCGAGCCCTTTACGGGCAAGATGATGGAGGGGCCGACTACCGCCCGCGTCAACGATGGCTGGTTGATTTACTACGACCGTTATCGCCTCTTCGACTTCGGTGCCCACTTCACGAAGGACTTTGTGACGTTCGAGGATGTCAGCGACCAGGTCATCGTACCCAAGCTGCATAAGCACGGCACCATCTTCGAGGCTGACGAAGCCATCCTTCAGGGGCTGCTCAACGCAAGGAAGGTTCACTATACCGGCACGACGCTCAGCAACCCCAACCGTCATGACGGCGGGCTGTCGCCTGTCGTCGGTGTGCACAACATCCAGATACTGCGTGCCAACCGCGAGCACCCGTCCGCCAGCAACGGCAACGGCTGGACCTACAACCACCAGCCGATGATGGCCTACTGGCACGACCGGTTCTATGTCCACTACCTCTGCGACCCCAAGGACGAGCACGTGCCGCCCTCACACACCATGCTCCAGACCTCCCAGGACGGCTACACCTGGAGCGACCCGCAGGTGCTCTTCCCGGAGGTACAGGTACCCGGGGGCTTCCAAAAACCCGACCGTCCGGAACAGGCCCACGACCTCATCGCCATCATGCACCAGCGCGTCGGGTGGTATGTCTCGAAGAGTGGCCAGCTATGGGCATTGGGCAACTACGGTGTCGCCTTCGACAAGAAGGACGACCCCAACGACGGCAACGGCCTGGGCCGCGTCATCCGCGAGGTCAGGCAGGACGGCACGCTGGGACCCGTGTACTTCATCTACCTCAACCACACCTACAAAACCCACAAAACCCACTTCCCCTACTACACTAAGGCCGACAAGGCCACCCGTCAGGCCTGCGAGGAAATCCTCGCCAATCCGCGCTACCGCATGCAGTGGGTCGAGGAGGCCGACCGCGACGACCCGCTCATCCCGCTGCACAAGGAGTACAAGGCCTATTGCGACTATACCCTGCCCGACGGACAGATAGCCGCCCTGTGGAAACACGCCCTGACGTCGACCAGTGCCGACGGCGGACTGACATGGGCGCAGCCCGTAGAGCGCGCCAAGGGCTTTGTCAACAGCAATGCCAAAATCTGGGGACAGCGCCTCAGCGACGGCACTTACGCCACGGTGTACAATCCCTCCGAATACCGCTGGCCGTTAGCCATCTCACTGAGCAAGGACGGCTACGAATACACCACGCTGAACCTCGTCCAAGGTGAGGTACCCCCCATGCGCTATGGCGGCAACTACAAGAGCTACGGCCCGCAGTACGTCCGCGGCATCCAGGAGGGTAACGGCACACCCCGTGACAGCGACCTCTGGGTGACCTACTCCATGAATAAGGAGGACATGTGGGTGGCCCATATCCCCGTGCCCGTCCAGACCGAGGCCCACAGCCACGCCGACGGCAAAGAATTTTTGACCAACGGCAAAACCGTTGGAGACAACGGGCTATCGACACTTACCACATGGAATATCTATTCACCCGTCTATGCTCCCGCTTCGCTTCATGACGGGTGGTTGACGCTGACAGACAGCGACCCCTTCGACTATGCCCGCGTGGAGCGCAAGATACCCGCCACCAAGGAATTGAAGGTGTCGTTCGACATCAAGGCTGGCCAGAACGGCCACGGCCTGCTGCAAATTGAATTTCTCGACGCTCACGGTACGGCTTGTTCGCGCATCGAGTTGACCGCCGATGGCATCATCCGCTGCAAGGGCGGAGCCCGCTATGGAAACCTCGGAAAGTATCAAGCCAACGAAGTGTTCCGCATGAAATGCGTCCTCAGCGTCTCGAAGCGCATGATAGAGGTATACGTCAACGGCAAGAAAGCCGGCCAGCGCATGTTCTTCGCACCTGTCGAGAGCATCGAGCGCGTCATGTTCCGCACGGGTGCCGAGCGCCGCTTCCCCGATGTCGACACCCCTGCCGACTGGGACGGCACGCTGGCCAATGCCGGCGAACGCGACCCGGAGGCTGTCTTCGCCATCGCTGATTTTCATACCGAAGCCATGGATGCCGATGGCAAAACCATCGGCAACACTCCCGCTATCCTGCGTTACGACGACTACAAGCACTACGTGGACTACTTCAACACGATGGAGCCGGAAACCATCGTGCAGGCCATCCCCAACGCCAAGGCCTGGCAGTGGATGACGCAGAACGTCCCCCTCTTCGACTGTCCTGACCGCGGCTTCGAGGAAATGTGGTACTACCGCTGGTGGACGCTGCGCAAGCACATCGAACAGACACCTGTAGGCTATGCCATGACGGAGTTCCTGGTGCCGCGCAGCTATGCCGACAAGTGGAAACTCATCGCCTCGGCGGTGGGCCATCATATCCACGAGAGCCGCTGGCTCCGCGACACTACCTATCTCGACCAGATCGTAAACACCTGGTATCACGGCAACGAAGGCAAGCCGATGAAGAAGATTGCCAACTATTCGTCGTGGATGGCCCATTCGCTCTGGGGGCGCTACCTCGTGGATGGCCGCAAGGACTGGATTGTGGGCATGCTGCCCTCCCTAGAGTGGGAGTACAACCACTGGGAGACCACCCACACCCGCGAAGGCGGTCTTTACTGGCAGGCCGACGTGCAGGATGCCATGGAGGAGACCATCTCCGGCGGACGCAAGAAGAAGTACCTGCGCCCCTCTATCAATGCCTATATGTATGGCAATGCCATGGCCATCGGCAACATCTGTGCCCTTGGCGGGGAAACCGCCAAGGCGAAGCAGTACTTCGACAAGGCCGCCGCCCTGCGCGAAGCCGTCCATGCCAAGCTGTGGAACGAGCAGCAGCAGTTCTTCGAGACCCACCGCATCGACTCCAGTGCCAACGTCCGCGAGGCCATCGGCTTCCTGCCGTGGTACACCCACATGGCCAAGGACGAGGCCAAGTACAGTGTCGCCTGGCTGCAGGCCGCCGACCCGCAGGGCTTTTCCGCGCCCTACGGGCTGACCACTGCCGAGCGCCGCCACCCGCTGTTCCGCACCCACGGCGTGGGCAAGTGCGAGTGGGACGGTGCCGTATGGCCCTTTGCCACCAGCCAGACGCTCACCGCCCTGGCCAACTTCGCCAACGACTACACCGCCCGTCCCGCGCCCGGCGGTTTCCCCGCCGGGGCCAACTTCGCCAACGACTATTCTACTGTCTCCTGTCTCCTGACTCCTGACTCCTTGTTCTTCGCCGAACTGGAAAAATACATGCAGAGCCAGCACATGCGCGGCAAGCCCTATATCGGCGAATACCTCGACGAGACCACCGGCTACTGGCTGAAGGGCGACCAGGAGCGCTCGCGCTACTACAACCACTCCACCTGGAACGACCTCATCATCACCGGCTTGTGCGGCCTGCGCCCCCGTGCCGACCAGACCATCGAGGTCAATCCCCTGCTGCCCGAAGACAAGTGGGACTACTTCTGCCTGGACAATGTGCTGTATCACGGCCGCACCCTCACCATCGTCTGGGACCGTGACGGCTCCCGCTACCATGTGGGACGTGGCCTGCGCGTCTTTGTCGACGGCAAGCTGAAGGGACAACGCGACAACATCGGAAAACTCATTATACCTGATTAAACAATGGAAACGAATTTCAAACGCCCCCTGAGCGGAATCATTCCGCCATTAGTAACCCCGCTGAAAGACAACGAGACGCTGGACGTAGCGTCATTGGAGCGTCTCATTGAACACCTCATCGCCGGCGGTGTCCACGGACTCTTCGTGCTCGGTACCACCGGCGAGGAACAGAGCCTTAGCTACGACGTGCGCAAGCAGATGATTAAGGAGTCGTGCCGCATCAACCGCGGCCGGCTACCACTGCTGGCATGCATCACCGACACCTCGATCGAGGAGAGCATCCGGCTGGCCCGCAAGGCTGCCGACTACGGTGCCGACGGCGTGGTCAGTGCGCCGCCGTATTACTTCGCCACGGGCCAGCCCGAGCTGGCGCAGTTCTACGAGGAGCTGGTGCCCCAGCTGCCGCTGCCCGTATTCCTGTATAACATGCCCTCGCACGTAAAGGTGAGCTTCGCCCCCGACACGGTCCGTCGCATTGCCGAGCTGGAGCAGGTGGTGGGCTTCAAGGACTCCTCGGCCAATGCCGTCTACTTCCAGTCGGTGATGTACAAGATGCAGCACCGCCCCGACTTCGCCATGCTCGTCGGTCCTGAGGAGATTACCGGCGAGTGCGTGCTGCTCGGTGCACAGGGCGGCATCAACGGCGGAGCCAACATGTTCCCCGAACTGTATGTCGCCATGTACGACGCGGCCAAAGCCCGCAACATGGAGCGCGTGCTGCAGCTGCAGCAGCTCATCATGCAGATTTCCACCACCATCTATACCGTGGGCCGTCACGGCTCCAGCTATCTGAAGGGGCTGAAGTGCGCCCTGTCGCTCTTAGGCATCATCAGCGACGACTTCGTGGCCTCGCCGTTCTATAAGTTCGAGGCCCCCGAGCGTGAAAAGATACGCCAGGCACTCGCCGCATTACCCATCAAGAACGGTAAGCTATGCATCTGATTGACTTTATCGTCTTTATCGTCTTCACCCTGGGCGTGGTGGTGTTCGGCTGCTCGTTCTTCAAGAAGGGCAGCTCGGCCGACGAGTTCACGTCCGCCGGCCACAGCATCCCCGGCTGGGTGGTGGGCATGAGCATCTTCGCCACCTACGTCAGCAGCATCTCCTATATCGGCTACCCCGGCAAGGCCTTCGCCGCCGACTGGAACGCCTTTGTCTTCTCGCTCAGCATACCCATCGCCAGCTACTTCGCTGCCAAGTATTTCGTGCCCTTCTACCGCCATAGCGGCTCCGTGTCGGCCTACACCTTCTTGGAGGAGAAGTTCGGTGCCTGGGCACGGCTGTATGCCTCGGCGTGCTACCTGCTCACCCAGATAGCGCGCATGGGCAGCATCCTCTACCTGCTGGCGGTGCCGATGTATATCCTGATGGGCTGGGACATGCACACCGTCATCATCCTCACCTCCATCGGCATCATCGTCTATTCCATGATGGGCGGCCTGAAGGCTGTCATCTGGGCCGACGCCATCCAGGGCATCATCCTCATCGGCGGTGCCATGCTGTGCTTAGCGATTCTGATGTTCTCCATGCCCGAGGGTCCCATGCAGACTTTTGAGTTGGCTGCGCAGAGTCCGATGGGCAACAAGTTCTCGCTGGGGGCCTTCACCTCCGACCTGACGACGTCGACCTTCTGGGTGTGCCTCATCTACGGCATCTTTATTAATCTGCAGAACTACGGCATCGACCAGAACTACGTGCAGCGCTACCATGCCGCCAAGACCGACAAGGCCGCCAAGTTCTCGGCACTCTTCGGCGGCTACCTCTTCATTCCCGTGTCGGCACTGTTCTTCCTCATCGGCAGCGCCCTCTACAGCTACTACGAGGCCGGCGTGGCTCTGCTGCCCGCCGAGATAGCGCAGAAGCCCGACTACGTCTTCCCCTACTTCATCGTCAACGGACTGCCCGTAGGCCTGCGCGGACTGCTCATCGCCAGCATCTTTGCCGCAGGCATGTCGACGGTGTCCACCTCGGTGACCAGTGCCGCCACGATTATCCTGACGGACTACGTGCGCCCGTTCTTCCTGAAGGCACGCGCCGTGACCGACAAGCTGCGCCACCACGACCCCGCCAGTCACCATCAGCATCAGCGCCTGGAGCTGGCCATCGTGCGCCTGTCGAGCTTCGGCGTGGGACTGCTCGGTGCCTGCGTGGCCATCGCCATGCTGTCGGTAGAAAGCATCATCGACGCCTGGTGGACGCTCTCCAGCATCTTCTCGGGCGGCATGCTCGGACTCTTCCTGCTGGGTTGCATCCCGCAGACTATCAACCGCTGGGCGGCCCTCCTCGGCTGCATCGCCGGCGTGCTGGTCATTGGCTGGGTCAGTATGGCCGCCATGTGGGACCTGCCAGGCATCCATCTACACCCCTATCTGGCCATCGTGCTCGGCACTTGCACCATCTTCCTGACGGGGTTCCTCGCCACGTTGGCGCTGAAAAATGCTAAAAATAGTTAAGGAATCCTACGTGTTTCACATTTATTTCCTATATTTGCGAAGTCAAGAGTCAGGCTACTGACGATTGCCAAGTACGAAACAAACATCTTTATTCATTAAAACAGCTTTAATTATGAAGAAAATTATGATGATTGCAGCCATGATGCTGCTGAGCGTAGGTGCTTTTGCACAGAACGAAGTAGGTCAGTTTACGCTGAAGCCTATGGCCGGTGTCAACCTTGCTACGATGACCAAGACCACTGACTCCAAATTGCGTGTTGGTCTTACTGCCGGTGTTGAGGCCGAATATGGTGCTGCCGAGAACTTCAGCATCAGCCTTGGTGCACTCTACTCTATGCAGGGTGTCAAGGGTAGTGTGAACTCTGTAGACATCACTTACAAGTTCGACTACATCAACGTTCCCGTCATGCTTAACTACTACATTTTCCCAGGCTTTGCCGTCAAGGCCGGTATCCAGCCGGGCTTCAAGGCTTCTGCCAAGGTAACGGCCGATTCCGGCAGCAGCAGTGCTTCGGAGTCGATAAAGGATTATGTGAAGGGCTTTGCACTGTCTGTTCCCTTTGGTCTGTCTTACGAGTACGACAGCTTCGTCCTGGATGCACGCTACAACCTCGGTGTAACCAAGGTCTTCAAGGATGACATCTCTGATTCCAAGCACTCTTGGTTCATGTTCACCCTGGGTTACAAGTTCGCACTCTAAGCACTCACTTGAATCATAACGATGCGTCCCTCCTTACCGAGGGGCGCTTTTCTTATTCCCTGGCAGATAACCGTTCCCCCTTGATGACACCGGGGCCGGTCGTTCGTCATATAAGTTGGAAACTTATAACACTAAAACAAATCAAAGCAATGAAGACAAACTATCCGAAGATTGGTATCCGTCCGACCATTGACGGTCGTCAGGGCGGTATCCGTGAAGGTCTTGAAGAGAAGACCATGAACCTGGCCAAGGCAGTGAAGAACCTCATCGAGTCGAACCTCCGGAACGGCGACGGCTCGAAGGTGGAGTGCGTCATCAGCAACACCACCATCGGCCGCGTGGGCGAGTCGGCAGCCTGCGCCGAGCAGTTCGAGCGCGAGGGCGTCGGCAGCACCATCACCGTGACGTCGTGCTGGTGCTACGGCTCGGAGACCATGGACATGAACCCCACCTACCCGAAGGCCGTCTGGGGCTTCAACGGTACGGAGCGCCCGGGTGCCGTCTACCTGGCTGCCGTGCTGGCAGCCCACGCCCAGAAGGGGCTTCCCGCCTACGGCATCTACGGTCACGACGTGCAGGACCTGGACGACAACACCATCCCCGCCGACGTCGCCGAGAAGCTGCTGCGCTTTGCCCGTGCCGCCCAGGCCGTGGCTACCATGCGTGGCAAGAGCTACCTGTCGCTGGGCAACACCTGCATGGGTATCGCCGGCTCGATAGTCAATGCCGACTTCCTGCAGCAGTACCTCGGCATGCGCACGGAGTATGTGTCGCTGGTGGAGATTCTGCGCCGCGTCGACTACGGCATCTACGACAAGGAGGAGTTCCAGAAGGCCATGGCGTGGGTAGAGAAATACTGCAAGCCCCAGGAGGGCCACGACTACAACGAAGACCGTCCTCTCTTCCCCGGTGTGCCGATGACGACGTTCAACGGCAAAGGCAAGGGCAAGAACCGTCAGGAGAAGGACGAGGACTGGGCGTTCACCGTCAAGTGCATGATGATTATCCGCGACCTGATGCAGGGCAGCGACCGCCTGCAGCAGATGGGCTATAAGGAAGAGGCCATCGGCCACAACGCCATCGCTGCCGGTGTGCAGGGCCAGCGTCAGTGGACCGACTACAAGCCCAACTTCGACTTCCCCGAGTCACTGATGTGTACGTCGTTCGACTGGAACGGGCCGCGTGAGGCCTACACGCTGGCCACCGAGAACGACTTCCTCAACGGCATGTCGATGCTCTTCGGCCACCTGCTGACCAACCGCGGCGTGATGTTCTCCGACATCCGCACCTACTGGAGTCCCGAGGCCGTGGAGCGCGTCACCGGCACCAAGCTGAGCGGTGCTGCCGCCCAGGGCTTCATCCACCTCATCAACAGCGGTGCCACCACGCTCGACGCTACCGGCGCCATGAGCGACGCTCAGGGCAACCCCACCATCAAGGAGTTCTGGAACATGACCGATGCCGACATGGAGGCCTGTCTGAAGGCTACCTCGTGGATGCCTGCCGACCGCGACTACTTCCGCGGCGGCGGCTACTCGTCGCACTTCGTCACCCGTGGCGGCATGCCCATGACCATGCTGCGCCTGAACCTCGTCGCCGGACTCGGCCCCGTGCTGCAGCTGGCGGAGGGCTGGACGGTGGAGCTCGACCCGAAGACCCACGACATCCTCGACAAGCGTACCGACCCCACCTGGCCCACCACGTGGTTCGTGCCGCGTCTGGATGCCGCGAAGGATGCCTTCAAGGATGTCTACTCGGTCATGAACAACTGGGGTGCCAACCACGGTGCCATCTGCTACGGTCACGTCGGTGCCGACCTCATCACGCTGTGCGCCATGCTGCGCATCCCCGTCTCGATGCACAACATCGAGGACAAGGACATCTTCCGTCCCGCCGCGTGGAACGCCTTCGGCATGGACAAGGAGGGCGCCGACTACCGTGCCTGCGCCAACTTCGGCCCGATATACAAATAAGCTATCCATCAGACGTAGATGCGGCCGCGCCAGTCGAGGCGGACGCGGAGCTGGTTTTCGGCGGCGTTGCGGCGTACGGCGAGGTGCAGCCACCAGGAGCGGTTGAAGGCGACGTAGGCCTCGTGGAAACCGATGCCGTGGTGCATCCAGCGTGCGATGAAGAAGTTGAGCACCTCGCAGGCTTCGTAGAAGGTGGCGCAGCGGATGTCTGCTGCCAGGCCTTCCAGATGGAGGCGGTCGGTGGTGGCGCCGGCGGCCTGTTGGCTGTCGGGGGTGCAGTAGGCGCTGTTGACGATGATGGGCTTCTGGCAGTGCTCGCGGAGTGGTTCCAGGTAGTTGGCGCAGAGGAAGCGCAGGTTGTCCTGGACGTCGTGGGGCACGCTGGCGGGCTTCATGCCGCCGGTCATCTCGGCGAGCGAGAAGTTCTCGGTAATCATGGTTTTCATTCCTCACCTCCTTCCTCACCGCCTCGTGCGTTGGCGCGGTGTGCCATGTCGCGCAGGCATGCCGAGCCGTAGTCGGTGCCTGTACACTCGTTGCGGGCCACGACGGTGGCCATGGGGAAGACGTGTGCCAGGGTGACGGCCAGGGCCTCGACGACCTTCAGCTGGTCGAGCGTGGCGGTGTTGGCCTGTTCGCCGTCGCTGTTGCCTCCGATGTAGGCAATGCTGACGGCTCCCGGGTTGTGGTTGCGCGAGCAGCGTGCGGGGTCGCTGAGCAGCCGGTTGACCTCTACGGTTCCGTCCTTGCGCACCAGCAGGTGGTGTCCGCTGTCCTGGAAGCCGTGCTTGCGCTTTTCCTCGTTGACTTCCTGCATGGTGAATACTTCCGGCCCGGTGTTGGTGGAGCACAGGATGATGTGGGTGATGTCGCGTCGGATGGCGCGGATGTACTGTCTCTTTTTCATGATGCTGTGTTTTAAATTCGTTTAATTCGTTTACTTCGTTGTTGTTTCAGGAATGCGATAGTTGACTGATTATTCTCTTTCGTTTCTGAACAGCAGGTCGGCGATGTCGATTTTGGCGGCACGCTGGTCGGCGGTAGCGCGCTGTTCGAGGATGCTGCTGACGGTGACGGGGTGGCCGAAGACGCCGGCGGCAGCCTCGGCAATGGCATACCAGTCGCGGTAGGTCTGTCCCGTCTCGTCGGTGTCGGGGAAGAGGATGATGCGGCGGCCCTGCAGGGGGCTGAGGCGTGCCACGCTGAGCTCCGTCTTGCCGCCGGTGGCCAGCCAGAGGCAGTCGGGTTTCAGGGCGGACATGATGACGGCGGTCTTCTCGGCCTCCACCACGCAGACGGTCGCGGCCCGGGCAGCGCCGTCGGCCGTCAGGCTGGCGGCGTCGGCCGCCAGCAGGTGGAGGCCGAAGAGGCAGTGGTCTGCGTTCCACTGCCTGGGCAGCCGTCCGCTGCGGCGCATCAGGTAGCTGGCCCAGGTGGGCTTGCGGTCGTGGTCGCGGTGGCCGTCGGGCCGGTAGTGCATGATTTTGCCGTCGCGCAGCAGGTCGCAGTCGTCGATTTGCCAGAAGATGACGGCTCCGTCGCGGCCGACGCCCAGTCGGTAGCGCTGTGCGGCCTGCTGCACCTGGCTGTCGGTGAGGTAGCCGTTGGCGACCATGGCGCGGCAGAAGTCCGACGCCGTGCCCTGCCGCTGCTGCCACCAGCGGCGGCCCTCGGCGCGCTGGGCCGCTGTCTGCTGCCTCAGGGCCTTGAACGTATGCGGGAAAAGTTCTTCCATCTTCATCTTTCTGCGGTTGTTGGTTTTTTGTGGGGGTTCGGAGCCTCCCCCTCATATCTAAGTCCCCCCCTCTAAGGGGGGACAGATATAAGAGGGGACAGAGGCTCAGAAGGGGGCTGCGCGATAGATGGTGCGTCCCTGTTTCACCTCGCGCTCGATGACTTTCTGCTGCAGTGCCTGGTCCAGCAGCTGGTTGTACTTGAACACTACCGAGATGCCCGACAGCTGCATCACGCGGTCGCGCAGCTCGCTGCCACTCATATCGCCGTCGCCTACGGCATCGAGGAACAGCTGCGTCACGTCAAACACCACCTTGCCTTCGCCATCGGTTTCCTCCAGCAGGTACTTCCTGTTCAAGGGCGGCAGAGGTTGTTTCTGAGCCGTCTTCGACGGTGCGGCCTTCGTGTTGTCTGCCGGTGCGCCGCTGCTGACGGGCAGTCCGCCGCCGTCGACCTGGAAGTACAGCTCGCGGTCGATGTCGTACTTGCGCGTCAGCGTCTGCTCGACGCGAAAGATGCGCTCGGGCAGGAGCTTTTCGCAGGAGTACACCTCGAAGGCCTTGTTCATCAGCTCGGTGCCTATCCATCCGCGCAGGTTGTTGTCCTCGCCGCTCTTGTTCTGGTGGAGCACGCAGACGATGCAGCATTTGCACTCGGTGGCCAGCTGCATCAGCTCCTCCATCACCTCCTGGGCCAGCACGCCGTCGTTGATGTCGTTCACCAGGTCGCGGATGCCGTCGACGATGGCCAGGTCGGGACGGCAGCGCCTGACGGCCTCGGCCAGCAGGCTGCGGCGCAGCTTCCACTCCACCGCCCGCACGTTGAAGACGTCGGTCAGCAGCAGCCGCTCCTGGCCGCCGGCCAGTTTCATGACGCGGTTGCGCAGGATGTCCTGCGTCGACTCGTCGCTCTGCTCGGTGTCGTACCACAGCACGCGCAGCGGCTCTGCCTGCTGGCGGTGCAGGGCGAGCACGTCGCCGGCCTGGCAGCAGGCTACGAGCATGGACGTGAGGAAGGTCTTGCCGCTCTTGGCCTTGCCGGTGATGGCCACCAGTTCGCGGCGCGGGAAGCAGGGCTTGTCGAACAGCCGGAACAGGAAGTCCATGGGCGGCAGCTCACGCTCGGGGGTGATGCGCAGCTTCTCCAGCTGCAGCATCAGCGGACTGAGCGCGGTCTCCTCGCCGGCATGGGCCAGCTCGGCATCCAGGTGTTTCAATGTTTCTTTTTCCATAACTGTCGGTGTTGATGATGATAGTGCAAAGTTACGGAAAAAGCCCGTCAGCACCATGGCTGCGGGCATAGTAAAAGCCGACCGTCGACGGGGTCGGAAACAGTCGGAAACAGTCGGAAGTCAGTCAGGATAAGGGTCGGCCGCGGTCGGGGAAAAAACAAGTTGTCGTTTAATAATATTTTGTTTTTAACGACAACAGGTGTCTTTTGTTTTTTACGACAACTTGGACAACTTGGACAACTTTTGTTCTCCTGACCCCGCAGACGGCGTTGCCGTCGTAGGCAATAAATGTTGTCTTAGTTGTCCAAGTTGTCGTTTAATAAAAAAACAAGTTGTCGTTTAATAAAAAAACAAGTTGTCGTTTAATAATATTTTGTTTTTAACGACAACAGGTGTCTTTTGTTTTTTACGACAACTTGGACAACTTGGACAACTTTTGTTCTCCTGACCCCGCAGACGGCGTTGCCGTCGTAGGCAATAAATGTTGTCTTAGTTGTCCAAGTTGTCGTTTAATAAAAAAACAAGTTGTCGTTTAATAAAAAA
>ERZ842401.2974-NODE-2974-length-21732-cov-4.685104_pt1 | contig 21732 bp, 12 predicted proteins | sample MGYA00521270_ERZ842401 | MGnify/ENA primary metagenome ERZ842401 (study PRJEB31892, sample SAMEA3878208) | bioreactor metagenome | biome: Moose rumen | place: Sweden | collected 2011-10 | study: EMG produced TPA metagenomics assembly of the PRJEB12797 data set...
CCCGCCATCGGCTCGGGCGTTCCCCCGTATGGCTTCGCCTCCCCAGCCGTCAGGAAGGATGCGCTCGCCTGGGTTGCATAGTCCGCAGCGATCCAGTCCGCCGACGGCACGAACGCGCCGAGACGCACCTCGTCCATCTCGGCGTTGACGCGGCGTCCCTTCTTGTTGGTGTCGCTGGAATTGTAGGAATCCTGCGTCGAGCAGCCGATACCGATGTCCGTGTCCTGCTGGTTGACCGTTTCGAGGCACGTCACGGTTTCGAGGTAGGAGCCGTTGAGGTAGATGTCGGCGACCTGGGTGTTGTTATTCGCCGCGTACTTCTTCCAGACGACGTCGACCTTTTTCCAGACGTCGTTCGTCGCGCAGAGCGTCGTGCCGAGGTTGTAGGTGCCGGACGTCGTCGCGGGCGTCGTCCCACCGGCATATACGCGCATGAGCTTGGGCGCGCCGTCGCTGTTCTCGTGGAACGAGAATCCCCACCCCGTGCCCTGGTCGCCCTTCCGGCGACAGATGAGATTGGCCCACTGGACCACGCCCTTCGCGCGCATCCAGAACGAGGCGTGGAAGTCGGTGCCGAGTGCGTCGGCGGCCGCTTTCTTCGCCGGATCCGCTGCGCTCCCTCCGACTGGAACACGGATTGAGCGTGCGTGCTCGCTGTCCTCGGCGATGCGCCAAGCGCCGCCGACCATGCTGCCGGACGCGGCCTTGCCGACCGGCGTGAAGCCATCGAGGCCGTTGGCCGTCGAGTCGTGGATGGTGACGGGGGCGGAATCGGATGGCGTCCCCGTCTCGCCCATGTGCCAAACACCAGTGTAGTCGGCCCAAGGCTTGTCGGGACAGACGGCGCGACCGCTTGAATCGGAGCCCCAGCACATCACGAACCGTGTGCCATTCGTCATCGTCGAAAGGCGCACCCAGATGAGCGAGGTGTCATTTGTGTTCCAAGTGTCGATTTCGTAGGGAAGACCGCTACCATCCATGTCCACAAACGCGATATCGCTTCCGTTAGACGACGAATGCAGATCGCCGTAGGAGAAACCCCGCGGCAAGTTGTCGCCAATCCGAACGAGAACCGGGAAATTGTACAACGGCGACGATCCTGTATAACCATCAACGATAAACATCGCGCCCTTGTCAAAACTCGCAGATGTCGGTTGCGGCAAAGAGGACTCTTCAGCAAAAAGCTGTGCCCCAAGTAAAACGGATAACACAAACATTGTCGCCCTTTTCATTGTCCCCCCATTCGTGCCTCTTGGCAGTCCCCGTAGATTGCCGTCGCAGGCGACAGGCGGTCATATGCAACGCCGCCAAAGCCCGGCGACATGTCGTCGGGAAGCCCTGCGGCGACAGCGGCCGAGAACAGCGGCAGAAACGCGAGGACATGGCACTTGCACATTATGTGACAATTTTACCACAGACACGCGTTCCGCGCAATGGGATTTTGGAAATTTGCCACGAATCACGCCCCAGGCGCCACGCGCACCGCGCCCCTGTCGGGAACGGCATCGACAAGCGCAAACGGAGCGCCTTCATGCGTGACGAAGCGCACGGGGACGGGCTTTCCGCCCTGCGTCGCCTTCGCAGACTTCCAGCCGTTCGGAAGACGAACCTTGACGGTGAGCGGATAGTCGAAGATGTCGTCCTTCATGCGGTCGGTCAGCGTGAACTCTATTGCCTTGCCCTTTAACGCGCTCGTGAGCGTCGCGGAGTCACGCTCCTGCCCGTACTTCGCGGCGTCGTCGAAGCGGCACACCCAGAGGCGCTCGTCCTTGAGAGACGCGATGTAGCGAACCTCCTTCTCCGTGTTGGCGGCATTCTTCTCCCTGTCCTCGTCTGTTCGTCCTGCGTGTACGAAGTGGTACAAGACGATGTTCCAGCCGCGCTTGAGCGCCTTGTTGCCGCGGATCCACTTCGGGTCTTCCTCCGTTTCTCCGAAGGCCACCATCTGCACGTGGCCCTTCCCGCCCGCGCCCTTGTTCGTGCAGAGGTAGTTGATCGAGTTGGCGCAGCTCGGTACGCCGTAGACGCCGCGGCAAGCAATCGCGTACTTCGCCGCGATTGCCTCGTGCGGCTCACCGCGCGGATACGCGATGCAGCAGGCGAAGTTGTTGGTGACGTTGTCGTTGATCGCCTTGAGCGAGTCGCGGTACATCGACTCGACTTCCTCGTCAGACGGCATCGGCACGTCCCCGTGCTTCGCCTTGTGGTTCGTCGTGTGCGACTGGATGGAGTGACCGGCGTCGGCAAGCTTCTGCCAGTCGGCCCAAGTGCCGTTGAACCCAGGGTTCCTCTTGTACACGCAGTGGTCGGTGATCACAAACCACGTAAGCTTGATGCCGAGTTCCTCGGAAAGCTTAAGCCACCACTCATGGTCGGGCTTGCAGTTGTCGTCGATGGTGATGGAGCACGCGGCGAATCTGTCGCCCGCCCACAGGCACACGTCGGCGTCGCCCGGCTTCGCGGGCCACACGAGATCGGTCGGCGTCGTGAAACGCCCGCCCTTCGGGGGCGGCGGAAGGTTCATCAGCTGCTCGCCGCCAACGGCGGGTGACGCGCAAAGCGCCAATGCAAAAAATGCGATCTTTCCTTTCATCTTCACCCTCCTTGCCTTAGTTGTTGTGGCGATTTCAGGACGATTCAACCCTTCGGCGGAATGACCGGCCTGTTCGGGGACGGAATGCCTTCTGCCACATCGGCCGGGATCGCGGGAATCGTCCTTCTCCCCGCGCCAAGCAAGTCGCCCTTCCGAAAAGCAGCCGGCGAGATGGGCGAGCCGCATCCGTCGACTGGACGAATGTCAATATCGACTGTCTTCGCGGTCTTCCAGTTAAAGACCATGACACCGCGGTAGGGCGGCATCTCGAGCGCCGGAGAGAACGACAACACGCCGTTCGCGCACGACCTCACCGTCCTCAGCACGCCGTCGCAGTTGAGCTCTATCCTGTCGCCGGGCGCAAAGAGGTCCTTGCGCGCGGCCGCGTCCTTGCGCAGCGCGAGCGAATCGAGCGACGATCCATTGGCGCTCGAGACGGCATGTGCGCAAGGAAAGTTCGATGATGGCATCGTGACAATAGAGCTACCTTTCTCCTGCCCGAGCTCCGACTGCGCCATCGAGAGATCGGTGTACTTCCGCCAAGGTTTCGCCGTGCGCGCGAAATACGAGGGCGCAAAGCGGTTGCCTGAACTTTCGACCTTCGTGCTGTCGATCTGCCCGTAGTCCATCGATCCGCCGATAATCAGGTTCTTCGACACGGTGTAGTCGTGTCCGGTAAAACTGAAGAACCCGTATCCCGCGCCCCAGAGCGTGTTGCCCTCGAACTTCCAGCGGTGGGAGTTTCCGTGTCCGCAAATGAGCATCACGGCGTCGCATCCCATAAATAGGTTGCCGCGCACCGTAACGTCCTCCGCCTCCTCAGCCATGATCGACTGTCCGCCGCAGATGTTGAAATTCTCCTCGTACACGACATCGGACACGTCGCGGTACATCTGGGTGTTGTCGGGATGGGCCTGGTAAATGTGGTGGTGGATGTAGTTCCTGCGCACTACCACGTGCTTCGTGGGCGGGTTCGCGCCAGGTGTGCCTGTCTTCCTCCCGGAGATGTTGCCGGCCACGACGATCCCGTCCTCCAAGTTGAGCGCAACCTCGTTGCCCTCGACAAACGCGTTTTCCACCGATGCAAGGCCGATTCCGGTGCCGCGATTCGCGACGATGAGGTTGGAGAGCACCTTGACGTCCTTGGCCACGCGCGCGGCGATCCCGCCGCCGTTGTGGTGGACGAGGCAGTTCTGCACGGTCACTCCGTTGCCGCCGATCTGGACGCCGGCGGCGCGCGAGCCCGCAATCTCGAATCCATCGATGACGACGTTGCCGGTCGGATTCTTGTGGTGTCCGACGGCGACAAGCTGACGGTCCGCCGCGCAGTACTGCGCCTTGGAAAGGTCGGCTCTCTTCGCCGGCTTGAAGTAGACCGTTCCGGCCGTGCTCTTCGGGTCGCCGCCGAGCTCTGAGACAAACGCCCAGCTTCCTGGCAGATCGACGAGCGCGGGGTGGTTGACGAACGAGTAGCGGTTGTTTTCCGGCTTGATCCACTTCATCCACTCTTCCGGCGAGAAGACGATGTCGCCCGTCTTCGGATCGTACGACTGGATACGCCTCGACGAAAACGCGTTCCCTGCTGCGAAGAAGAAGTAGCACCGGGTGTCCTTTGGGTCCTTCGCAATCTTGGCGAGCTTCGGATCGGCGACCGGGGCGGTCTTGAACGTGCACGTCGCCGCATCTGCCGTCAGGATGGGGAGCCGCGTCCCGTCGGCGGGCCAGCGACCACACTGCTGCTCGACGTAGCCGACAAACAGGGAGTCGACTCGCGATGGGACTTTCGCGGAGAACACTCCGCCGCCTTCATCCTTCCATCCCTCGATCTTCTGCATTCCGCTAATCGTCACCCGCTCTCCCGGCGCGGCCTTGATGGTCAATGGCGTGCCCTCAAACAGTTTTTGAACGCGGAAGCCGGCGTAGGTGCCTGCCTTCACAAGAACAACGTCGCCTCCCTTCGCCGCGTCAACCGCCTTTTGGATCGTCGGATACTGCGCGGGAACCGCCAGCTCCGCCGCAAACGCGCTCCCCGAGCAGACCACCGCCGCAAAAAACACTATCCTGCTTGTCATGTCTTTCTCCTTTCCATGTTATGTCATCACCTTTCTACACTGTTCAGCGCAAGTTGACGGAGAAGCCGCGCTTGGAAGACTCGAAGCATCCGATGTCGATGGCTCTGCCGATGACCCGTGGCTTGCCGGCAAGATCGACCGACGGCGCGTTCTCAGGCGTCACGCCCGCGTTGTAAAGCGGTCCCATCGGATTCGGCGTGTAGTCTCCATTCGCATAGTCCTTGAAGGTGCCAGCAAGATCCTCGGGATCAATCACACAGTTCAGAACGCACGCGGACGGGTCGGAGACCGACCCTCCAAAGAAGACCGTGTCACGGCCATCGCCTTTCGTGTTGCCGGCGACAACGCAGTTGATCAGCCGTGACGTCGCCGACGAAACATACACGATGCCGCGAGTCTCCATCGTATTCCGAACGATTGTGCAGTTCACGACAGAACCGTTCGCGCCGATGTGGACTGCGTTGCCGGGGCGGTCGGTCTCGTTGTTGCCAAGCGGACAGTAGCATCCAGCCACAAGGCAGTTTTCTACCCGTCCCTTCTCCACCTGAAGTACACCCTTGTTGCCTCCGGCGCCATTCATAGTCTGCACGTAGCAATTCGATATCACGCAGTGTGTCAGCAGCGCGTGTTTGGACACAAGATAGGCCGCCCCACCGGCCCCGTTGTAGTTGCTGGCGCTACATCCGCGTATGACAACGTTCGAAACCGTTCCCCCGAGATCCCCGAAATGAACTCCACCGCCAGAAGTGCCACCAACCGTGCCCTTCTCGATGACGACGTTGCTCAGCTTCGCCTCCGTCTTGTTCATTTCAACTACCCGCAGCCACGAGGATCCCTCCCTTGTAAGGACAACCTCCTCCGGATCAGGCAGCAAACCATGAATGTCGAGGACCTTTTCAACTGTCAGTGTACTCGTTACGCCGTATGTACCGGGATAGATGACTATCTCGCATCCGTCGACCGCCGCGGCAATCGCTTCGTTGACCGTAAGCGCGCCCGTCTCAGGCGTCGCAAACGGAACGACATGCGACTCCGCATCCTTGTTCACGTACAGGACCCTCGGCGCAAACTGAAGATAGTTCGACTTGCTGATCGACAGTTCCTTCTGCGCCGTGAGGTTCTTCACGGTTAACGAAGGCGAAAACATTCCGCCGACGACGAACTGGTACTGCGCTGTTGCAGTCCCGTCCAACGTTGCATCGACCACGCCATCGCCGTCAAAATCCCAGTCGTACTCGAGATAGTCTCCGTCGTTAACGCCACTGACCACGGCCGTAAACGTGACGTCTACCGGCAGGATGCCTGAAACAACGTCGGCCTCGAATGCGATGGCGAAGGCGTTGAGGTCGTACTCGTAGCATCCCGCGTCGATTACAGAGCCCATCACGCGCTCGTTGAGGTCGAGATCCCCCGACGCCTCGTTCTCCTTCGCGCGGCCGAAGTTTATCGCCGGCGAGCCCGCTGCCAAGTGGAAGTCTCCATTGCCGGAGTCAACCAATGTCGCGGCAGAACTTGCAGAAACACAAGTCTCGTTAGGCACCGTCTTCGCATCGACAACGCAGTTCCTGAAGACGACTTTCTCCTCGTCGTCGCTGACCATGTAGCTGACAACGTCGCCTGCAATGCTCTCGTCGGCCATCGTCGCCGTGTTGCCGACTATAACGCAGTTCTCGACAACGCCGGCCGTTCCTTTCACGCAGATGCCGCCCACTTGCTTGCCCGCATTGGCAGCAATCGTGCAGTTGCGAATCATGCCGCCAGAAATCATCACTCCCGCTGCTGCCTTGGTCTGCGTACCATTGCAATTGTCGTAGTTCCCGTGAATGAGGCAGTTCTCGACAAGGCCCCCGTATATCTCGATGCCACCCGCCTTGTAGTCGCCGCGGTGGTCTGTGAAATAGCCCTTTTCGATCACGCAGTGCGTGACAAGGCCCGCGCGCATGAACACGTTGCCAGCGTGGCAGTTGAAGTTGTCAGCGCATCCACCTGTAAAGACGCAGTTCGACGCGCTGCCGCCGTCGTACCCTATGTAGAGGTTGCCTCCGCCGTATGAGCCGGCCTGATATGCCTGGCCGTTGGCCAGCGTCAGGTTGCGGATGCCGGCCTGCGCGTTGTCCAGGCACAGGACGCGCACGCGCCCGTTCTTGTTGCGAAGGACAACATTCGTAGGATCCGCTCCCGTACCGATCAGCGTCACTGCGTTTGTCACGACAAGTCGGTAGTTGGCGCTGCTTACGCCCTTGTAGCCGTCGATCGTGGAAGCCTCTTCGTAGGTGCCAGGCGCGATGAATATCTGCGAAGGCTCGGCGTCGAAGCCCTCAAGCGACTCTATCGCCGCGCGAACCGTCTTCTTCGCCGTCAGCAACGTCATACCGTCCTGCGCATCGTCGCCTTCCATCGAGACAAAGCGCACAGCCGGATTGACGGCGAAATTGACAATTGTCATTTCCGCTGCCCCCGAACCGACAAAGGAGTGCGTCTGGTGGAGCGTAACCGAGACCGTCACGTCATCTGACACTGCCGAAGAATAGATCGGATTCACAGCAATCGTGGCGGTTGCAGAGCCTGCCGGAATGACCACCGAGCCGGAAAGCGCCGCATAAGTCTGGACGGCAACGGCTGTTCCCCCTGCCGTGTACGGCACCAAAAGATCGAATGCCACCTGCGACGAAGCGGTCACCGTAAAGACGCCCGGAGTCAACAAGCCCTCGTCAGCGTCCGCCGTCTTCGCGACAGACACTGACCCATTAAACACCCGGCCTGCATGAAGCATGATCGTGTTTCCGGCCGAGGACGTGACGCGAACCGAGCAGTCATAGGAGTGTCCCACGTTGAGCGAAGGCAAAGGAACGACAACCTCTGTCGAATCAGCCGCAATTGGTGCCGAAGTCACTTCTCCAGAGACAATGTCCGTCAAGACAGCCTCGAAGCTGCCGGTGCCGGACACGAGCGAATATGACACGGTAAAACCTTCAGCGCAGGCGACCACTTCGGCAGATGAAATGACCGGCATCGTCTCATCCATCGGGAGCGCCGGTGAATAGGACAGCAGCGTATCCGTCATCGCGTGATATTCCGCGACGGCATACTCTGCAGACACAGGCTCTGACGAAAGCCGAAGTTCGTCCATCAGTCCCCACCAGTTCGGTTCTCCGCCGCTGGGATTGTTGCCGAATGCAAGCGCAAGATTGTTGTCCGAACATGCGGAGTTGAGCGTGAGCGGACTCTGCGGGACGCCGTTCACGTAGTAGGTGAGCTTAGTGTCGTCGTAGACCAGCGACAAGTGCACCCAGTTCTCACGGATGTCCGGCACTGTCGCCGTGTGGTCGCCGCTGTTTGCGCCGCGCGCCGAAACTGTCGTCGCGGGTACGGTAGCCGAAGACGTATCGTAGCGCGCCTCGACCTCCCACCCGTTCTTGTCTGTATACTTGCTCTTACGCGAGACATAGCGCATCGAGTACGATGTAGATGTGTCATAGGCCTTGAACCATCCCGAAAACGTAAGAGAGTTCCCACAGTCGAGCAGGTTGCTGTCGGCCACGGCAAGGTAGGATTTTCTGCCCTTCGCGGACGCCAGCTGACGGCCCGTCCCCACCGGGCAGTTTACGACGCCAATTGAGTCTTCTGCCGCGTTCGCTCCGGACGGAAGCGCCGTTAGCCCATGCCCAGTTGCATCTTTTGCGTCCCCTGACGCCTCGTTAAGGTGCCACACACCCACGTAGTTGGACCAGACGTCCGTCGAGGAGTCCGCCACCGAAACGCCGTTGCCGTAGTACATAGCGAATTCGGTCGCGGCGGAGAGCGTCGGCACCTTGACCCAGACAAGCGAGACACCGGTTCGATCCCAAGTTTCGATTTCATGCGGGTAGATTGTCAGCACGCCGCCGTTCTCTACGCCAAATGCGAGGTCGGAGCCATCGGCCGCCATATCGGCGTAGCTGAACCCTGGAATGGACTCCGATATCCTGACCAAGACGGGTACATCGTTGGCGGAATTCCCGCCAAGCGCGCTTTGTCCCGACGAAGAGACCGATATCGGCACGCGCTTGAGAAAATCATGCGGACTTGGTACCGCGGGGCCTGCCGGCAGAACCTCAGAAGAAAGGCAGGCAACCAGCGCTGCCGCCAAAAGGGACTTCTGAGATTTAAATGTATTCATGAATGCCTACCCTTTGTTTCGCTGACATTTTAGCAGAACTGGATTTCTCCATGGCAAATCACTTCTTCTCGACAAACACCTTGAAAAATCGATGCAGTGAATCCATGTCCGCCCAGTCGACGGCGGAATCAAGGGTCTGCGTGCCCTTCACGACCGGCTGGTAGCCAAACGTGGCGAGGCGGTTCGTGTCGGCGTTGCTCTCGACTATGGGCGTCGTTCCGTCCATTCTGATCGTAGCCTCAAGCCGACTGAGCGCGTTAGTCGGATCTGTGCCGAGAAGGTACTCCGCCCAGGTATCGAGACCATCGCCGTCCGCGTCAGAATTTGCAATCTTCTCATAGTCCTCTGTCGCGCTCGCGCCGCCGGGGAAATATTCGTCAAGCCAGACGTATGTCACGGGGATCTCGGTCGTCGAAGTCTCTGTAGGCATTACGGTCAAATCACCCGACCAGGAAAGAGTGAAGGTGCCGCTTCCGTCATAGCCCATCATACCGACGATGCGATAAGTGACTCCCTGTTCGACATCAAACTCGAGCGTCGTGACATAGGTTGATTCATCGTACTCATAGGCAAACACTTGCCGATTGTTCAACGAAAGCGTGTCGCCGATGTAGACCGCGATGAATGTCGGATAAATAAAACCGCCGCCGGAGCACTGCGTCTGCAACGTCATCGTCCCACTCCCGGGTGCCGTCCATAGATACCAAGCGGTACGGTACTGGTAACTGTAGGTGTAGCCGCCGCCGTTTGGACGGCGGGTGTGGTACGGCTCTCCCGGCTCAACCGTGTATGCCGAGTTGTCTTCGATAACGCGGCTGCCGCTCGCGCCTGAGATCTTGATCGGATTGTCGAAATAGTCTCCCTTCGGCGCACCCTGCGCGGCGTCATAGGTATAGGTCGCGGTGACGACAACACTTGGGTTCATGCCGCTTTCCCACGCCCGTGCCTTGATGGTTGCATCATCGTCGATGAAGATTTGCCCATTGTAGAGCGTGCTGGACTCTGTCGGATCGCTCCCGTCCGTCGTGTACCGTATCTCCGCCCCGTCCGTCGCGCAAGAGATGGTTACGTTCGTGGACGGATAGAACAGGCAGGAGCTGGGCGAGAACTGCGGTTCTGCGACGCTCGCGACGCCCGTAAGCACGAAGTCGTTGTCGCAGACGTTGTTGACTTTTGGCGAAGGAGACAGCCAATAACCGCCCGAGGGTGAATACTCGATGGACACGTTCTGCCGCAGCGTTATGGCTTTCGACGCGGATGCTTCGCCCGACGAGGCGGTCATCGTGTAGTTTCCTGGAGCCAGGACGAGCGAGTAGATTCCCTTCTGGTTTGTGCGGACATATCCAACGTTGTTCGCGCTCTGGATTCCGCCACCCGTCGATCCCTGCTCGTGGAACGAAACGGTCGCGTTTTCCACCGGGATTCCGTCCGCGTCAAGAACGCGTCCGCTGCAGATGACTGCACTGGCCGTATGGTTCGTGAAGACGTTGTAGACGACACCGTTGAGGATGCTGAAGTTGTACTGTGTCGTCCCCATTGCCGGAGGGGCGTACCAGGCGTCGTCAGACCCGCCCCATCCCATGTTGAAGTGGATGTAGAGCGTTCCGTCCGAATAGCCGTATCCGTCGCCTACGATCTCGTGTCCGCCGGCGCCGGACAGGCTCAGGGCGACGGGAAGCCCAGCGTCGAAGTTGGACAGCATCGCCTTTCTCACGTCGTCGGATCCGCTCTGGTCGCTTTGCCAATGTGCCACCATCGCGCTCGCGTATCCGAAGTGGTTTGTGAACGCGTGAGCCAGCATGTAGCCTCCCGAGGAGCTGCCGTTGGACTTGTAGTTCATGTTGCAGCAGATGCCTACGTCCGACGTCAGTTTGCCGATCGCCATGCGCTGCCAGTCGGAAATTGAGGAATCTGGCTCGAGCGGCATCGCGTCCCAGCTGTAGGTTCCGCCCTGTGTCGTGAGTGTTGTCTGCACGCCGCTTATCGCGCAGTTGGGGTTCTCGTACTGCGGCATCGGTTCCGTAGGATACCGGAAGTAGCGCATGATCTGCGCGCCGGCAGTCGAGACGCACCCGCACACGTAGTTGTTTGGCGTATAGTAGTTGTAGCATGGGCTGCCGCCCACGTTGCCCTGGTTCCACTTCGACTTCACGAGCGGGGCGACACGGACGTCCGAGACCGAGGAGATGCCCTGCGATGCGCGGAGCAGGCCGCCAGACTTGCCAAGCAGCCGGTTCCACTTGGCCTCGTTGACGGAACCGGACGAGCCGCCAGCGGGCGCCTTGAGCAAGCCCCGCTTCCCCCTTGAGGCGGCACCAACTCCAACGCGCAATGCAAGGTCGTTCTTCAGGAGAACCCACAATGGATTGGCGTCGCTCTCCACAAGGTCGCCGCCGGACGAGAACGCGACCACCGGCTCACGCGTCGTATCGGAAGACATTACTACGAATCCCCCGTCCTTGAGCTTGACCACGTGGAACGATGCGTCCGCCTGCGGGGAGCAGGTGCGGACTGAGTCAACCTCCACTCCGAGATTGCAGCCGAGCGCCGCATCGTCCTCAAGCCATCGCCGCGCGGCTACACCAGCAGAATCTGCAGACACCTCCTCGGCTCTCGCAAAAAGGACGACGATTGTCGAAACCGCAACGGCTACAATGCTTTTTACGCTGACACTATTCATTTAGACCTCACACCATGCCCTCATTATACCACAAATGTGCTATAATGTCAGCGATGGACGCAAACGACGATATAAAGTACATGGAGATGGCGCTCAGGGAGGCGGAGAAGGCCGCCGAAGACGGCGAAGTGCCGACCGGGTGCGTCATCGTCGATGCCGAGGGGCGCATCCTCGGGCGGGCGCACAACCAGACCGAGGGGCTTGCCGACGCGACGGCCCATGCCGAAATGCTCGCGCTCTCCGCCGCCTTCAATGCGAAGGGAAACTGGCGGCTCACCGGCACGACGCTCTATGTCACGAAGGAGCCCTGCCCGATGTGCGCCGGCGCAATCGTGCTCGCGCGCCCCGACCGCGTCGTGTGGGGAGTCTCAGACCCGAAGCGCGGCGGCTCGACGGTATTCGACATCTTGCGCCATCCCGGCATGAACCACCATCCGGAGATAGTGTCCGGCATCCTCGAAGAACGCTGCAAAGCCGTCCTCATCGACTTCTTCAAACAAAGAAGAGCCGATCAGTAACCCCATCATCCTCTGCGCACTCTGCGCCTTTGCGTCTCTGCGTTAAAATTTGCGTCTCTGCGTTAAAAATAACAACAGAACGACTCAGCTTCTACGCGCAAAGATAAACTTCTTCTGCACAAGATAGCTCGCCACGAAAAGCACCGTGTCAGCCACGATCTTGACGACGGTGATCGCGACACCCTGCACGTCGAGAAGCGCCGAGCACCCTTCCGTCAGCGCATAGCTCGCTGCACCGACCGCGAGGACGAGCCCGAAATAGCCGTAGTAGCTGCGGTGGGGCCCCTTTCGCGGCACGTCGCCGCGGCGGAAGACGACGAACCTGTTGTAGAAGTAGTTGAAGTGCGACGAGATGACGCGAGCGGCGACGAGCGCAATAAGAACGTCGTCGCGGCGTGGCGTATCCTTCGTTGCCATTACCCAAATCACGGCGGCAAAGACGCCATTGTCAATAAGAAACGAAAGCACCGACGAAATGCAGAACTGGAAAAGCGACCGGTAGATCCTGATTGCGTCGAGAATCGGGTTGAAGTGGCTCGTCGCGTTCTCGTCAAGATAGACCGTCTCGATGGGAATCTGCAGGGGCCGAGAGGCATGGTGCTTCGCGTCGGCAAGCATCGCCATCTCGTACTCGTAGCGTTCGCCGGGAATCTTCGCCACGCGCGGCACAAGTGCCGCGGGAATGCCACGTAGCCCCGTCTGCGTGTCGCGCACCATGAGCCCCGTCATCAGGAAAAAGAACCAGCGCGTCCACCAGTTTCCGAAACGGCTCCTGAGCGGAACCTTCCCCGAGAAAGAACGAACGCCGAGAACGAGGCCGTCACGATGTCGGCTGAGGCCGTCCGCCACCTTCGCGATGTCCTCGGGCGTGTGCTGCCCGTCGGCGTCGGCAGTTATTACATCCGTCGAGTTCCCAATGTACGCAAACCCCGTCTTCAACGCGGCGCCTTTGCCGCGGTTCTTCTCGTGAACAAGAACCGCGTCGACGAGAGGCGCGGCCTTTTCGAACACGTCCTTCCCCGTCTCCGAGCCATCGTTGACGAGGACGACATGCTCAAAGCGCTCCTTCAGCTTCGGAAGGAGCGCAAGCAGCTTTTCGTCCGGATTGTAGGCCGGAATGAGTATTGTAAGCGGCAGCACTAAAGCGTTGTTCCCCATTTGCCACCCTCCTTGACGGCCTTTGCACGGGCCTGGAGGCGGATGTAGTCGAGACGGTTGCGGAAAAGTTCGCGCATCACGTTTTCGGAGATGAACGTCAGGCCCTTCGCGCGGGCGGCCGAGGAAAACTGCTCGAAGACCGTGTTGGACTTCATGACATCCGGCAGCGATGAAAGCAGCATTTCAGTCGGCAGGCGGTCTACGGAAAACGGCATGTAGCGCGCGCCGAAAAAGTAGCATCCGCCATTCCTGAGCGTTGTCTCCACGCGAGTTCTCGCCTTGTTTATCCGCGCAACCATCTGCCTCGTCTTGTCGTTGGGCTTGAACTCGCCGTCAAAGACTATCGTCGTCGCTGGCGGCGGCGGAGCGGCCTTCGCCGGACGCTTCGCGACGGCGGGCTTCGCCGCCTTCTTCTTCGGCTTCGGATCGTCGTCGAAGAGGTCGTCTATGTCGTCGGACGAATCATAAGACTCCTCCGCTTCGGGCTCTTCCGCGGCGGGGGCCGGCTCCGCCGCAGGCGCGTCAGCGGATTGCGGCGTCTCGACCTTCTCGACACGGGCCCCGGGCTGCGTCTTCAGGAACTCTGTCCATGGCACTATCTCGTTCGTGACCTGTATTCCGTTTATCCTTAGCGCTGTGCCGTAGCGCTCGACTTTGTAGGGCGGGTCAAGGAACTTGCCGTTGACGAAGACGAGCCCGGCCGAGAACGGTTTCCCGACTGTGGCCTTGAGCTCGACGAGCGCCTGCTTGGGAACCGTCGCAAACGCCGCACGCTTGGCAGCTGGCTCGGGAGCTGCCACGGCGGAAAAAGACAGCAAAAGAATCAACCCTAACGTTCTCTCAACTTTCATTTTCACTTAACACTTTAAACTTCAAACTTTAAAAAGATCCCACGTTGCCGTAGCACAGAATCCCCGGAACCCGTCGTTCCAAAGTAGGGGTTACCCCCTTTTCAAAATGTCGGTCGAAGAAATATCTGCTGAATCCGCGTGCAACACAGGACCCACGTCCCTGAAATCAACTTTCCCTCACCTCGATGCCGGCGGTCGCCTTGAGGGCGTCGACGATCCGCTGGAATGTCCTACCGACCTCCTCATCGGTCAGGGTTCTCTCCGCCGAGCGGAACTCGAGCGAGTAGGCGCGCGAGTCCTTGAACACGTCGAAGAGAGTAACCTTCACAAGCTCCTTGCCACCGTTGTCGCGTATGACCTTCTCGATCGCGGCATTCGTCACCGACTTCGCCGCGACAAGCGCGATGTCGCGCCTGACGAGTGGGAACTGCGGTACGGGCGAGACGCGTCCCAGCTCGTCCACGCGCTTCAGGAGCGGCTTCAAATCAAGTTCGCAGAGAACCATCTGCGTCGTCAGACGGTAGGGGTGGCGCATCTTCGCCGAGAGCGCGCCGAGAACGCCGATAGCGCGTCCGTTGAGCTTGACGGTGAGCGCAGCGCCCTTCGCGAACGCAGGATGGTCGGTCGTCTCGAACTCGAGCTTCCCAGCGTGTAGCTTCGCGACAAGTTCGTCCACAACGCCCTTCATCCACAGCACCGACTCCTCCTCGGAAAGCGGCGCGCGCGTCCTGAGGGCCTCGCGGCCAACGGGCCCGACGAAACCGAGCGAAAGGGACTCGCGCTCGCACGGAACGTCGCCCTTCGGAGTCTTCGCGACGTTGAACACCTTGCCGATCTCGAAAAGCATCGCAGTCTCGAGCTGGTGCGAGGCGTTGCGCCCGAGCGAGCCCATCATCTGCGGGAGAAGCGAATCGCGCATCACGCCGTACTCCGCCGACACGGGGTCGGGGATCACGAGGCGACGGTCCGCGGTGCGCGTGTCGAAATCGTCGAGTTCCTTCTTAGAGAGGAACGAGTAGTGCATTGCCTCGGTGAAGCCGAGCGCGAGGCAGAGCTCGCGGACGCGCGACTTCGCGCGGAACGGCGCGTCGGAAAGCGGAGAGATCGACGGCGCGGACGGCATCGTGTCGGGAATGTTGTCGAGACCGTAAAGCCGCGCGATTTCCTCGACGAGATCGGCCTCGGCGGAAATGTCCCAACGCCACGACGGAACGCCGAACGCAACGGAAGTCGCGGCAGCGAAGTGGTTGCCCTTTCCGCGCGGCACGAACCCGAGCCCTTTGAGGAGGAACACCATCGCGTCGTTGCCGACGGGAATTCCAATAAGCCGACGCGCGCGCTCGAAGTCGAGAGTGACATCGGGATTGAGCGGCCGCGGGCGGTTGTCTACGTCGACGATGCCCTTCGCGATCTTGGCGGCGCCATGCTTCTGAAGGAGATGCGCGGCGCGGCGCGAGGCAAAGTCGGCGAGATCCTTGTCGACGCCGCGGATATATCGGTAGCTCGACTCGCTCGCAAGCCCCAGCTTCGACGCCGTGAACTTCGTGGAAGTCGGCTCGAAAAGCGCGCTTTCGAGAAGGACGGACGTCGTTCCGGGCGCAATGCCGGAATCCTCGCCGCCCATGATGCCGGCGACGGCGTTCGGACGTTCTGCGTCGCAGATCATCAGCATCGAGGGGTCGAGCTTGCGCTCCACGCCGTCGAGCGTCTTGATCGTCTCGCCGTCACGCGCGTCGCGCACGACGATCGTGCGGTCCTTGAGCGTGCGGTGGTCAAAGGCATGCATCGGCTGGCCAAGCTCAAGCATCACGTAGTTCGTGACGTCGACGGCAAGTCCGAGCGAGCGGACACCGCAAAGCTCGAGGCGCTTCGCCATCCAGGCGGGGCTCGACGCGTCGGGCGTCATCTCGGTGACGACGCGCGCGGTGTACCTGAGGCAACGCACGACATCCTCGACGACAACCTTTACCTCGTCGTTCACATCTACGTCGCACTCGGTGAAATCGACCGGCGGAAGCGTCAGCGGGCGGTTAAGGATCGCGGAGAACTCACGCGCGAGCCCGACAATAGAAAGCGCGTCGGGGCGGTTCCAGGTGACTTCGATGTCGAAGACGGTCTCTGGCTTCTCGAGCTTCGCGACGTCGCGGACGAGCGCGCCAGTCGGAATCTCGGCGGGATACTCGATAATTCCGGCGTTGCCCTCGCCGATGTGGAGCTCCTTCTCCGAGCAGCACATGCCGAAGCTCTCGACGCCGCGCAGCTTGCCCTTCTTGATCTTCTCGGGATTGCCGTTCTTGTCGAGGAATTCCGGGATGGCCGCGCCGATCTTCGCGAACGCGGTCTTGATTCCCTTGCGCATGTTCGGCGCGCCGCACACGACCTGATAGGTCTCCTTGCCGTCCGTCACCTTGCAGACGTGCAAGTGGTCGGAATTGGGATGCGCCTCGCATTCCAGGACTTCCGCAACGACGATCAAATCGGAAAGCGGCGTGCCACCGACCGTCTCTATCGCCTCGACCTGCAACCCTGCGCGGGTCAGCTTTTCGGCGAGTTCCTTGGGGTCGATGTCGTCGACTTTAACGTAGTCATTCAGCCAACTGAGTGGGAGCTTCATTCTGTGGTTCTTCTTTCTTCTCTGCTGAAACTGTTGTATCCTGCGCCACCGGTGCTTCGGGCGCGGCAGGCGCCTCCACGGCGGGCGCAACTGGCGCCTCTGCAACGGGCGTTTCCGCAGCGGGTGCCGCTTCCGGTGCGGGAACCACTTCCGGTGCGGGAGCCGCTTCGGCTGCTGGCTGCGGCGCGGCGGCCTTGGCGGAACGCTTCTTCCACTGCGGGCCATACTTCGGGAACTTCTCGACGGCCGAGTAGACGCCCATCTTCGCGAACGCGACGACGTGTCCCGTGGAGACGAGCCACTGGAGATGCTGCAGCGTTCCCTCGCCTGCCGGCAGCTCTGTCCTGTCGCAGCACGGATGCTCGGCGATGAACTTCGCTACGGCCGCAAGTTCCGGAATCGCATGCGCGGCGTCGAACTCCTTGAGCTCGGCGCTCGTGACGAATTCGGGGCCGCGCGCATCGTTCGCGCGGAAGAAGTTGAGTTTGCGGTGGTGGAACGCGCCCCTGAGCGCGAAGCACATGTTGTACGGCGAGCGGCGCTCAAGTTCGAGCGCGTCGCGCACCGCCCACACGAGCGGCTTCACCGGGCTCTTCATGGCGACGTCGGCCGTGATCATGAGGTTCTTCGGGCGGTCGATGAGCGACGGAAGGACCGTGCGGCGGAACTCGCCCTCGGCCTGCTCGCGAGTGAGCGTCGCGACGCCCTCGACTTCGGCCTGGCCTTTCGGCACGAACACAGTCTTCTTCACCGCACCCTTGCGCCACGCCTCGATCGTCTCGGGATCGCGCACCATCTCGATCTTCGAGCGGTACTGCTCCTCGGACATGTCGGGGTAGCGCGTGCGAAGCATCTCCTTGACAATGGCGTTGAACTCGTGGATGTTCGGCGGGCCGAGAAGCTCGCCGGAAAGACCGCACTTCGCAACGCAGCTGAAATTGCCCTTTGGCGGCTCGACTTCGACTTCCTTCGAGTCGTAGTAGTCAGAGAGATGCGCCGAGAGAGCATGCTCCACGACATCCTCTTCCTTTATAGAGGCGAAGCCGCACGCCTTGCACTGGCAGAAAGTCTGCTGCGCCTGCGCGCCTTCCGCGGCGCGGGGCGTGATCTTGAGAAGCACGGACTGCGGATTGTCAAGGAAGAAGTAGGCGAGATCCTTGAGCTTGTAGGCGTGAGCGTCCTGCTGGAGCTTGCGGATGATCGTGCCGAGCGCCTTCGTCTCAGGAAGAATCTTGATGTCGACGTCGAGAGGACGCGGGCGCTCGGGCGCGGAGCCGCGGCCAAAGGGCTTGCGCTCGCCGTCGCGCGAGAATGGCTTCTTCCCGCCAAACTGGCGCTTCTCGCCGAAAGAGCGCTTTTCTCCAAACTGGCGCTTCTCGCCAAACGACTTCTTGTCTCCAAACGCCGGGCGATCACGCTCCGGTCGGACTTTCCCTACGGTGACTCCGGCGTCCTTCTTCGCCCAATCGGGGGTAAAGTCGAACGACCCGAGCGAACCGAGGTCGAGCTTAGGTGATTCTTCCTGTTCCATAGCGTGGAAATTATAGCAAATTTCCGTTCAGTAGTGCGAATGTAAATGCAATCGTGATTACTCGTTGTTACTTTGTGCTTGTGGGTTTTGCTTCGCGTTGTATTTGACTACTTGGCGATGTTCAGTGCTGGTTTGCCTTCCAGTGTGCGGCTTTGTTTCGGGCAACCGTGCTCGCCCTTTGAGGCGGGCGCCTTGCCCGTCCTTCGACCCGCTCGCCGTATACATATACGGCTTCGGGGTCGAGTCCTGTGCAATCCGCCTCGCCTAAAAGGGTTCCGCACCCCTGATTGACATCGCCTTCGGCGACTCCGCTTCGCTTCAGCAACCATAATCTTTGACTTTTTTTGTTCGTTGTCCCGGGCACTGCCTTTTGAATCGGTTGTTGTTAGAGGCAAGGAGGATGAGGGGTAGGGGGAGAAGGAGGGAAGGATGTTCATAACCTGTTGGACACGGCGGACGATTTTGCTTCCCTTGCGAGAATCGTTAAACGCCTGTTGAAGAATGCAAATGCAACATCGTGTCGTCGCCACCGCAGGATGGCGTTAAGCATTTTGCACTGGACGCTTGCACGTAGCCGTGCCGCCAGTCATTCAGCAGGTGGCATGCAGCTTGCGCTTCCCGGCTTCGGATTCATGACTGATCTTGAAGTCAGGATACTTTGCTATGTTGTTCAAAAGAATTGCCAGATGCCGACCGACAGCCCCAAGCGCGGTCATCTTTGATTTGCCATTGGACATGAGGCGCCTGTATGTTTCGCGGAGCACATGGTTGTGCTTGCTTGCGCTCAGGGCCGCCATGTGGAACGCCTGCCTAAGCCCCTGTCGGCCTCGTCGCATCCTGCTTTGCTTTTCGATCGTGCAGCTCTTGCTTGCGATTGGCGCCTTGCCGCAGAACTTGGCGATTCCCTTCTTGGAGAAAGATCCTATGTCCGGACATTCTGCAAATATCGCCCTGACCAGGCACGGCCCCACGCCCTTGACCTCCAGAAACCGTCTCGACAGACTGCTCATCCGCTCGTCTTCGCCTACGGCCTTCCCGCACTCGTCCTCGAGCCTTGCGATTTCCTGTTCGATCTTCTCGACGATTGCGACGATGCTCTTCCTGGCAGACTTGTCGCGCACGAATTCCAGCTGGCTGCTCACGACGACTCGCGCCTTCATGAGGTTCCCGCGTATCTTTGCGTATTCCTTTATGAGGCTGTGCGCAGCGCTTCTGGGCTTAACGAATGGCATTTTGCCATCTTCGAGCGACGAGGCGAAGTCGCGGATCATCTCGCAGTCCAGTCTGTCCGTCTTCTCTATCCGGCCTCGCGACTTGGCATACTGACGAGTCTTCCAGGCGTCAAGGCGAGCAGCTCGCACTCCTGCGGCCAGGCATTCGTTCGCGAGGTCTTCCTCGTATATGCCGGTGGCCTCGAAACAGACTATGGCGTCAAGCTTCTTTGCGGCGTGTATGATTCTTGCCCTTCCGGGCTTGTTGTTCTTGAGGTGCTCCTTTTTCCCATCAGGGAAGCAGATGTCGAGGCAGTTCTTACCGACGTCGACTCCTATGTGCATTCTGACCGAATTCATGGTATACTATCCTTATCTTCGGGCTATGTTGGATGCATGCGCAGACCAATGCCCTTGCAACCATCGCAGTCTGATGACCATATAAGTGTCGGCGCCCATGCCGAAGGACGGAGTTGCGATCTCCTCGGGGGATTCGGGCTAGCCGACACAGCCCGGAGGCGATGGCCGTCGCCTACCGGGCATTCTTTTCACATAGAACTTTACCTATGCTATCCCAATACCCATTGAGCAGGAACGGGAGACAGTGTATCAAATCTCAGTTAGATAGGGGGATATTCCGCCCACCTACGCCATGGTGCCCTCGCTTCGCTCGGTAATATTGATCGCTCCCCCGTGCGCTGCATCCACCACTCGCGTCACGATGCTTCGTCGGCGGAATACCGCCTCCTTGCCTCGTTCGCGCCTGGTGTCGCATCACGCGAACCAGAGTCTCGCCGTTCCCCTGCGTTCGCTCCTCGCACGCGTCGTCTTGACCCGACCTTCCGCTGCGGCGCGTTTTTCTTCGTAGTTCCTGCGCTCGCCGATGTTCCATCGGCTCGCTTAACCTTGTCCGCGGCAAAAGTGCCGCAACGCTATCCGATGCTGTATGACTCTAGTCGACGCTGGCTGACTCTCGCTTTATTTCGTCCGCACCATAATTTCATATCAAATATCAGCAGCCATAGTGTCTGATTTTTGCGCGGCAGAGTTGCCGCAATCCAAATTTTGCCAAAACATTCTCCGCCCGCTCGGGCGGATTTTTGGTATAATAACGATGTTCCAAGGGAAAAACCTGCGGAGCGTGATCTTTGACATACTCCCGGGTGCAGGGTGGCCTGGGATCGGCGGCACGCGAACGCGGAGTCCGCCAAGGGCGGGTGGCAACATCCGTCATGTCCTCCGTAGCAGGAGTGATCCGCCGTAGCCTTGCGCGAAGTTGGAACCCGCGACGGAGGACTACATGCGAAAAGTCATAAAAATCGCACTTGCTTTGTGCAATAACAATTTGATATCATATTTGCGTCAAAGGGCGAATAGCCTGGAGACACCGGGATGCGGAGGATGTCCTTCGCCTATGGCAGGGAGAAATCCCTGCCATTAGTTTATAAATAGGAATTGGTCATGCCTTTGACAGGTACGAAAGAAATCAGCGTGTTCGTCGACGAATCTGGAAGCTTCGATCCGGACGAGTCGTCATCGCGGTTTTATCTTATCTGCTTTGTCATGCACGACCAATCGGCGGACATTGTGCCGTATGTCGCGAATCTTGAATCTGAGCTTGAATCACGTTCGCTTGGTGCCAGTCACTGCGTTCATGTCGGGCCGCTAATTCGGCGCGAGGGACAGTATGCTAACATGCGTCGAGAAGAGAGGCAAGCGATCTTTCGAAAGATGATGGCGTTTATTCGTAAGTCCGACATTTGCTACAAGTGCTTTCGAATGGACAAGCATTTTGACGATGGCGATAGCGCAGTTCATGACAAACTATTGCGGGAAGTCACCAGGTTCTTGCTCGACAATGCCTCGTGGTTTTCGTCCTACGACACACTCAAGGTTTACTATGACAACGGACAGGAACAGGTCAAGTCGCTTTTTCGGAGACAGGCGCGAATTCCTTCGGAACATTCTCAAACCTATTAGGCGTAAATCTCTATAGTGGCGATCTTTTCCAATCAGTGTTGCAGGCGGATGTTGCAGTTGCCACTATCACGAGTTTATCTCAATCCCAATTTTCTCCGATTGTGACATGGGTGCCGGACCTCAATGAAAATGGAAGCAAGTCGGAGCGCCTTTACAAGGTCTATGGAAAGGAGAACCTGACCGACGCGGCCTGGGCCTATCCCACGAACTCTCTACACCGCTTCTTCAAGGTAACGGTCGAAATGCCATAGGGGGCGCGATTATCCATATGGGTAATGGGCTGAGATCCCTAGGGATAAGCACCTCATACCCGTAGGGATAAGGGCATGCTATCCGTAGGGGTTGCACTATTCCCCCCCCCCCCC
>ERZ842401.2975-NODE-2975-length-21732-cov-4.628823_pt1 | contig 21732 bp, 16 predicted proteins | sample MGYA00521270_ERZ842401 | MGnify/ENA primary metagenome ERZ842401 (study PRJEB31892, sample SAMEA3878208) | bioreactor metagenome | biome: Moose rumen | place: Sweden | collected 2011-10 | study: EMG produced TPA metagenomics assembly of the PRJEB12797 data set...
GGGGCTTGAGCCAGGCGAACCCTACGTTGCCGGACTTGACCTTGGGACTGGTTTTCACGCTGTAGAAGAGCGTTGTCTCAACGGCGAAGGAGTTGTCGCGGTCGTCCATGCCGTGGCGCACATACCAGTAGGGGGCCACATCGGCCGTGTTCTCAAGCAGGTACTCCATGGCGCAGGTCATCTTGATTTCCTTGGCAAGGGCCTTGCCTTCGTCGGTTGCCATGTACTGGTCCCAGGTGAGGCCGGTGTCGTACAGGCCCACGTTGGAGAAGCTGGGAGCCACCTTGAGGGCCGTGTATTTGGCTACATAGTAGAGGTACTTGCCGTCCGTGAGGTCGTTGCTGCGGCTGCGTCCGCCGTAGGAAACCACCACGTAGCCTTCCTTGAGCGCCACGCCAACCTTGTTGTTGGCGCCGTCGTAGTCCTGACCGTCGTTGATGGTGTTTTCCGGATAGGTGTTGGCCTGCCAGCCGGCGTTGTTCACGTAGAACAGGATAGGTGAAGCCTTGGTGGCGGATTTCAGGGCAATGCTCTGCTTTGCGCTTTTTGCCGGCACGGTGAGTGCCGTGACAAGCGCAAGTGCTATTACAAGTATCCTTTTCACGGCTAATTCCACTTGTTGTAATGAACCTTCGCGGGATTCCATTTGTCCTTGGGCTGGTCCTCACCGGTGGGAACGCCCACGGGGACGATGGCCAGGGGCTCGAAATTCTCCGGGATGCCGAAGGCTTCCTTCACGGCCTTGCACTTGCCCTCGTTGGGATAGCAGGAGAGCCACACTGCGCCAAGGTCCAGAGCTTCCGCTGCAAGGAGCAGATTCTCCGTTGCGGCCGAGCAGTCCTCGTACCAGAAGATGTTGGGAACGGTCTCGGGATCGGCCTCGGGGTTGTTCCTGGGTTTGCGCTGCATGGTGGTGTCGCCGCAGACGATGATCACCACGGAAGCGGTTTTGATGGCGTCTCCGCGGTCGGCACCTGGGATAAGGGCCTTGGCGTCACCGGAGACCACAAGGAAGCTCCAGGGCTGATAGTTCATGGCGGTAGGCGCCGCCATCGCAGCCTTGAGAAGGGTTGTCACCTGTTCGTCGGAAAGCTGCCGGTCAGAGAAGGAGCGCACGCTCTTGCGGCTCATGATGGTGTCGATGGCGCCCTTGGGGGCCGTGGGGGTGCTGCAGGAAACGGCAAGTGCAGCCGCGGCAGCGAGAATCAGCATAAACTTTTTCATATGTTTGCAATAGTTTTGATTACATTTTTCACAGACAAACTTACAAAAATTTTGGCTATTTACGCCGGTTCCTTACTCGTTAATTTTTTTTGCAAAACAGCAACTATTTTTCAGAGAAACAAGCATTTACCAATTATTTGCCGTATATTTGCAGAAAGCAGGTACCATTAAGAAATGAAAGCGCTCAGTCTGTTGATGTCCATATTCGTGCTCCTGATGTCCGCCATGCCATGCAGCGCCATCTTCGGGCATGCCCATCCGGACAGCACGGCCTGCGTTTCAGAACAATCCGCCGGCCACACCCCTGCGTCTCCATGCCCTGACGGGCACTGCTGCTGCTCGCCTTTTTCCTGCTGCGGATGCGCGCATTTCATCGCCTCGCGGCAGTCGGGCCTTTCCACGGACACTCAATGTTCCCGGGCTGATGCCGGAATCCCCCCTCTCACCCTTTATGTGCACCGCTGCTGTTTGAGAATCTGGAATCCCCCAAGATAGTTTCCGCTATCCCCTTCCAACATCCAATTTATTCCAGACTTTCGAACAGAACCAATTTATGTTTCAAAGAATCATCAAGTTCTCGATAGAGAACAAATTGGTGATTGGGGTTTTTACTTGTGCATTGATCATCTGGGGCATATGGTCGTTTTCCAGGCTGCCCTTCGATGCCACCCCCGACATCACCAACAATCAGGTGCAGATTATAGTCACCTCACAGTCGACCGGAGCGGAAGAGATGGAACTCAGGGTTACCACGCCCATTGAAATGGCGCTGGCGAACATTCCCAGAGTCAAAGAGCGGAGAAGCATCAGCCGCAGCGGCATGGCGGTAATAACGCTTGTATTCGACGACAAGGCCGACAACTACCGGGCCCGTGAACTCGTCAGCCAGCAGATAGCTGCCGTGAAGGAGGCCCTTCCGGACAACATCGACGTGGAACTCGCACCGATTTCTACAGGGCTGGGAGAGATTTATCACTATACAATACGTGCCGAAAAAGGATACGAAGACAAGTATTCGCTCACCGATTTGCGCACCATACAGGACTGGGTGGTGCGAAAGCAGCTCTCAGGGACTCCCGGAATTGCCGAAGTGAGCGGCTGGGGAGGATATGTCAAGCAGTATGAAGTCGACATCAATCCCGAACGGCTCAATGCGATGGGCATCACTGTCGCAGAGCTCTATACCGCCCTCAACGAAAACAACGAAAACAGCGGCGGAGGTTACATCGAGCGGCTCTCCAACCAATACTATATACGCGGGCTCGGCGCGGTGAATTCGCTGGAGGACATAGAGAAAATAGTGGTGACCACCCGTGGCGGGGTGCCGGTCCTGGTCCGGGACGTGGCCAGGGTGCATTTCGGCCATGCCACCAGATTCGGCGCGGTAACCCGCAACGGAGAAGGCGAAGTCGTGGCAGGAATCACGCTGATGCTTAAAGGGGAGAATTTCCAGGAAGTGATAGCGAATGTGAAAGAGAGGATCGCCTCCATCCGGAAGAGTTTGCCTGAAGGAGTCGTCATAGAGCCTTTCATCGACAGGACGCAACTCGTCGACCGGGTGACAGGCACCATTGAACGCAATCTCCTCGAAGGCGGGATAATCGTCATACTTATTCTTATTCTCTTTCTTGGAGACCTCCGCGCCGGACTGGTAGTGGCGTCCGTCATCCCGATCTCCATGCTGTTCGCATTCGGAATGATGCGCATTTCGGGAGTGAGCGGCAATCTCATGAGTCTGGGAGCCATCGACTTCGGGATGATTGTAGACGGGGCCGTCATCATCGTCGAAGCCATAGTTGCCAGGATGGCGGTTGCTGACGCGGAAGAAAAACGCAATTTTGATCTGCTGGTTTATGAGTCCTCCAGCAAGATACGCCAGTCCGCCGCATTCGGGGAAATCATCATAATGACCGTATATCTTCCTATCCTGACGCTGGTTGGAATCGAGGGAAAGATGTTCCGTCCCATGGCTCTTACCATCTTCTATGCCATACTCGGAGCTTTCATTTTATCGCTCACGTATGTTCCTATGATGAGCGCCCTCGTCCTCAGGCACAGACAGACGGCTAGTGAACTGAGCTCGAAAATACTGGCGCGATTGCAGTCCTGGTACCTGCCGCTGCTCGACAAGTGCCTGAACCGGAGCAGAATGGTCGTCGCCGCGATGGCAGTGCTCTTTGCCGGGGCCCTTTTCGTCATGAAAGGCCTGGGATCGGAATTCATTCCCACACTTGAGGAAGGAGATTTCGCCGCCGAAATCAGCATGGCGCAAGGCACCTCGCTCACGCAGATGGTGCAGACCTGCACTCTTGCGGAGAAGATTCTCAAGGATGAATTCCCGGAAATCAGGCAGGCGGTGACACGCATCGGAAGCGCCGAAATTCCCACCGACCCCATGCCGGTCGAACGCGCCGACATGCTCATCTCCCTGATTCCGAAGAAACAATGGACATCCGCCAGGACCAAGAACGATCTGCAGGATAAAATGGAAGAGGCGCTCAGCGCCATCCCCGGCCTGGATGTAGAGATGTCGCAGCCCATACAGATGCGCAACAACGAACTCATCACCGGCATCCGCCAGGACGTGGCGGTGAAAATATATGGCACCGACATGGAAGTGCTCTCGGAACTTGCCGACAAGGTGACACGCCTCATACGGGATGTGGACGGAGTAGGCGCCCCCTATGTCGAGAAAGTCCAGGGTCTTCCCCAGCTGCAGGTGGTTTTCAATCGGGAGATGCTCGCCAAATACGGCATTTCCGTCCATCAGGCGAACGATGTGCTGCAATCCGCATTCGCAGGCAAAGTCGCGGGGTGTGTAATGGAAGACGACCGGCGGTTCGACATAGTACTGCGCATCCACAAAGACGAACTCGACGCCATCTCCATTTTTGACGAACTTTTCGTTCCCTCTTCATCCGGCATGAGCGTTCCACTGAGGCAACTCTCCGACATCAGCTACAAGGAGGCTCCCGCACAGATTTCGCATGAAGACGGGCAGCGGAACATCTTCGTCGGATTCAACGTCAAGGGCCGCGACACAGGCTCCACCGTGAGAGAAATCCAACGTATTCTGGACCAGAATCTGAAAATGCCCGTCGGATACCATTACACATTCGGAGGCGAATTCGAAAACATGCAGAGCGCCGCAAACAGACTCCTGGTCGCCATACCGCTGGCGCTTCTGCTTATTCTGCTCCTGCTGTACGCAACGCTGAAGAGTGTCCGCGAAACGCTTTTCGTAGCCACGGCCATCCCCCTTTCAGCTATCGGAGGCGTTGCAGCCCTTTGGATACGCGGAATGCCCATGAGCATTTCCGCAGGAATAGGATTCATAGCCTTGTTCGGAGTGTCGGTGCTCAATGGTATCGTGCTTGTGGGCCAGTTCAACCAGCAACAGATTCCGGACATACGCAAGCGTGTCCTGGACGGCTGCGCCCATCGTCTTCGTCCGGTCATCATGACCGCGCTGGTCGCCTCGTTTGGATTCCTGCCCATGGCTCTCTCCGCAGGCGATGGAGCAGAAGTCCAAAGGCCGCTTGCAACCGTTGTAATCGGAGGCCTGCTCACCGCCACCGTACTCACCCTCTTTGTGATTCCTTCCATCTATAGCTTGTTTACGAAAAAATGAGAAGATTATCCATAAGCGCATTTCTGTTGTGCTGCACCGTTGCATCGGGTGCGCAATCACTTTCGGAATGTCTCAGAATCGCCCGCGAGAACAATACGGGCTTGAAAGTGGCCGATTTGCAGGTCGAAAGGGCCCGGAAAATGGAAGGTGCCGGCATCGAACTGGAAAAAACTGAATTATCACTTTCACAGGACCCCACTTCGGGAGGCAGTCCTGACAATGCTGTCACCCTTTCGCAGAAATTCGAGCTCCCGGGTGCCTATCGCTCAAAAAAGCAGATGCTGGAAGCCGGAACCAGTGTGGAAGTCAGCCGCCGCCGTCTCGGCGAAAGCGAACTCACCCGCGATGTTTCCTCCGCCTACGCCTCGCTGCTGCTCTGGCAGCACCTGCATTCACTGCTTGCAGACAACGATTCACTGCTCAGCGAGTTCGTCAACACAGCATCGATCCGTTACAGGAACGGGGAAAGCAACCGTCTGGAACTGATGAACGCCGAGCGGATGAAAGCGGAAAACAGCAGGCAGCTGCGCGAAACGGAAAACCGAATGTCCGCTGCCTCCATTCTTCTGCAGAGCCTCATGAACAGCAGTACCCCGATTGTTGCGACCGACGATTTCCAATGCATTGAGGACCACGACGACCCCATGCACTTCGATGACACCCCACAGGCGCAGCTCCTGCGAAGCGAGCAACTTCTCAGCGAGCGGGAATTGAAGAACACCCGTTACGCCATGGCCCCCTCGTTCAATGTGGGCATACGCCGTCAACTGGTCATAGCCGGGCTCAATCCGTACGACGTAGACCGCTCGCGCTTTGAAGGAGGCAACTGGATGGGTTTCGAAATCGGTGTAGCCCTTCCTCTCTTCTTCGGATCGCAAAAAGCCAGGAGCGCCGCAGCCAAGCTGGATGCCGACATCGCCAGGGCGAGGCTTGAGAAGGCCAGGACCTCGGCTCAATCAGAACTTCAGATTGCGGAAAATGCGGTCCGCCTCTCGCGCGAAACCTGCCTTTACTACCAGACGGAAGGTCTTCCCGCCGCTCTGGAAATACGCCGTCTGTCCTGTCTGGAATACGAAGCCGGCGAGATTTCATATGCTGAGCATATCCAGAATCTGACATCCGCCATTGCTGAAGAGATTGAAAACGCCAAGGCCATCGATGCATTGAACCAGGCCCTCATAAGCCTCAACTTCATTAAAGGACAATAAACCATGAAAAAAACATTTCTGCTTTTATTAACACTCCCCATGCTGCTGGTATGCTGCAGGAACGGGGACAACAGTCAAATTGAAGACAGCGGGTATCAAGAGAGCGACACGGTCCAGCTGTCGGATCATCAGATCGGCACCATAGGAATACTGACGGGAAAACCGGAGCGCCGACAGCTGTCGGGAACAATTCACGCGACCGGCAGGCTCGACCTTCTGCCTCAGGACAAAGGAGAAGTGACTTCTCTGGTCACAGGTTCCGCCAGGCGCATACTTGTGAAAGAAGGGCAGGCCGTACGCGCAGGGCAGCCGCTGGCGCTTGTTGAAAATACCGAAATAGTCGCCCTGCAGAAAGATTATATTATCGCAGCCCGCCGCAGGGCCCTTGCGCAGCAGGCCTGGCAGCGCCAGCAGAACATCCGTGAGCAGGGGGCAGGAATTGAAAAGAATCTGGAACAGGTGCAGGCGGAACTCGACATGGCCGTCGCCGTCGAGAACGGTTTGCGCATGCAGCTCGAACAGCTCGGGCTCAACAGCGGCGAGGTTGCGGAAGGGACATTCTCCAACACTGTTTCCGTATGCTCCCCCATCAGCGGAGTCATAGGCGAAATACTCATAAACACAGGCAGTTACATCGACAGGGAAACAGTACTCATGAAAGTCTACAACAACAGGGCCCTGCGTGCGGATGTAAATGTCTTCGAGACGGACATAGCCTCAATACATGTCGGCCAGAAGGCCAGCATAAGGCTGTCCGACCAGACAGGATCGGTTGTTCCGGGCAAGGTCTCCTTCATCACTGCGACTCTTGACAATGATTCGAAATCGGCATCTGTACATATCGGAATCGATCCCCAGGACATTAGCGGGCTCATGCTCCTTCCCAACATGTTCGTTTCCGCTGTAATCCACAGTGACGAGCAGACCTGCGACGCGGTCCCCGACGAAGCTATTGTAATGAGCGCGGGCCGCAAATATGTCTTCGTCTGTCTGGATTCCAACCTTTTCCGCAAGCGGGAGGTCGTCACCGGCCTGAGCGATCAGGGCTATACCCAGATTACTTTTGCCGATGAACCCGGTTTCAACGGAGAGATTGTGGTTTCGAAGGCTTTTTATCTGGAATCGATGCTCTCCGACCACGGAGAAGATTGAGACGTCCCTCACGCAGATAATACTATTTTTCTCGACTAATCAACAATTTTTTTTATATTTGCAGTCGAAATCCCATGGGACCTTAGCTCAGTCGGTTCAGAGCGCTTGCTTCACACGCAAGAGGTCGGCAGTTCGAATCTGCCAGGTCCCACCAAGGATTCCGTCATGGAATCCTATTTTGTTTCAATAGTTTGCCATAAGTAGAAAATAATTGCTAAATTTGCTTTTTGAATGCCTGAGTGCAAACTTATGGAGAAACAAAAATACGTTGTATCTGAAACCGACCTGCAAAACGCCCTGAAACTCAAGGGCGCGTTCGGGCGTTTTCTTGCTCGCAGCATCATAAAAATCCTCGAAATAGACAAAATCAACGCCATGCATGAAAAACTTATGGACTACGACGGTCCGGAGTTTTCGGAGCATGTGCTGCAAGAAGTAGGAGCCACATACGAAGTGCTCCCTGAGCAACTTTCCAGAATTCCTGCCGAAGGAGGATTCATAACTGTCTCGAACCACCACTTCGGCAGCATAGACGGGCTTATCCTGAGTTCTGTGGTGGGCGGCCGCAGACCGGATTACCGCATCCTCACGACCTTCCTTCTCGCACTCATACCGAGCCTTCGAAGCAGTTTCCTGCCCGTGGACAATCTGAGCGGCGGAACAGCCACTGCTAAGAGCATAAAGGGTATCAGGATGGCCCTGCAGCACATCCATGACGGAGGGGCCCTGGGATTCTTCCCTGCCGGAGAAGTGGCAACTTATCAAAAGAAAGGAAAGCGCACGGCCATAGGAAAAAAGAAGGTCATCGAAGACAAACCCTGGGCCGAGAATATTGTCAAGCTTATCAAGAATTCCGGTTTTCCCGTGGTGCCCATTTATTTTGAAGGCACGAACTCCCGGTTTTTCCACTTCCTGGGGAAAATCCATTACAGACTGCGCACCCTGCGCCTCATCCATGAAATGCTCAACAAGAAGGGATATCATGTAAAGGTACGCATCGGTCAGCCGATTCAGCCCGAAGAAATGGCGAAATACAGCGTGCCCGAACTTGGCCGGTATCTGCGGAACCGCACCTACGCTCTGGCGGCGGACTGTCTGCCGAAAGAAGAAAAGGCCGCTCAGGTCTTCAGCACTCCAGTCGCGGAACCGGTCGACGAGGAATTGGTACGCGCCGACATGGAAGCTATCAGCGACAGGATACTCTTCGAGAACGGCGACTACCGCATGTATCTCACCAAACAGGATGCAATCCCCAACGCCATGAAAGAACTCGCCCGTCTGCGCGAAGAAACCTTCCGTGCGGTAGGCGAAGGCACGGGCAACGCAATCGACACCGATGAGTTCGATCCGTATTACTATCACCTGATCCTATGGAACATCCCCAACCGCGAAATCGCAGGAGCATACAGGATTGGAGCCGGTGAAGAACTCACGAAGAACCATGACGACTTGAGCGGTTTTTATACTGCCACGCTCTTCAAATATACCAACACCAGCTTAGACCTGGCAGCCAAGTGTCTCGAACTTGGACGTACTATCGTCCGGCAGAAATACCAGAGAGAAATACAGCCTCTGCGTCTTCTGCTCACCGGCCTCGCCGCATCTACTCTCAAGTTCCCTGATCACAAGTATTTCCTTGGACCTGTAAGCATCAGCAACGATATTCCGGATTTTTACAAGAGTTTGATAGTCTGGTTTGCCGAGCATAAACAAAGCAATCTGGAATTGCGCGATATAGCTCATCCGACCCACAGTTTTACATCGGAATTCCTTGCCGTGAATCCGGAACAGCTCTTCTGCAAGACCGAGACTGTCGATGATCTCGACAAGTTGATTTCTTCGATATCAGACGGGAAATACCGCATTCCGGTGCTTGTCAAGAAATACGCCAACTTCGGAGCGCAGCTGATATGCTTCAATGTGGATCCGATGTTCAACAATTCGCTGGACGGACTGATTTTGCTCAAACTTCAGGGCTTCCCCAAGAATTACCTCCGCACATTAGTAAAATTCCTGCCGGAAGACCAGCAGGAACAAATACTGAGCGACTCCCCTCTTACCTGATTTCTTTCAGGACCGGTCTTTCCAGAATGCCGAAGGGAATGCAATAATAGTCATCTCTCCAAAGACGGGTAGACCCCGTCTTTCTTTTTTCATACCAGTCATTGTCACCGGGCTCTATGTTCGGCCACGAATCCTTTCCGCTGAACGTCGCGGGGCCAAGCATATAGAATTCACCGCCCACACAATGGTATGGTCCCATAAGATTGCGAAGGCTCCCGGTGAGAATCAGTTCGAGTTCGTTGATTCCCGCCTGCACTGCATCAGTAATATCCGTTTCCCATGGACTGCAGTAAAGCGCAGGCAAGTCCTTCCCGTTCACTCGCGGCTTTACGGTTATGGATTCTATTCCCGGCAGCGACAGCAGATATCGTGCACCACTGTCCACGGAGTCCATTTCAAAAGTACACTCACATTCGAAGCGGCCCGCGTAGAATGGATATCCGCTGAGAGTTAAATTTCCTGCATCCGCACCCTTGTCTTTGCCGAGTGACAGACTCCCCTGCACAAAACGGGAAGGGAGCGGTTTGGGATTCAGCAAGGGATTTCTGTTGCGCCAGGATTCTACAGGCTGATCCGCTGAAAGAACGGCACGTACGGAGAAATCCCCGCAAAGCCAAACAGATTCTATTTCACTGCCATATCTGGCAATTGGATCTGAAGAATCAGGCACTGGATTAACGAAATCGAGCGTCAGGACAACCTCATTGTCGCCCTGCTTCAGCAGGGAAGCGATATCGGCGGTACGGAAGTAAGTATCTACATAATAATCTTCCCCGAAATGCAATCCTGCTCCATTCAATCTGATATCTTTATACATCCACGGTTGCTCCACCACGAGCGAACAGACTCCAGGGATGTCATCGACAACAAAATGGTAACGAAGTTTCATGGGGCCGTTATAGACCATGTCGCGACTATTGAAACGATCGTAAATGGCAAGCACCGGCTCGGCTGCATGCCAGGTAGCGCCGCCGTCGGTTGACCATTGCGCAAAGTCCAGGGGCATGGCATTGGGATCCATACGCCGGCAGTTCCACGGCCCGGAGAGTTCGAGAAGTCTTTCTCCTTTCCGCGGGAGAGAATATGTCCCGTCCGGTTTACGAATAATGCTTCTGCTCCCGAAATACAGCACATAAGTCTGCGCAGGAGCAAATTCGAGCAGATACGAGCCATCAGCTTCAGGGTGAATTTCCAGGCAGCTGCCGTCGATCGGATCAAGCAACAGAGTGTATTTGCAAGGATTTGAAAGAAGCAGGTTGATCCTCTGGCTTTCGGTCCTCGAGATATTCGACATCTGCAAGGTGTTTCCTCCTTCTATATTTCTAAGATGCGTCCAGACGCTCTTGCTTCCCTGCCCTTCCAGCTTGAAATCCCTGACACAGTTGCCGGCCAGCCATTCGGCAAGCCCTGAGAACGGCACGAAGGAGCAGTTCTCGCGAAGCCCCTGCATGGTATCCGCCACGCCATCGAGATACTTCGGAAAATCTCCGCACACTACGACATTGCCCCCCTGCGCTGCGAATTCTTCGAGCAGGGCCAAGGTGGAAGGGCGCAGGGTAAGGATATCCGGAAGGATCATGGTGTGATACTCCATCGCGCCGATACGGAACAGTCCGCCAGAAACGGACCCTGTCTCCGAAATTACCTGCTCATCTCCCAGATCGCTGTTGAACTGCATGCCGTTCAGCAACTGAAGGATGTCTTCCAGCAGCGCATCCCGCTGCGGAATCCGGGAATCATCCAGCATGTCCACATCCAGATAATCCGATTCCAGGGTACTGAGCACGCATATCTCACCCTTTGTTCTGCCGACACCGGCGAAATAGCATAAGCGTGCGGCGTAATCTTCGTAGAGTTTATTGTCCGGCCAATATGGCTCCTGATAATTGAAAGACGGAGGATAATCATATTTGCGCGTTCCTTTCAGAGTATAGTGAGAAAGGTGCGGGCAGAGCATATTGATTCCGCAGTTCGTATGCCATGCGGTAAGCCACATCCTGTCTTCGAACGAAAGATTATGGCCGGAAATGCCGAATATTTCGCATACCCTTCGCCTCTTGTCATACTGGTTCGCGACAGAAGTCATTACCTTGCAGTTGTGCAGTGTCTTGAATCTGAGCCCGAGCGCATCGATGCCGGGTACCTGCATATTGCGGTACTGTATCATCAGGTTGCCTTCGTTCAACATTCCCGCATAGGGTTCCTCTTCCCTGTTGAAATGGCCCGTCCATTTTAAGCCGTTACTTTCGCAGTACTCCCCCAGCTGTTTGCTGAAAGCGTTTTCCAGGCACTCCCCCACCGTACGCCAATAGTGAAGACGAAATTGGCGCCAATTGCCTACAGTATCGGCCAAGGAAGCCAGATTCGCATCCATTTCATAGCCCCAACGCTCACGGAAAGACTTTTCCATCACGGGAGAATAAGGGATGAAGGCATCGCCTCCGGCAAGATCCCTCCGGGCGGACACCTGAGGTTCGTCGGAAAAGATGCCCTTTACGTTCGCGATGCCCTTGAACCTGTCCATATAGGGCTGGTAAGTGCAATCTATGAAGGCCTTCACGGTTTCAGGATTCATCAGGTCAACCCAGCAGGTACCATTGTACCAAGGCTGCCCCATGGGATCGACATGACTCACATAAGCATGCTCGCCGTCGTCCAGAAGCAATTCATCAGGTGCGGTCACAGCACTGCCGGACGGGAGTCTCACCAGAGTCTTCGCACGGTAATCATCGCTCTGCCTGGGAACGATTCCTCCCGCAAAGCCGCTGGGCCACTTGTCCTCGTCATAGAACCATGCCTCCATTCCCAGTTTGCGAGTTTCGTCTATTCCGACCTTCATCATGTCGAACCAGTCTTCCGACAGATATGGAGTCAGCAGCCCTGGACGGCTGTGGAGAAAAACTCCCCCAAATCCGCCCTCCTTGAAAAGTTTGATCTGCCGTGTCATCTCATCTGCCCGGAGGCTGTCGTTCAGCGACCAGAAAGACATGGACCGCCAGGTCGCGTCCGGATTTTTGAACAGGCCGGTATCGAAACGGTCCCCCGAAGGACTGCAACTTGCGCCCAGCAACAATATTACATATAGCAATCGTTTCATATGATCATTGATTATCAGGCATTTATTATAAATCGTCTGGTAAAAATGCACCAGACGACTTTGCGTAACTATTTGATAATGTGGGCATCTAATACTTGAGCGATGTCCCGTACGGAAACGTCCGAGTATTTGCTGAAAGTACTCTGGCAGAGAGGGCAGGCAGTCACAATCGTGTCTGGATTTCCTGCAGTGAGATTCCTCAACGAATTGAGGGTGATATCTTTGCGTTTCTCGTAATTAAGTGACAAACTTCCCAGCGAACCGCCGCAGCAGATGCTCTCGTTCCTGTTCCTGGCAGCCTCGACCAGGGTTCCGGCATAAGACACAGCATCCCGCGGCTCATCGTATATGCCGCATCCCCTTCCAAGTTCGCACGGGTCATGGTATACGAGCCTGAGCGACTCATCTTTCGCTATATGGAGCCGTTGCGAATGGATGAGCTCATCGAAAAAAACGCTGTGATGAACCACGTAAATCCCTGTCAGTTTGTAATTCTCCTTGAAGATCTTGTAGCAAATAGGACAGCTGAGCAGCAGGATGTCGCAGCCGGAGGCCTTTATAATTTCCCTGTTCACCCGCACCATCTCACGCGCCTGCTCCTTGCGTCCGGCGAGCAGCATGGGACGACCGCAGCAGAGGCCTCCTTCCGGATCCATCATGGTCCAGGACACTCCGGCCCTGTCGAGAACCGCACCCACCGCCTTGTATATGCCCGGAGTCAGATGTGTCATACATCCTGCGAAATAGAGCACCTTCGCCGTGCCTATGCGATTCAGATTCTCTTCGGCAGATATCCTGGAATAATGCTGGTTGATGCTGTAGGAACGCATCGAGCGCTGCGCAAGGCGCATCTGCGGTCCGTCCAGCTCAACCTGGCAGACCTGGGTGCACCTTCCGCACATCAGGCACTTGTCGCTGATTTCTTCTATGCGCTTCTCGTTTCCACGCCTCAACTGCCTGTTCAGGTAAACCGTACAATCCTTGAGGTTCTCCTTGCGCACACTCATGGGGCAGGCGTCGATGCACACGCCGCAGCCGGGGCAGGAATAGAACTGCACACGGGCGAAGCCCTTGCTGGGATGCAGGATGTGCAGTCCGGCATTACGCATGGGGATTAGCATTATTTCTGCAGGAATATGCATGTAACGGGTGAACGGCAGCACGACCATGAACACACCGAGAGCGATGGAATATGCCCACCATGTAGGCAGATAATGCAGTTCATTGCCGAGGAACTGACGGAAGATCCAGTTCGCAGGGAGAGTAAGGAAACTGCCTCCGCTGATGTGAGCCGTAAAACTCTCGCAGAGCAGACGCAGCGGGAAAATCGCCCACAACGAATACAAGCCCACAGTGTCCAGAAAGCTTGCCCTCGTAGTCCGCCTCATACCGAACCAGCGCGAACGCACCCTCTTTATCATTGCCATCACTATGCCCGTAAGAACTACCAGCAGGAAGAAGTCCATCAAGAAGAAAAGCACGGCTCCCTGGATGGTGGACTCGGTTTCGGCCACGAAGAAGTTGAAGAAGATAGGATAGTAGAAAAACTTGATCCTGTGAGGGATGAAGAGCATCACTTCGATATGCCCCAGAACGATCAGCATGAACCAGCCGAAGGCTATGCTCGAATGCATGAAGCCGAGTGTGCGGTTGCGTTTCCACAATTTTACGTGCAGAAGGCAGTTGAGAAATATGTCCTTGATATTTTTCCAGGCCGTCCTTGGCGTCACCAGCGAGACCAGCAGCTTCCTTCTGTCGTCGCGCGGAAGCTGGATAAGGATACGGATTATGCCGTACACGCAATAACCCAGCACGAAAATCATTCCGACAAGGAACGGAAGCACAAAAGGATGGAATCCGTTGCTGAACCTGTCAACTATCATAACACGCCCTCCACGTTATCGTAAAGTCTGCAAACGCTAAGGATCACCCTGCGGGTATTGATTCCCCTCGGGCAGACCATTGTGCATTTCCCGCAAAGCATGCAGTGCGAAAGCATCCTTTCCACTTCCTGGCTGCGTCCGCGCTGAAGGTCAAGCAACAATTTGCGCACACTCATGCCGGAATATCCTGCCGCCGTGCAGGTGGCGCTGCAACTGCCGCAGGCCATGCAGGTCGAAGCGGTAGGTTCGATGCGGCACAGTTTGCCGTAAAGCGAAATATCCTGCTTATCCAGTTCGATGGCGGAACTGGGGTTGAGTCCGAATCCGAAATCCATCACTTGCGGTTTTTAAAATAATTGAAAACGTTCAGGGCCGCGCTGCGAGCTTCGGCTATGGTTTCGGGCACGGTTTTGGGCCCTGTACAGGTTCCCGCAAAGAAAATCCCCTCCCTGTCCGACTCGGTGATGGAAATCACATTGTCTTTACTGCGGAAGAAGCCGTCGTCGTCGACCGGCAGGGTCACCGACCGCACCAGATTCTGGTTTTCTTTGTTGCACACAATGCCTGCCATCAGTACGAGAAGATCGAGTTTCACCTTCACCGGCTTGCCGACCAGAGTATCTTCCGCCTTCACCAGCACCCGTCCTTCGATGGTCTCGGACACCTCAGACACGCGTCCGCGGATAAAATGGATCCCGAAATCTTTCTGGGCATTAATGTAGAAATCTTCGTATTTCTTGCCGAAGAGTCGGAGATCCATGTAGAAACAGTAAATCTCGGCATTGGGGAACTTCTCCTTAAGTTCGATAGCCTGCTTGATTGCGGTTATGCAGCAGACCTTCGAGCACTGGGTATTTCCGGCCTTGATGTCTCTGGATCCCACGCAATGCACGAAGCCTATCGCCGAAGGTTTCTCCGGCAAGCGGTCATCGCTGCCTGTATTGAACCAGTTTTCAAGATCGCGGTTGCTTATCACATGATCGTAAATGCCATAACCGTATTCCTCCTTCTTTTCCGCTTCGAAGAGTTTGAATCCGGTAGCAAAAATTACGGCCCCGCACGACATGGTCCTGCCGTTGCTGAGCACAACGGAATAATTCTTCTGCAGGCGGTTGATGGAGGCTATCTCCGTTTCGAGAAGCACCTCAACATCCTTCAAAGCCTCTTCGTAAGGTTCCAGCACCTTCCTGGCCGGTGTCATATCCGGAAACAGGCAATTCCACCTCGCGACATGCCCTCCCAGATTTGAATCCTTCTCCACTATCACGGGTCTGAGCCCGAGTCCCTTGAGCTGACGGGCGGCCTCCATTCCGGCGATTCCGCCGCCAACAATCAAAACCAGTTCGTTATTGTTTTTCATATGATCAGCAACATTTGAGGACCGTGGGAAGGCCCGGTTTCTTGAGATCCTTTTCGTTCAGGCCGAGATACTTCTTTTCGGGGTCATAGGGAATGCCTATCTTGTCGAGCAGAGGTTCGGGGCTGACCTGATGCACCTGGAGGCCAAGGTCCCAGGGATCAACGCCGAGCACCATTCCGGCAAGTTCCTCGTATGTGAATACGGGTATCCCGCGCCCGTCCCTGCCGTAAGTCTTCCCTTCCATCTCTGAAATAACATACTGCCAGCGGTCCAGGAAGAAAGGGCAGCCGGGGCAGTTGGTGATTATCATGTCGGGATGGTAGGGTTCCATGGACTCGAACTTCTTGTGGGTGTTCGACACGGAATATCCGCGGTTGGCCTTCACCAGATACTGACGGAATCCGAATCCGCAGCAGTGCCTGCGTTCGGGATAGTCTATCACCTTCCCGCCCCAGGCCTCGGCCATTCCGCTGAGCACGCAGGGATATTCGGCTCCACCCACTCCCTTGTGGGGGAACATCTTGGAATAATGGCAGCCGATATGCTCGACTATCCTGAGGGGCTCGCCGGTTTCTTTGTTGACCAGCTGATATTTTGCGCGTGCAGCGATCTCGTCGCGCAGTTTGTAAACGAGGTCGCTTGCGTGAGCCACATATTCGGGTTTTTCGAACTCCCTTCGGGTAGCCTTCCAGAGCTTTTCGCGGATACGCGCCTCCAGTTCGGGGTATTCGCGCCAGGTCTCGAGAATCTCGGTATAGTTGCCGAAGGATGTGATGCAGGAAGTCACCAGATTCTTGTAACCGGCCTCTGTCATCAGTGCGAACTGGCGGGCCACTATGGTCATGGCTGTTTCCTGGGGGATGGTGTCGGCATGATAGGCGATTCCGCCGCAGGTGGTATGATGGGCGGATTCGTAAATATCTCGGCCCAGCATGTCGCGGCATATCTTGAGGAAGTAGTGCTCAGATGCAGGGAAGAAACTCTGCCTTATGCAGCTGCGCACATAGAACCAATGATCGTCCGGAATCTCTTTCTGGTAATCCGACCAGATTTTCTGCTTGCCCTGATATATCATAGCGCACCCTCCTCATTATTGAAATGCCCTCTCGAGCAATGCTCGAAGGTGTATTTGGTGTATTCTTCCATAGTCATCCCCATTTCGGCGGCCTTTTTCTTAGAACACTCCTCCACGAATTCGATACGTTCGGTGGCTCCGGTTTCGTCGAAAATGGCCTGGAGTTCGTCCAAATCTTCCTGCGGAATCGCGCGCAGCGCCCCTGTCCCCTGCCGTCCGAAGTTTGCACCCAGGCGGTCATAAACATCCTGCTGATTGTTCAGCACCCATTCGAACACAGGCCCGGACTCGGGATGGTCTTCATATTTATATGTCGAAGGATGAACGCAATATCCGAGTTTGAGCACGTTGTTAGTGAGGACCTTTGTGAGAGGATAGAGCTGGCGGCCTTTCTCCGATTCGGTGAAGTAACCCAGTTTTGTAGAAAGATTGCGCAGAGCCATCACCACCAGGCCGGCCCCGTTCCCCCGGGGGCAGCGGGTGACGCAGGACATGCATTCACCGCAATACCAGATCGTTTCGCTCTTGAGAAGCTCCAGGATTCCATCCTCATCCTTGCGCTGGACCGTGTCCAGAATCTTGCGCGGATCGTATTTGTAGAACTCCGCCGCGGGGCAGATTGCGGTACAGGTGCCACAGTTGATGCAGGTTTTCAGTCCCTCTTTGAAACGGTAGTCCTTGGTAAGTTCATCGTACAGTTTACCCATAATACACGTCTTGAACTTTCAAATATAGTAATTTTTTCTTACCTTTACGAGAGTAATTGATACTAAAACATATGCTGTCATTCCTGCTTTGCATCCTTGCCCTGATCGCGGGCTATGCCATTTACGGCGCATTCGTCGATAAAGTATTCGCTCCGGACCCCAATCGTATCACTCCAGCCATCAGCAGGCAGGACGGCGTCGACTACATCCCCCTGCCGACCTGGAAGGTTTTCATGATCCAGTTCCTGAACATCGCAGGGACAGGGCCCATCTTCGGCGCGATCATGGGCGCGAAGTTCGGTCCGGCATCCTATCTGTGGATAGTGCTGGGATGCATCTTCGCAGGTGCGGTGCACGATTATTTCGTGGGGATGCTTTCCGTGCGTCACGACGGGGCCGGACTTCCGCAGCTGGTGGGCGGCTATCTCGGAGAAGGCACCAAGAAAGTGATGCTGGTTTTCAGTATCGTGCTCCTGTTGCTGGTAGGCACCGTATTCGTATACAGTCCTGCCCTTATCCTGGGCGATATGGCAGGAGACGGCTCCCGCACCGCGATAATGCTTTGGGTGGGCATCATCTTCATCTACTATATCGTCGCCACCCTGCTCCCCATCGACAAGATCATAGGCAAGATATATCCGTTGTTTGCCGGCGCGCTGCTGTTCATGGCTGCCGCGCTGATGGTCTGCCTCTTCGTAAAATGGCCTCATCTGCCCGAAATATGGGATGGTCTGCAGAACCGCGGGCCCTCGATAGGGCTTAACGGACAGCCCATCTTCCCCTGCTTGTTCATAACCATAGCCTGCGGTGCGATCAGCGGCTTCCACGCCACTCAGAGCCCTCTTATGGCACGATGCCTCAAGAGCGAAAAACTGGGACGTCCGGTATTCTACGGCTCGATGATTACCGAAGGCCTGGTTGCGCTCGTCTGGGCGGCTGTTTCTTCGTATTTCTTCTTCGACGGAGGTGCGGCCGAAGTAGGTTCGGACCTCAGTGCAGCCGCTCCCACGGTAGTCACCAAGGTATCTCAGAGCTGGCTCGGAATCGTCGGAGGCATACTTGCAATTCTCGGAGTCGTGGCTGCGCCCATAACCAGCGGAGACACGGCCTTCCGCAGCGCCCGGCTTATCATCGCCGATTTCATCAAGATGGACCAGAAGCCGGTGCACAACCGTCTCATCGTAGGCATTCCCCTCTTTGTGGCCGCATCTGCATTGCTGTGGTTCAATGTTGCCAACACCGACGGTTTCAACATCATCTGGCGCTACTTCGGCTGGGCGAACCAGACTCTGGCCGTTTTCGCCCTCTGGACGGCTACAGTATATCTGGTGAAGCATAAAGGCCGTTCATGGTATCTGATCACCCTGCTGCCCGCTGCTTTCATGACTGCCGTCTGCACCACCTTCATCTGCATCGACAAGATAGGATTCCGCCTTCCGACAACGTGGAATGCGTGGATAGGATGCGGCACCTTCCTGCTGTCGCTGGCTTTGTTCTTTATTTGGAAGCGCCGCCGGAACCAAGAAGTTTACCGCGCAGCATAGCGCTCACCAGCAGCCATTCGGCGAGCAGGTAAGTCGCCATCACCGCAGCATGCCTGAACGGGAAATCCAGTCCCGTGAACGATTTTATTGCAATCAGGGAATCGGAGATGATGAAGATTATTCCTCCGATAATGATTCTTTCCGCAAAGGAGATCCCGCGCAGTTTCCACAGGACACCGCACGCCACGACCGCCAGGAGCGTGAAAGCATACAGGGTTACCGCGGCGCTGAAGGGCCACTCCACGCCGAAGATAGCGACTATTATCGGCGCCAGTACCAAGGGCACGATGATGCAGGCTATTTCTTTCCATCCCTTGAGTCCGCTCATTCCGGACAGCAGTAAGCTGATGTAAAACCAGTGTCCAATCAGGAACGCGCCGAGACCAAGCGCGAAGCAAGTAAACCCGTAAGCAGCAGCACATCGGCCAAAGCCAGAGCCAGGAAAACACATCCGGCTATTTTGGTGGAACGTTTCATAATGTCAATATTTCAGCTTATACTTTTTGCCTTTTTCGGTATCGAATTCCTTTCTCTCCCCGCAATAAACGACAACGCATCTGCCTCCGGCCTTCGAAAGCACGGTGACTTCTTCCAGTTTCCCGTCTTTCCAACTCATGTCAACCACGAATCCGCCCCTGGCGCATAGACCTTTGACCGAGCCGGAAGGCCAGGCCTCAGGCAGGGCCGGAAGCAGCTCCAATGCTCCGCTCTGGCTCTGCAGCAGCATTTCCGCAATTCCGGCGGTGCCTCCGAAATTCCCGTCGATCTGGAACGGGGGATGATTGTCCCAGAGATTGTCCAGAGTGCCGCTGCTCAACAGATTGTGCAAAAGTGTGTATGCGTGATTTCCGTCATGCAGGCGTGCCCACATATTCAGTTTCCAGCCCATGCTCCAGCCGGTGCCGGCGTCACCTCTGTGCTCGAGGACGACTTTGGACGCTTCCGCCAGTGCAGGGGTATCCGCCACACTGATGCTGCTGCCGGGATGCAGGCCGAAGAGGTGGTTTACATGACGGTGGTAATCTTCGGGGTTGTCGATGTCCTTGCTCCATTCCATCAACTGGGAATAACGCCCGATTTCATAGGGTTTCAATTGGTCCAGGACTTCCTTCCACTGGCCGGAGCGCCCGGCGTCCCTGCCGAGGATGGAGGCGGCCTTCACTGCCTCCGAAAGCACCTCCCTCACTACTCCGTGCACGAAGGTGGCACCTGCATCGATCGGTCCGTGTTCCGGCGATGTGGACGGAGCCGCGGTGTAGTATCCGTCGGGATGTTTCCAAAGGAAGTCGCAGCAGAAGTCGGCAGAGCCGGCTATCATGTCGTAAACGCTTGCGAGATAGTCTTTGTCCTGTGTAAATGCGTAGCGTTCCCACAGGTGGGTGGCGAGCCAGGGGCCGTTCGCCGGAGCAAGGTTCCAGGTCATGGATTCCGAATCGCCGGGAGAGGCGAATCCGTAGATGTTGGACGATATCTCCGCCGTCCATCCTCGGGCGTTGTAATAGGCCTTCGCCACCCTCTCCCCCGATTTTTCCAGCGATCGGATGTAATCTACCAGCGGAGGCATGCATTCGTCAAGGTTCGTCAGGTTTGCCGGCCAGTAGTTCATCTGGATGTTGATGTTGTTGTGGTAGTCGGTGTTCCAGGGTCCCTTCAATTTGTTGCACCAGACTCCCTGCAGGTTCGCCGGCATGTCTCCGGCCCTCGATGATGCTATCAGCAGATATCTTCCGTATTGGAAATACAGAGCCTCCAGCCCCGGATCCGCACAACCCTCCCTGTATCTGTCCAGCCTGTACGGAGTCGGCAGATCGGCAGTGTTATCCGCCGCTGACGACAAGTCGATCGAAACGCGATCGTAGAGCCTGCGGTAGTCGGCGAGATGACGGCGGAGGAGGCGCTTCCAGCCGAGACGGGAAGCGGCAGCTCCGAAGCGTGCGCGTAGCGGCTGCCTGCCGCCCCCAGCTGCACGGACACGTACACGGCGTCGTCAAAGCTGAACGCAGAAAGCCGCGTGTCCACGCCGTAGACGCTTGCGCTGTCGCGCCGCAGAAGCACGCTCGCAAGCAGGACGACGCCCACGCACAGCCCCACCGACATAAGCATGAAGCGGTTGCCTTTCGTCGCCACGAGCGAGCGCAGAAGCCCGCGCTTTACGGCAGAGGCGCCGCTGTAGTAATCCTGCACGATTTTAGGCGCGTGCTTCAGCCGCTCCTCGCGCGAGTAGCGGAACACGAGCGGCTCGTCGCCGTCCGGGTGCCCGTCATCGCCGGAGTATCCGGCGCCAATTTTTGTATAATCCATGAGCATTTCTCCTAAAATAACGCTTACAATGCACGCTGTAGGCAGGGGCACATCGTAGCCGCCATGCTGACGCCCCTACGGGGTTCGCTACCGCCGTCAGAATGTCGTCTACGCTGCGCCCCTGCCTACCGTCACGCTTTTTACGCACCTTGTGCAGCGTTCGCATCGGACGCACTGCGAACCTGCCGAGCAGCAGCAGTCTATGCACCTATGCGCAAAACGCTGCTGTCGTGGCGACTACGACGTGAACCTGCCTACCACCACGCTTTTTACGCATTTTGTCGCCGTTTGCGATGCAGGCGCGGAGTGCAGGGAGAGCGTAGCGGGCAGGCGCACATTCTGATATTTGTGCCGCTGCTACAAAGCCGGTATGCACTGTCACTTCTGCGTCGATGCCCGTTCCTGCCGCTGCGTACCGCAAATATCAGCATGGGCAAGCCCGCCCGCGAAGCTCGTACTGCACCCCGCGCTTGTGCCACACAATGC
>ERZ842401.2976-NODE-2976-length-21722-cov-10.621314_pt1 | contig 21722 bp, 23 predicted proteins | sample MGYA00521270_ERZ842401 | MGnify/ENA primary metagenome ERZ842401 (study PRJEB31892, sample SAMEA3878208) | bioreactor metagenome | biome: Moose rumen | place: Sweden | collected 2011-10 | study: EMG produced TPA metagenomics assembly of the PRJEB12797 data set...
AGTTAGAGGACGTTGGGCAGGATATGGCGTGCTACACCGACAGCGAGGGCAACACATACGATTTCGCATTCGGCTTGAACTATGCAGGCGTTATCAACGACGCGCGCGTAAAGAAATATTCTAAAAAATAAAACTCTTTTTTCGCGGTACAGTGTTTGGGTGGGTGGGAGGAAAACTGAAATGGTAAAAAAGATTATTGAGGCGGCAGGCGGCAGGGATAATATTTCGTCTGTAACGCATTGTATGACACGATTGCGCTTCACGCTCAAAGACGACGCAAAGGCTCATCTTTCGGCATTAAACAACGTTGACGGCGTGGTAAAAGCGTTGTTTTCTGGCGGTATGCTGCAAATCGTTATCGGAGTGAATGTGATAGATGTATATGAAGAGGTGTGCGCCTTTTTAGGTAAGTCTGCCGTTACTGCCGATATAAAGAGCGATATAAAAGAAAAGAAAAAGCCTTTTGCGGCGTTTATTTCAGTGATTACAGGCGTATTTTCTCCTATTCTTGGCGTGTTGAGTGCGACGGGCTTAATCAAAGGCGTGATTATGGTGTTTGTTGCACTCGGTGTACTCAGCGAAAACAGCGGTACATATACGATTTTGTATAATGCCGCCGATTCGCTGTTTTATTTCTTTCCGATTGTTATCGGCTACACTGCGGCAAAGAAGTTCTCTCTTAACGAAATTACAGGCTTAATGCTAGGTTTCGCCCTTTGTGCGCCGTCTATCGTGAATATAGCTCCGAGTGCGGTTTCCATTGCTGCAGGGCAAGCGATTGAGCCAATGGGCGAGATTTTCGGCTTGAAATATTACACAACTCTTTTTGGCGTGCCTGTGATTTTTCCAGCTTCTGGAAATTACACGTCGTCTGTTGTGCCGATTATTGTTGTTACTTACTTTGCGTCGATAATTGAACGCTTTTTGAAAAAACATATTCCCTGCGAGATAAAACGCTTTGCCGTGCCACTCGTAACGTTTGTCGTCAGCTTGTCGCTCGGTCTTCTCGTCTTAGGACCTGTGGCAACGATAGCTACTGACGCAATCGGATATTTCACTGTTTTCATCTTTAACCATTTTTCGCTGTTAGGCGGCGCGTTTGTCGGTGGATTTTGGCAAGTGCTCGTGATTTTAGGGCTGCATTGGAGCTTTGTGCCGCTTCATTTCATAAACCTTGCTTCAAAGGGCTTTGATATGGTGATGACACCGTTTTTTCCTGCGTCTTTTGCGTGTATTGCCGCAACTCTTGCCGTCGTGATAAAGTCGAAAGACAAGCAAATAAAAAGCATTGCGCTCCCCTCCCTTATTTCTGCCGTAGTGGGCATTACAGAGCCTGCTTTGTACGGCATTACGCTTCCGCGACAAAAGCCGTTTGTGTTTTCTTGCATTGGAAGTGCGATTGGCGGCGTGATACTGAGCGCAACAAAAAGCTATATGTATATTGAAAGCGGTCTTGGCGTGTTCGGTTTTCCCTCGTTCATAATGACAAAAGAATTTGCTTGTGCAAATGGTATTCCCCTTAACGTTGCAGGCGGGGTGGTGTGCGCTGTTGTCGCGTGTGTTGCCGCAATGCTTTCTACATTTATGCTGACATTTTTCTTTTATCGAGAGGATTTTTCTTCTTCAAATTCTTCTCTTTCAAATACAAATCCTGTGGCAAGTTCGGAGAAAGAAAAGAAGTGTGATGAGAAAAAGATTTATGCTATTGCGCGCGGCGTGGTAAAAAAATTATCTGATATAGAAGACCCTGCCTTTAGCGATAATTCACTCGGCTTTGGCATTGCGATAGACCCGATTGAAGAGGAGGTGTATTCTCCAGTTGACGGGGTTGTATCTGTGCTTCCTCAAACGTGCCACGCGGCGTGCATAATGGGAGATAATGGCGAAATGATTTTGATTCACATCGGCTATAACACGGCATCGCTTTTAGGCGAGGGCTTTAGAGCGTATGTGAAAGAAGGCGATAGAGTGAAAAAGGGAGAAAAAATAATCTCGTTCGACCTCGACGGGCTAAAGAAAAAAGGCTATTCGCTCTCTATTCCTGTTGTTATCGGCAATAGCGAAGATTTTTCTAGGATAGAGCTATTGAAAAGCGAGGGAGAGATGGTGAGAGAGGGAGATGAGCTTTTTAAAATTGTTCCTTAGGCTATAATTTGCTTTTAAAAACGGTATTTTGCCCGTTCTAATATAAAACGGAGGACGTTGTATATTAGAACGGGCGACGTTTTATATATAGAACGGAGGACGTTTTATATAAGAACGAGCAACGTTTTATATATAAAACGGAGGAGGTGTTACAGAAAGTATGCTTTTTTCTGTCATTCTCCGTGTGTACCCTTCTGTCATTTCATTGCGTTGTCTTCTGTCATTGACGTACTTGATACGGGAATCTATTTGTCTGGGCATTTTGAAAAAGAGGCTATGCCTCAGAAAAAAAATTCTTTGCGGCAAAAAATCACTGTTGCATTTTTTGTTAGACTTATATACAATGGATAAGAAATAATTACATCATGAGAGGTTTGTATGGACGAGTTGAAGAACGAAATAAAAGACGTTATTATCTCTTCATTGCAGCTTGAAGACGTTACAAGAGATGATATAGTAGACTCAGAGCCGCTTTTTGGCGAGGGGCTGGGGCTTGATTCTATCGATGCGCTTGAATTGGGCGTTGCGTTGAAAAAGAAGTTCGGCATAAAATTTTCTTCAGAAAACACCGAGAACCGCAATCATTTTGCAAGCGTTGACGCTTTGGCAGAGTTTATCACTGCGGAAAGAGCAAAGGCGTAAGAACGGAGAAAAAGAATGACTAAAGATGATATTTTTAACAAGATAAAAGAAATCCTGTCAAAAGAGTTTGAGATTGCAGAAAGCGATATTACTCCGAATGCGCTTTTGAATACAGACCTTGACCTTGATTCAATCGATGCGATTGACTTGATTGTGAAATTGAGAGACTTTATCCCCGGAAAAATCGACCCCGAAATCTTTAACAGCGTGAAAACAATTCAAGACGTTGTGGATAAAATCTATCCGTATGCACAAGAGATAAACGCTTAAAAAGAGCGTTTAAAAGCGACGAGTTTCAGCGAAATGATGAAGAAGATTCTACAGGTGTTATTTTATGTTCTCGCCGCTTTGTATCCTATTTTAGTATTTTCATTTTTGGTGATTTTTCACCTGCCAGTGAGGCTTTTATCTATTTGCGTGATAGTGTTAGCCTCTGTTTTTTTTCTCAGCGCAACATCACAGCAATCGGGAAAAGTTACGTTCGATAAAAGACCGCTTGTAACTTCCGTGCTGTTTTTTTTAGCGGGCGTGTTGTGCTTTGTTACAAACAAAACGGTGTTCCTAAAGCTCTATTCTGTTGTTGTGTCGTTGAGCTTTTTATTTGTGTTTGGCTCTTCGCTTTTCTTTGAGCCTGTTATAGTGTTTCGTTTTGCCACCTTGCAAGACAAATCGATTTTAACTTCGCCTACCAGAAGTTTAGTTGAAAAATATTGCCGAAAGGTTACAATAGTTTGGTGTGGCTTTTTTATTTTTAATGCGCTTATTTCAGCCCTCACAGCATTGAGCAACAGCGATACGGTGTGGTCGGTGTATAATGGCGGCGTGTCGTATGTGTTAATGGGGCTGTTATTTTCGATAGAATATATTATCAGACGGAAGGTGAATAAGAATATGCCTAAGGTAAGCTATATCACAGAGTTCTGTGCAGATAGTCGAAAAGATGATGATGTTGTGTGCTTTGAAGAAAAGTGGACAAGCGGCAAGGTGAAGACGTGGAAAGATTTTTTAGCGAGTTGTGCCAAGATGCGCCGCTTTTTAGCCGAGAGGGACAAAAAGAATTCTGTGTGCAATGAATGGATTTTGCATTGCGAAGATTATTGGTATTTTCTTGTTACGTTTGTTTCTCTTTTGCAGATGAAAAAAGCAGTGCTTTTGACGCAAAACATCACAAGCGCATTTATGGCAGAGATAAAAACTGCCACAGGCAGCTCTGTAAATGCCGACAGGTGTTTTTTGACGGACTGCGTTGGGTTTGAGAGAGAGTGCGATACTTATTCGATAAAAGATATTATCGAGGGTGATTATGAGCCTACAGAAAGCGAAGTGCGCACAACGCCAAAAATTGACAGCGACACAACTCGTATCGTGATGTTCACTTCTGGCAGTACAGGCAAGCCGAAAGCGGTAGAGCAGCGAATGACCGAGTTCCAAAAGGATAACGCATTTATTTTGCAGCAGTGGGGAGCGGAGTTCTTTAGCCGAAAGCTCGTTACAACGGTAAGCCAGCACCACATTTACGGCTTTTTGTTTGGCATTTCCTTGCCGTTTGCCGCAGGCGTGCCGTTCCGTAGAAAGAGAATTGAGTTCCCAGAAGAGTTTGAAGAGCTTGACGACGAAATGTATATGATTATCGCTGTTCCTGCGTTCTTAAAGCGTACGGTGGATATTGTCGATTCGTTGAAACTGCAAAGCCCGTGGATTTTTACGAGCGGCGGCGTGCTTTTGCCAGAAGTTGCGAAAAAGACAAGTGAAGTTTTCGGCTTTTGGCCTGTGGAAGTGTACGGCAGCACAGAAACAAGCGGCATTGCGTACAGACAGAGCAAGAACGGCTTAGAGTGGACTCCGTTTGATAATGCAAAGGTATGGAAGGGAGAGGACGGCTGTTTACGCATTATCTCGCCTTATATCAAAGACGAAAACGGCTTTGCGACGGCCGATTTAGTTGAGATTTTAGACGATGGACGATTTTTGCTCAAGGGCAGGGCTGATTCTATCGTGAAAATCGAAGAGAAACGCATTTCTATGACGGAAGTGGAAAACCGTCTTTTAGAAACGGGGCTTGTTTCTGATGTGAAAGTTGTTGCGATGGAAGACAGACGGCAATATCTTGCGGCGGCTCTTGTCCTTAACGATAAGGGAAAAGCGCAGTTTAACGGAGAAAAGAAGTTTGCGATAAATCAATATTTTCACGCCTTTTTGATGAACTATTTTGAAAACGTGGTTATTCCGAAAAAGTGGCGATATGTGGATACGCTTCCTGTAGACACGCAGGGCAAAAAGCATAAAGAAGAAATTATCGCCTTGTTTGCTAAGAGTGCGGAAGACGACGGCGGAGAAAGCGGGGAAAGCGGAGAAGAAAAATGATTAAGGGCATTAGAGATGAAAAGGTCATAGAAAGAAGCGAAACGAGAGTTGTTTTAGAGGTGTTTATACAAGACGACTGCGATTATTTCGATGGACATTTTCCAAGCTTTAAGCTGCTTCCTGCTGTGGCGGAATTCACTCTTGTTGAAAAGTATGCAAGAAAATATTTCGGTGTGTCGGCGTTTGTAAGCTCAATTCCGCGAATGAAATTTTCTTCTCCATTGCTTCCGAACACAACAGTTCTCTTTTCGCTTGCATATAACAGCGACAAAAAAATCTCATTTGATATATCTGATAGCGCACATAAAAAGATTTCGTCAGGGTCTTTTTGCACAAAGTAAGGGTTTTTAGTATGCGAAAATTACTGTACTTTTATAGAGTTTTCATAAAGCTATTTTGCCTCCTCTTTTTTGCGCTCGGCACTCTTGTGATGTCGCTTGTTGTTTTTCCGATTGTACGGTTGTTTATTCACAATCGATTGGTTTTTCAGCAAACGTGTCGCCGAATGCTTGCCGCTACATTACGCTTTTTTATGGCGATGCTCTCGGCTTTGGGCTTGCTTCGTGTGCGCATAAACGATAGAGAAAAGCTAAAGAAGCTGAAAGGCGCAATCGTTGTGTCAAATCACCCGTCGTTTTTTGATTCGGCTTTGTTGATTTCGTTGCAGACGTGTACTGATTTCATCGTGAAAAGCTCTCTTTCGTCAAAGAACGTGATGAGCGTTTTAATTCGCACGCTGTATATTCCGAATTCAATGAAGTGGGAAGAGATAATGGCTCGCTGCAAGGAAAATCTTGCTTCTGGCGGAACTTTAACGCTTTTTCCCGAAGGAACGAGAAGCGTCAACGGAGTGCAAAACAAGTTTAAAAAAGGCGCGGCTCGCATTTCTCTTTCGACAGGCTGCCCGATTATCCCTGTGTATATCGGCGGAAACAAAAAGAGAGGGCTTGGCAAAGGCGATAAGTTTTATCAAGTGAATGAAAAAGATAAATATCGCTATGAGTTTGTAGTGAAAGACGCTGTGTATCCGAGCGAGTTTGCAGATTTAACTCCGCCTATTGCCGCAAAGCGATTGACAGCAAAGCTGCAGGAGATTTTGTCCGACGACAACAATAGAGGCGCAATATATGAGTGAGGCGATAAAAAAAGCAATTCTTATTCCTGTGTACAATCACGGCAAGGCTTGTATTGGTGTTGTTGACTCTATTGCAGAGTATTGCAGGGAAAATGACGCAAAGATAATTCTTGTTGACGACGGGAACAAGAGCGACACAAAAGAATGTCTTTGTCAAATCGCAAATAAGCATAAAGATTTGGTTGTTCTTTTGGCACTTGCAGAAAACAAGGGCAAAGGCGAGGCGTTCCGCATAGGATTATTAAAGGCGAAAGAATTAGGCTTTACGCATGTGCTGCAGCTCGACGCAGACGGACAGCACGACAGCTCTCGGCTCTCTTTTTTCTTTGATAGGGCGAAAGAAAACCCTGATGCACTCATTTGTGGTTATCCTGAATATGATGAAAGCGCGCCGACACACCGAAAAGGAGCACATAACTTTGCGAATTGGTGGTGCGCGGTGGTAACGTGGAAAAAAGGTATTATTGATTCTCTGTGCGGTTTCCGCGTTTATCCAGTGGCGAGTGTGGCGGATTTTTATCAAAAGCACACTGTCGATTCAAGAATGGGGTTCGACATTGAAATACTAATTCGCCTTATTTGGCGCGGCGTACCGTTCGAGTTCTATGGTGTTCGCGTAACGTATCCTTCTGACGGCATTTCTAATTTTCGTGCTTTTCGCGACAATGTGCGCATTTCTTGGGTGTTTACAAAGCTGTGTTGCGGTATGATTATCCGAAGTCCGTTGTTTTTGTTCAGATTGCTTACGGAAAAGAAAAATGGCTGAGGAAAAAAATTGGTATGAGGTAAAGCAAAACAACCGTATCGGTTACGCGCTTATGCTGTTTGTGCTTCGCTGTTTTCCTGTGATGATAATGCGGCTATTGGCGTTCCCGATAGGCTTTTTCTATTGGATTTTCTCTAAAAGAGTCCGCCGTGTGTCGCGAGCTTATTTTTCTCGGCTTTCTGAGTTTTCTCATACAAAAAAGCATTTTTCAACGCTAAAACATATAATTTCTTTTGCGCTGAATTTGGTGGAAGATACGCAGGCGTGGGCGAAAAAGTTGAGCTTCAAAAATGTGAAATGGCAAGATGACGATGTGTCGGATTTGGTTAGAAACATTGACGAGGGAAAAGGAACTGTTATTGTTATTTCACATCTCGGTAATGCGCAAATGCTAAAGGCTTTAGCGAGTGCAGGCGAAAGCGGTACTCAGCGAAAAATGAGCATAACGACGATTAGCGATGCTCATATTTCGGCTGGGTTTAATGCGCTTTTAATGCACATCAATTCCGACAGTGCATTTCACATCATTAGTTCTGATGATATTGGAATGGAAACGATATTCACGCTGCAAGAGCGGCTTGAGCATGGCGAAGTCGTCGTAATTGCAGGGGACAGAGTGAGTGCGCATACAAAGCGGAACGTTGCGATTGAGTTTTTGGGGCAGCGCGCAGAATTGCCGTATGGAGTTTTTTTGCTGTTATCGCTGTTGAATGTTCCGACATACTTTGTGAACGGTTTGCGAGAAAAAGATTTTTCACTAAAAAGCAATTATAATATGTATGTAAAAAAGAACACAGTTTCTTTTGATTGCTCTCGCAAAGAGAGGGAAGAGCGCATTATAGAAAGTGCAAACAGCTATATCAAGAACTTAGAAGCCTTGTGTCAGCTCTATCCATATCAATGGTACAACTTCTTTGACTTCTGGCAGGCGCAGCCTGTTTTGTAAAATACCTGTGGCAAGAAGCAGGCTGTTTTGGCTAAATATGGGGGTGGAAAAATATGAGAAATGCAAAGATATGTGAAGAAATAGTGTTTCCTGTGGAATTTTATGATGTAGATTCAATGCGTGTTGTCTATCACGGAAACTATGTTAATTATATGGAAAAAGGTCGCTGTGCGCTTTTGAATAAAATCGGCTTTGGGTATCATGAAATGGAAAAGGCGGGCTATATGTTCCCTGTTGTTGATATAAAAGTGAAATACCTTCATTCGCTTACATTTGGCGATAAAGTAAAAGTTGTTGCAGGATTGACCGAATACGAAAACTGCATCAGAATTGCCTATGAGATTTATAATGCTGATACAAATGAACTATGCACAAAAGCCGAAAGCACTCAAATGGCTGTAGAAATTGCGACAAAAGAAACGAAGTTTGTCTGTCCGCAAAAATTTGTCTCTCTTGTAAATCAACTGCTTTAAAATGCTTTTTATGGCTTTTTCTTTATGCTTGAGTATGGTATACTTTAGATATGAATGCTCACACAATAGAAAAGGTTGAGAAGACTGAGAAAACCGAAAAGATATATTTGTCAGAGCCTGCGGTGGTGTCTGCGGCTGGTATTGGGATTGAAGAGCTGTGGCGTGCGGTTACGACGGGCGATAATTCGGCAATGAAGAGAGTAGAGGCGTGTGGAAAAGACTTTTGGGCTGCAAAAATTGATGATTCATTATTGAAATCAAGTGAAGGTCGCTTTGATATGCGCATTATAAAAATCGAAAATGTGGCATTGGCTCAAATTGCACCGCTCGTCGAAAAAGCAAAGTTGATGTATGGGGCAAATAGAATTGCTGTGCTTGTCGGCTCATGCGATAACGGAAGTGAGTTTTCGCTAAAGGCGCATAGGAATTATTTTGCAAGCGGTTCATTTCCTGATGATTATACATTGGAGATGCAGGGAGCGGATTATGTGGCGAGTTTTGTGGCAGAAAAATTTGATTTATCGGGGATAACTCTTGCTTTTTCTACGGCGTGTTCGTCAAGCGCGACTGCGTTGATTAAGGCGAGCGAACTTATATGCGCTGGGCTGTGCGATGTGGCGATAGCTGGCGGCGTGGATATTGTATCTGATACGACGTTGCTTGGTTTTGGTTCTCTAGGGGCGATTTCGAGCGAAAAGACAAATCCTTTTAGTGCGAATAGAAGTGGCATTACGCTAGGCGATGGCGCGGCTTTTTTTGTAGTGTCGAAAGAGCGGTTGAGTGATAAAGCGATTGAATTAGCGGGCTTTGGCGAGAGTGCAGATGCGTATCATGCGACAAGTCCAGACCCGTCTGGTAGCGGCGCGATGAAAGCGATGAGGGCTGCTTTAAAGATGGCGAATATCGAGGCTAATAAAATCGGATATGTGAATCTGCATGGCACGGGAACGAAATTGAACGACTCTATGGAAGCGAAAGCTGTTTGTGAGGTTTTGGGAAAAGAAGTGCTTTGCTCTAGCACGAAAAGCGAAACGGGGCATACTCTCGGTGCGGCGGCAGCGATAGAAGCGGCGATATGCTTCAAGGTCTTGACCGAAAAAACAGAAAAAATGCCGCTACAAGTGTGGGACGGCGAGCGCGACACTGAACTTGAAAACATCATTGACACAAATAGAAGTTTTAGTGATAATGCGATAAACAAAATAGAATACTGTATGTCTAATTCGTTTGCGTTTGGTGGCGCAAATGTCAGTTTGATTTTTAAGAGGGTGTAACAGAAGAATGGCTTTGCTTGAAAAAGAAAAGTTGAGGGAAATCTTGCCGCAGAAGTCCCGAATGGCTCTTATTGACCGTTTAATTTCTTTAGATAAAGAATGTGCTTTAGGAGAAGCCGAGATTGACGAAACAAATCTGTTTTTTGATGAAGAGTTAGGCGGAGTGCCGTCATGGATTGCTCTAGAAATGATTGCTCAGACTGTAGCGGCGAGTGCGGCAGTGATGGCGGAAAAAACAACGGAAGGAATGGTTTTAAGCGTGAATAATTATAGCGCGAATGTGCCAATTTTCCGCTGTGGTGATGTGCTTGAAATTATGGTAAAAGAAGACTTTGCTGCGCCTCCTGTGTTTCGCTATGAAGGCAAGATAAAGAAAGGCAATGAAGAGCTTGTAAGCGCAAAGATTACAGTTGCACAAGGGGATTTAAGTGGACAACAATTTTGAGAACGATGGAAAGAAAATACTGGTAACAGGTGCATCAGGTGGCATTGGCAGAGCAATTTGTATAGAAGCGGCAAAAGCTGGCTATTATGTCATTGCGCATTATAATTCGAGTGAGGAAAAAGCAAAAGAAACAGTGCGGCTTATTGAAGAGAATGGCGGCAAAGGCGAGCTAGTTCAATTTGACGTAACAAATAGAGCGGAATGTAAAGAAAAATTAGACGCATTGACCGAAAAGCATGGCGCATTGTGGGGTGTTGTGAATAATGCAGGAATTGCGCACGATGGTACTTTTGCAGGATTAAGCGAAGAGGCTTGGGATAGTGTTATTCATACGAACTTAGATAGCTTTTACAATGTATTACAGCCGCTCATTCTTCCGATGGCGAGAAAGAAAAGAGGACGTATTATTACAATGGCGAGCGTTTCTGGAATCATTGGAAATAGAGGACAGACGAACTACAGTGCGGCAAAAGCTGGCATTATTGGCGCAACAAAGGCTTTAGCGGCAGAACTTGCAAGCCGTGGAATTACGGTGAATTGTATAGCACCTGGTATTATTGATACGGAAATGATAAAGGACGCACCTCTTGATATAATTCTTGAAGCTGTTCCGATGAAAAGAGTTGGCAAGGCTGAAGAAGTGGCTTCCTTGGCTGTGTTCTTGCTATCAGAGAGCGCAGGCTACATTACACGGCAGGTTATCAGCGTGAATGGAGGAATTGCGTAATGGACTTTAGGCGAAAAGACGGCAGAAGAAGAGTTGTTGTTACAGGTGGCGGCGTTGTAAGCGCATTGGGCAGAGAGTGGAGCGAAATAAGTGCAGGACTGAAAGCGAAGAAAAACTGCACGATGTATATCAAAGAGTGGGATAAGTTTACACGATTAAATACACGCCTTGCTTCTCCGTATCTTCCGCCTTTGCCGTCGTATCCGAGAAAAAAAATCAGAAGTATGGGCAGAAGCGGCATTATGAGCCTTATGAGCGCAGAGGACGCTTTGAAGATGGCGGGGTATGTGGAAGATGACGGCTCTGTTTCTCCTTTGCTCCAAAATGGCAGGGCTGGAATTGCATACGGCTCTTGTTTGGGAAGTTTTCCTGCTGTAACTGACTTGTGTCGAATGGAGTATGACGGAGATATGTCGCGTATAGATTCGCAGACATACATAAAGGCTATGCCGCAAACGTGTGCCGCAAACTTGAGCGTATATTATTCTATTCGAGGGCGCATTATCACAACGAATACGGCGTGTACTTCAGGCAGTCAAGCAATAGGATATGCTTACGAAACGATTTCGCTTGGTTTGCAAGATATAATGCTTGCAGGCGGGGCAGAAGAGCTTTGTTCTCCGTCGTCTGCTGTATTTGATACAATGGGGGCGGCTGCTTGGGATAACGATAAACCTGAAACAGAACCTCGTCCGTTCGATAAAAATCGAGATGGGCTTGTTTTGGGAGAGGGCGCAGGAACTCTTGTTCTTGAAAGTCTTGAGAGTGCAATAAAGCGCGGTGCGACGATTTACGCTGAAATTGCAGGTTTTGCGACAAATGCAGACGGCACTCATATTACGAATCCAAATCGTGAAACACAGTCGCAGGCAATGCAACTTGCTCTTGACGATGCTGGCATAAGTGCGGCAGAAATAGGGTATGTTAATGCGCACGGAACAGCGACGACAACTGGCGATATTGCAGAAACCCATGCGACTTACGCTGTATTTAATCGTGCAGTTCCGATTAGCAGCACGAAAAGCTACATCGGGCATACGCTTGGTGCTTGTGGCGCGATAGAGGCATGGTATTCGCTCAATATGATGAGAGATGGCTGGTTTCACCCGACGCTAAACGTGAGCGAAATTGATAGTAACTGTGCGCCGCTTGATTATGTTTTAGGAAACGGACGCGAAATCAACACAGAATATGTGATGAGCAATAACTTTGCGTTCGGTGGGATAAATACATCGCTTATTTTCAAGAAATACAGCGATTAGCAAACTTTCTTTTCTAGGAGTATTATTATGAAGAAGGTAGTTTCTTTAATTGCGGCAGGTTTGCTCGCATTTAGCGCATTTGCAGCAGATACAAATACTGATGTTAGTAATGCTGCTCAAACTGTTCTTGATAAAACTGGTATTTCGGGGCTTTTAGACAGTGGTGCTAGCAAAATCAATGACGGGCTTGAGGATTTTTCTAAAGAGTTGCAGAAGACTATTCCGAATGTGCAGACTCAGCAGAATGTGTATTCAGACGCATTTATTGGAAAACTCTTCCCAGACCTTCCGCCTCATTTTGCAGCAGGTGTGAACTTTGGACTCACGCAGTTGAATACAGAAGGATTATCTGACGCTGTAGACGGCATTCAATCTGTGTTAAGTACCGTTGGCTCTTCTGGAGTTGCAGGAGCTGCGCTTGACCTTGATATGTCTGTTCCTAATTCACTCGTACTTCCGACTATCACGGCGGATTTGCGTGTCGGCGGACTTTTCTTGCCATTCGATTTCGGCATTACCGCAATGCTTTCTAGCTTTGACGCAACAGGGATTGATACAGGCGATAAATCTACTTTCCGCGACCTTGGCGGCAATCTTAGCGTGTCTGGCTCAAGCTTCTCTGGCGAGCTTAATTTCTTTACATTGGGCTTTGATGTGCGCTATGCACTGCTTGAAGATGGCTTAATCTTCCCTGGTCTTTCTATCGGTGCTGGCTATGTGCTTTCTAAAGGCGCGGTCAGTGTTTCTGGTAATGCAAGCAATGAATCTAAAGGCGTTGAACAGAAAGTAGATGCAGATATTGCTGTCGCGTATGTAACACAGACAATGTATTTGCAGGCGCAGCTTTCTAAAAAGCTCTTTATCGTAACTCCGTTTGTGGGAGCGCGTGCTTTGCTTTCTTGGACTGATAACGCATACTATTGGAACGTTGGCTATACAGTTTCTACAAGTGAAGGTTCTGCATCAATTCCAAAGGGGGCTGATGAAACGTTGTCTAGCGGCACATACTTTATCCCACAGCTTTATCTTGGAACAAGCCTAAACTTGCTCTTCTTCCAGATGACAGTAAGCGCAAGCTATGATGTTCGCGACGCATTGCTTTCTGGAGCTTTGAGCGCGAGATTCAAGCTGTAGAAAAGCATAGCAATTTTTTAGCAAGTATATCGCTTTTGCAAAACGCACAGAGGTTTTTAATAACGCTGTGCGTTTTTTTATCTGTTCATATTGTTTTGATAAAAAAAATGTCGTATAATAAGAGTTATGAATTGGTTACTTATTGTATCATCTGATAAGAGTGAAGCGGCGACAACTGCAAGCAATATGCTTTCTCGCCACAAAGTTCCAGTGAAGACATTTGTTCTCCCTGAAGGTAATTCGCAGCTAGGTCTGGAGAGACTTCTACAGGCTTTGAAGAACGTAACCCACTGTATTATCCCCGAATTCGATTCTATTATTTCTTATAATACAACGCTGTTCCTATTGGGGTTTCTGCAGGGGCGGCACATTATGTCGTTTATACAAGGAACGGCTAATTGCTATAGCAGCTTAGTTTCGTCTGATTCGATTAACTATTTTGAATCATTCGATAAACTTGTAGGCACAATCGATGCTGAGTTCAATAACTTTGAGATTATGGAACGTAGACGCATTGCCTACACATCGCTATTCAAAGCAGGAATCCCGTTTACATCGGATTGCTTTGCGACACATATTTCTAATGATGACGCAAAGGAATGTGAGCTTTTTGTTGAAGCTGGAATGGACGTGAACTGCCGCGATTCTAACGGTACTCCGATGATTTGCATTGCTGCACGAGCTGATAAAGTGGAGAGAATAAAGTGGTTGCTGGATAATGGAGCTGATATCAATGCTGTTTCTAAAGACCGCGGTTATTCTGCTACGATGGACGCAGTGTGGAAGAACAATGAAGACGCAGTAAAAGCTCTTGTTACTCGCGGGGCAAATCTCAATTTTATCAGTCGCGACGGGCAGAGCGTTCTTGTCCTTGCTGTTGGTACGGGAAACGTGAAAGTTGTCGATATTCTCGCAAAATATGGCGCAGACCCAGACATCAAAGACCAAATGGGCATGAGTGCGCGACAGTATGCAGTGCTATTCAAGAAACCTGCTATGGTGGAATCGTTTGAGAAATACTCTTCAAAGGAATCACAATGAACAATATAACAATAGCTTTTGCAGGCGGTGGCACGGGGGGGCATATCTATCCAGGTCTAGCGATTGCTGACGAACTGCGCGAGCTTGCAAAGCAAAAAAATGTCGATATAAAAATCGTATGGATTGGCAACAAGAAAGGGATGGACTCTAGCATTGTAGAGAAAAGCACTTCGGTTGACGAGTTTAAGGGAATATCGTGCGGAAAACTCCGCCGATATTTTTCTTTTAGCAACGTTCTTGATGTTTTTAAAATCGTAATTGGCTGTGTGTCATCGTATTTTTTGTTAAAGAAAATCAAGCCTGTATTGCTCTTTTCTAAAGGTGGGTTCGTGAGTGTGCCGCCTTGTTTTGCTGCAAAGCTGCTCAAAATTCCCGTATATACACACGAATGTGATTTCACTCCAGGGCTTGCAACAAGGATAAATAGCCGATTTGCAACGAAAATCCTGTTGTCGTACGAGGCAACAAAGAAGTATTTTTCTAGCGATAAAGCTGCTAAAACCTTAGTTACAGGAAACCCTGTGCGCCCTGTGTTCTATAGTGCAGATAGCGGGGAGGGGCTAAAGTATCTCGGTATCGAAGAGCATACAAAGCCGATTCTTGTTGTGGTGGGCGGAAGCCTTGGCGCAAGGCAAATAAACGAACTTGTCTTAGAGAATATAAAATGGCTGACGGATAATTTTATCGTTGTTCATCAGACGGGCAAGGCGTTTGCCGAGGAGCACCCTGATGTCTTAACGATGACGAGCGAAAACTATAAGCCGTATCAGTTTATTTACAACGAAATGCCCTCTGTCCTCTCTTGTGCGGATATAGTGCTGTCGCGAGCGGGCGCAAATTCGCTTTGGGAATGTGCCGTTATGGGAAAACCGATGGTTTTGATTCCGCTAAGCAGTAAAGGAAGCCGCGGCGACCAAGTTGATAACGCGGAGTATTTTGAGAAGCAGGGCGCAGCGATTGTTCTTAATGGAAGCGATGCGGACAGTGAACACTTAAAAGCGGCACTCGGCTCTTTGCTAGACGGTGAAAAGAGAAAGAGCCTTGCAGAAAAAAGCCGAGCTTTCTCATCGGGTGAACGACCTGCGTTGCGCATTGCGAAACTCTTACTTGAGGGAAGTGATAAATAAATGGTTAGTATGATAGATTTGTTTTTCGTCGTGATAATCTTGATTTTTGCGGTGAAATGCGCAATAACGGGGCTTGTGGCGGAATTGCTGAAAAAATTGTCTGTAGTTCTCGGTATCCTTTGCGCCTTTGCCTTTTCTCCGTCGTTAACCGAGGTGTTTATTCATACCTTAAAAAGCCCGTTTCTTTCGCTTTTGTGTGCGATTGTGCTTATCTTTTCCGTCGTGTTTGTCGCGTTGCACATACTGATGAGCATTACAAGCGCGCTCTTAAATAGCGTTACCATTCTTGCAAGCCTTGATAAAACCTTAGGCTTTTTCTTTGGCATCATTGAGGGTGTCGTCGTCGTACTGCTCTTGCTTTTCATTCTTTATGGCGCACAGCTTCTTGGGCTGACGGACATTTGCTCACGAAGTCTTTTCTTTAATCTGATTTTCCCGAAGATAACTCCTGTTATCACAACTGAAATCTCTCCTTTTACGCAAGGTTTACAACCTACAACGACAATATAACAATGTTTGAAAATCTTTATTACCAAGAAGCTGGGAAACAGCTCATATCTGACTATGAAAAGGGTGTTTTGCCTGGTGCAATCTTGCTTTCTGGCGCAGAGTACACTGGCAAATTGACGGCAGCATTGGAACTATCCCGCGTGCTGTTGTGCAAAGAGAGCAAAAAAGGCGCATTCGACTGTGAGTGCTCCTCGTGCGTGCGCGTGCGAAAGCTGTTAAGCCCGAATATCTTGCTGATGGGCGCGAAAAATAGCTCGCTCGAAATCGCTGCTGCACAAAACACATTCGTCCGCGCTGTCGCCGAAGGGGCATCGTATGCAAAGCAGGCGCAAAATAATTTCGTCGTTGCAGTACGAAAATTGACAATGCGCTTTAACGAAATGCTATGGGCGAAAGATACGAATGCTTCAAAGATTGCTAACCTTGTATCTTCTATTTCTGATTCGTTGGACGAAATCGACGTAAAGACGCTCCCAGAGTTCAAAAAGCTGGAAAAGACGGCTGACGCAATAGCGAAAGACTGCGCAAAGCTCGAATCAAGCTATATGTATGAATCGCTGCCGATTGCACAAGTGAGAGCAGTGGAGGAGTGGGCGAGTTTAACAAGCGATGGATATAAGGTTGTTATAATGGAAAGTGCCGATAGCATGCAAGAAAGTGTGCGCAATGCCCTTTTGAAAACGCTTGAAGAGCCGCCCGCAAACACGATATTTATCTTGACGACGACAAGAAAAGGCGCGATATTGCCGACTATTCTTTCCCGCGTGCGTCCGTACACGTTTGCGCCGCGGAGCAAGGAGAAAGAGCAAGAGATTGTACAGCGCGTTTTCCACACGTCTGCCGAAAGTTTAGCGTTGTTTTTTCAAGGATTTTTGCCTGTAAAGCACGATGTTATTCAAGAACAGGCAAAGAACTTCTTGCGCGCCGTTGCAAATGGGTCGTTTACGCAGAGTTCGGTGATTACGAAGAATTGCGGCGGATTTGAGCCGAGAGTATTGCTGAAATACTTTTTCAACGAAATTGCGACGATGTTGCGCCCGCTGATGAAAACCCCCGTAGGCACTTCTATGCTTAGCGAATCGCAGAACGCCATGCGGGAAGCCTACTTGAATGTAACGGTCTACAACCAAAGCCCAGAAGCAGCCCTCGACATCGTCTGCCGAAAGCTGTGGTCGCTAAACCGTCTTCATAGCGGCGTTATTGCTACAGTACTCTAAAACCGCCTTGAGCGCATTTACGTCCTTGCTCTTGATGTGGGCAAGGGCTTTTGCTTTGGCGAGGTCTTGCAGCGTGCCGTCCGCAATATATTTTCTTACTTCGTCAATCATCTCATCTACATTGATAGCAGATTGTTTTTGCCGCGAGAAAGTCCCCTGCGCCGTCTGTTGAGGGGAAATCGTGCGCTGTTCAGAGCGGGGGAGAGCCCAGTCGGGAAGTTCAGGCGGATTCCAGCGGAAAACCTTGCCGCTTTTCGTCTTGCCTTGAAAAAGCCCCTTGTCGTTCACTTCAACCCAGCCTTCTTCAAGATTATACAAGTACCGCCCAATGTTCCACTGCACAGCCGCCCGCTTCATCGCGCCCGAAAGCCCGCCTTTCACCGCTTCGATGTCCGTATTCTCTGCGCCGTCCCACTTGGTAACCCATTCAGCTTCTCCGTTTTCGCGCACAATCCGAATCGAAATGCCACACATCACGCCGCCGTCGGGAGCTTTTGCGAACTCGTTTTTCCAGTTCTCTGCTCCAATAACGTCGTCGAGTCGCTGTTGAATCGCCCTGTTCGTAACGTATGCGAGACACTTCCCCCAAAAGCCGCCGCCGCTCTTTTCGCCGCATTGCTGCAGCCGCCATTCGATGTCCCTTGCAGAAAACGGCTCGCCTAGCTTCTTAAAATCCATACTTAAATCGCTTCAAATACGTCGCTTTCGCTGGTGATAACAGTCGGTTTATCGTTGTTTGTGGTGTACACACGGCGAATAACAAGACGGTATTTAGTTCCCGATTCAAGCCCCGACGGAACAGTGAGGTTCAATTCTGTCGGCTTATTGCGGAAGAGGTCTGCCATATCGAGCTTAATCCACTTTTCCTTTTCGCTCACGTCCTCGCCTTCCTCGTCCTGCGGCACGAAATAAATCTCGTCCAATGCTGTATCGAGCTTGAGCTTTGTGCCAGTAATCGCCATCGGTCTATCGCGCGTGATTTTGCCGTCGGAAACCTGTCGCTTGAGGTCGATGATTTCGTTAATGCGCGGAGATGCGTCGAACTCAATAACAGCGTCCACCTCTAAGCCCTTCACAGCGTTTTCGACGCTCTGGTCTGGCTCAAACTCGGCGACGAAGTTCGTGATATTCTTCGCTTCCTCTTTGCTCTTGATTGAGCCGTGATGTGCGATTTTCAAGATACCCAAATCCATAATCTTGACCGAAAAGCCGTTTTTCAGCAACTTTAACGCCGCATTATTATACAGCTCAAGACTTCGCTTAATCTCGCTCAAATCGGCGGAAGTGTTGTCTTCTTTAATCTGGTTTAAAATCGCCTTAACGCTCGCCACTCTCGACTTGACGCGCACATACAAACTGCCGTCTTTGGCAAGCGTGTTGCGATAGGCGACGACATTCAATCCTGCTTCAAGGTCAGCGATTGACGAAAGCTCTTTTTCAAGTTTTTTCCCCATTTTGTGCCTCTTTTAAACTAAAAGTGTTGTTACATCTACTATAACCCCATATTGCAAAAATGTCAAATGCTATGTGCAATTTTTTTCGCGCTGTGTATACGAAACGAATGCCGAGCGAAAAAGTGTTTTGATACACATGCGGCTCAGACCTTTACGCACATGCTCCTCGCACCCTTGCACACATGTATACAGCACCTTTGCACACATGCTCCTCATACCTCTGCGCACATGTGTGGCGAAATCGGCGGCGGACTGTACAGAAACGCTGCTCGCATTGTGTCAAACGCTGTGCCGCTCGGTAATTTTTTTATTTGCCGTACTGTATTCGTTCTATTTGGCGTACTGTATTTATTTCGATTGGCGTACTGTATTCGTTTTGATTGCCGCTCGAAAAAAAATTCTACAGGGCGCGAAATGCAATTTTTGTAGTTGTAAAAAGGATATATATGTGTTATACTGAACGCATTATGAAAAAGACTTTTTTGGCTAAGATAATAGTAAGTTTTTTTGTGTCGATGCCGCTCTTTTTTTCGCTTGGCGGCTGTTCGCAAGCGACAGAGGAAATCGCGACAGACGAGGAAAGCGACGAGGCGTTTCTCAAGCAGTCTGTTGAGGCGAAAAGCGCGGAAACGGATTGGGCGGAGGCATTGGCGAGCGGTGCGCTCACTGAAAAGCATGACAGCGTTGCGGGGATTTTGAAAAGCGTCCGCATTACGCAGGATAATGTATTCGCAGGTCGCCAAGACACCTTTGCGCCGATTTATCCGTATATCGACGGGTTCGGAAGCCTTGATATAAGCAATCTCGGAGGCGATGCTAAAGAGGTGTTAGACGGGTTTTGCGATGGATTTATTGCAGGCGAGAACGTCTTTTCATATATGAGCGGTTCTCGGCAATACGAGCTTGCACTTTTTCTCTACGACTTAAAGGAGCATATCCCTGAGAGCAAGCGGGGGGCAAAGGCTCATAATTTTACCTCATACATTTACGCAAAGCCTGTTATCAGCGATGAACTGTTTTTGGAAACCGTGCGCTTCAAGGCGGATTCGGGGGAGTATCTCGATGTGGATATTTACCTTGAGAATGCGAGCGGCGTATGGCGAATAAACCAACTCGACGGCAAGTGGCAAGATGAAAAATAGCCTTTCGCTCATCAAAAAAGAGCTTGTGCTGCAATTTCTTTCCTCGTGTTCCGCTCCGCTGTTTCTCTCGTTTTCTGCTTTGGGCGCGCAGGGCGATTTTGTCATACAGGCGGCGACGTATCGCATTGTTAACGGTGTATTATATTTTCCTCTCGATGAGCAGTATCTTGATTATCTTTGTATGCAGGCACTCGTTTCGTTCAATTTTCACGGCGTGCCGCTGTTCTTCCGCTCTGTCTTTAAGCGCGAGGGAAAAGAGGGGAGAGTGGAAATCGGAGAGGAGATTTTTGAGAGCGACGAGAAGAGCGAGCGTCATTTCTGTGCAATCAAGGCGACGATTTCCTTTGAGGGAAAAGACGGAGGAAGCACGCTGTTAATGGGACGCGAGGGAGAGAAGTTTTCGCTTTTTGCGCGTTCAAGAAAGGAGTGTGCCGCCGAGTTTTTTGCAGCGAAAAGACGGCGCATATCGCTCTTTACTATAGAAGAGAAAAACGAAGTTGAGATACTCTATATCGATGAAAAAAGTTTGCTTATCGGCTGTAATGAGGGCGATTCGCGATTGAAAAAGGGCGTTTCGTGCTTTGTTTCCCTTTGTTTTAGCCTTGAGGCAGAAAAAAACATCGTGCGCAAAATCGATTTGACGGCGCGAGCTGAAAAGATTGTGAAGTCAAAAGACGACGAAAACAAGAGCTGTGCGCTACTGAAATTCAGCGATATACAAGAAGAAGATAAACGATTTTTGAAGGAAAAAGAGACGATTAGTCTTCGACCGTGCTACCCATCATAATGGCGAACGGCTTGAGCGGCGGAATATTTTCGCAGACGATTTTCATTATTACCGTCATTGGAACGGCAAGCACTAAGCCCGCAAATCCCCACAGCCAGCCCCACAGCGACAACGACACGATGAGAAAGAACGGCGACAAACCGAGTCCCTTGCCTTCCCATTTTGGCTCTACGACGTAGCCGATAGCGAGGTTTACGCCGAGCATAACTGCGGTAACGAACAGCGTTTCTTCCCACGACGGATAGAACTGTACGATAGCGAAAAGCACTGTTACAATTCCCGAAATTATCGAGCCAAAAGTTGGTATGAAATTGAGGATAAACGCCAATAATCCCCATATCACAGCGAAGCGAAGCCCGACAATAATGCACCCTAAAAACACGAGGAAGCCCGTCAATAGCGACACAGTGGCTTTTATCGAAATGTAGTGCGTGGTTTGCTTCATGATGTCTTTGATGGCGATTTCAATATTTGTGTTGCCTCGAGTGATTACAGGATTCTGCAATTTCTTTTTCACAGAGCGCGTTTCTGCAAGCAGAAAGAACACAAAAAAAAGCACCATAATCGCGTTCTTTGAAAACGTCAGAAGCGAGCTAGAAAGCGAAATAGCCATATTCTGCAACGCTGTTCTAATGCCGAGCGAATTCCAAAGATTAGAAAAAAGAGAAAGTTCTTTGTCAAAAGGAATATCGAATTGAATGGCAAGTGCGGCGTAAATCTTGGTGAACCGCTCTTCATAGCGAGGATACAGCTCTACAATCGCCGTAACGCCAGAAACAAACATATTTGCTAAAGCCGAGATAGCACTGACGAGGAGGGCTAAAACGATGATTTCCGCGAGTAGCCACGGAATTTTACAGGTTTTGTTTAGATTTCTGATGATTGGTTCGAGGATAAAAGAAAGCATAACGGCGATGACAACAGGAATGATGACGCTCGCCATTAGCTTTGCAAGTGTGCCACAAACGATGATACACAAGAATAATAGTAATAGGAAAATACCGTGCGTAAAGCTGCTATATTCATTGTGTGTCATCTTTGTGTTTCCTTGTATTATATAAAATTATTTTGCGTTTGCAAGCGGTGAAGAAACCGTTTTTGGCTCAATCTTATCGAAGCCGCAATATCCGC
>ERZ842401.2977-NODE-2977-length-21715-cov-3.649815_pt1 | contig 21715 bp, 28 predicted proteins | sample MGYA00521270_ERZ842401 | MGnify/ENA primary metagenome ERZ842401 (study PRJEB31892, sample SAMEA3878208) | bioreactor metagenome | biome: Moose rumen | place: Sweden | collected 2011-10 | study: EMG produced TPA metagenomics assembly of the PRJEB12797 data set...
AATTTCAATTTAGAAACAAAATCTGAAAAAAGTCATTAAAAACCCTTTATTTATAAGGTTTCACAAAGGTTCAAGGTGAAATCATCTGACCAAGAACCTTTTTACAATTTTAGCACAGAAAGAAGGAATGTGAATGATATTAGATGACATCAGAAGATTGAAAAAGAAAATTGACAAGTTACAATTGAAATGTGATTGCTTTTCTTCATACAAGGGAATCAGATATGACAAAGAAAGTGTGCAGTCTTCCCTGAACCTTCATGCAACAGAAGATATGTTGATAAATCACATAATGGACTGTCAGAAATTGGACAGGATGAAAGACAAGCTGAATCAGATGATTTCAGATGTTCCAATGGATAAGTTCACAGAAAGACAGCAGGATTTCATCAGACTGTTTTATTTCCAAGGTCTGACACAGACACAGTGTTGTAAATACATGAAAATCAAGATTTCAGCAGTGTGCAGAATCAAACAAAGAGTTGTTCAAAGAATGTTTACAGAATAAATTCAGCAGAAGTCTTGACTGTAAAGTGAATTTGTGCTAAAATTGTAAAGTGAAAGATTATGAACAGAAGACCTTTGGTCTTCTGTTCTTTCTTTATGCCTAAAATCTGATGAAAGGGGGTTGCAGAATGACACCAAAACAGAAAAGGTTCTGTCTTGAATATGCAAACAGCGGAAATGCAACAGAATCTGCTATAAAAGCAGGATATTCAAAGAAAACAGCATATTCCATTGGACAGGAAAACCTGAAAAAACCTGAACTGCAAAAGTTCCTTCAAGATTTGGCTGAACAGATGGCAAGTCAGAAGATTGCAACCGCTAAAGAGATGCAGGAAGTTCTGACATCCATCATCAGACAGGAACTTGATGAAGAAGTGATTGTGGTTGAAGGTTGTGGTGATGGTATCAGTGAAGCGGTGACCAAAACCAAGAAACCATCCACAAGGGATGCAATCAAGGCAATTGAAACGCTTGCAAAGATGCAAGGTATCTTTGATACCAAAACCAATGTGAACTTGGTCATCCCTGTTTTTGGCGGTGAAGAAGACCTTGAAGAATAAGGGAAACAGGAAAGCACAGCGGAAACGCAGAAAGGAACGGATGAAGAACAGACCATCAAAGATGGAAGAAAAGGTTCTGCTGATTGATGGTAATTATTCATATTATCCTGTTGCATTCTGCAAATATCACAAGGCTTTCCTGACACAAGGACTGATGGAAGTCCACAGGTGTCCACAAAGGAAATGTCCAAGGTTCAGAAGGATGGTTCAACATGAAGAAACTGAAAATTCACCTTCCTGATATTGTCGGAAAAGGTTACAAGCAATTTTGGAACTTCAAAGGCAGATACAGAGTTGTCAAAGGAAGTCGTGCTTCCAAGAAGTCCAAAACAACTGCATTATGGTACATCTATAACATGATGAAATATCCTGATGCAAACACACTTGTGGTCAGAAAGACATTCAGGACACTGAAGGATTCCTGCTTCACTGAATTGAAATGGGCGGTTCACAGACTGCATGTTGACCATCTATGGGAATTCAAGGAATCACCACTTGAAGCAACCTACATTCCCACAGGTCAGAAGATATATTTCAGGGGTCTTGATGATCCCCTGAAGGTCACATCCATCACTGTTGGTGTTGGTGTCCTGTGTTGGATGTGGATTGAAGAAGCATATGAAATCATGAAGGAATCTGATTTTGACATGCTTGATGAATCTATCAGGGGTGAAGTTCCTGAAGGATTGTTCAAGCAGATCACACTGACCTTCAATCCATGGAATGAAAGACACTGGATCAAGAAGCGGTTCTTTGATTCCCCTGATGATGAAACACTTGCACTGACAACTAACTACATGTGCAATGAATGGTTGGATGACACAGACCTGAATCTGTTTGAACGGATGAAGAAGAACAATCCAAGAAGATATGCTGTTGCAGGTCTTGGTGGATGGGGAATTGTTGAAGGTCTTGTGTTTGAGAACTGGAAAGAACAAGACTTCAGGTTCATCACAAAGAAAGAAGCTGAAGAAGGACAGGAAGGTGTGATCAAGGATGATTTAAGACCTGCATTTGGTCTTGACTTCGGATATACCAATGATCCTTCTGCATTCTTTTGTGGGATGCTTGATTTAGAAAACAAGAAACTGTATGTGTTTGATGAATTCTATGAAAAAGGACTGTCCAACAAAGCGATTGCACAAAGGATTGAACAGATGGGGTTCAGAAAGGAACGGATCACAGCAGATTGTGCTGAACCAAAATCCATTGATGAACTGAACACCCTGCATCTTCATGTGACAGGTGCAAAGAAAGGAAAAGACAGCATCAATAATGGAATCCAGTGGATTCAGGAACTTGAAATTATTGTGCATCCAAGATGTGTGAACTTCCTGACGGAAATCAGCAATTACACATGGGACACAGACAAGTTTGGAAAGAAGCTGAATGTTCCAATTGATGACTTCAACCACTTAATGGATGCAATGCGTTATGCATTGGAAAAGTTCATCCTTGGAAACAAGTGGTTATATTAAATCTAAAAAGAAAGGGGTGAAAAAGGAATGCTGACAGATGCTGAAATTCTTCAGTTTATTGGGGAAGATAAAACTTCCACCAAGAAAAGACTTGCAGGGATAGGTCAGAAGTATTATGAAGCTGAACATGACATCTTGCAATATAGGGTGTTTTATTACAACGCTGATGGGAATTTGGTGGAAGACAAGATCAGATCAAACATCAAGATTCCACATCCCTTCTTCACTGAATTGGTGGATCAGGAAGTCCAGTATATGTTATCAGGGAAGGATGGATTCATCAAATCTGACATTCCTGAACTTCAGGACAGACTTGATGAATACTTTGATGATGACTTCAATTCTGAACTGAATGATGTTTTGACAGGTGCAGTGTCCAAGGGTTTTGATTATATGTTTGCATACATGAACAGTGATGGAAGACTTGCTTTTCAACATGCTGATTCAATGGGTGTGGTTGAAGTTCGTGCAAAGGACACAGATGATGGATGTGAATATGTTATTTATTGGTATGTGGACAGGATCGCAAAGGAAAACAAAGTCATCAAAAGAATTCAGGTTTGGGATTCACAGCAGACCACCTTCTTTGTTCAGGAAGAAGAAGGAAAACTGATCAAGGATGAATCTGAAGCAATCAATCCAAGACCACATATTATCTATTCCAAGAATGATGGTCTGTATTATGAAAACTTTGGATTCATACCATTCTTCAGACTGGACAACTGCAAGAAGCAATGGTCAGGTCTGAAACCAATCAAGTCACTGATTGATGACTATGACATGATGTCTTGTGGTCTTTCTAATAACCTTGCAGATTTTGACCATCCACTGCATGTGGTAAAGGGTTTTCAGGGTGACAACCTTGAAGAACTGCAACAGAATCTGAAGACCAAGAAAATGATTGGTGTTGATTCTGATGGTGGTGTGGAAGTCCACACTGTTGATATTCCCTATCAGGCAAGACTGACCAAGATGCAGGAAGACGAAAAGAACATTTACAGATTTGGAATGGGCTTCAATTCCGCACAACTTGGTGATGGTAATGTGACCAATGTTGTCATCAAGTCAAGATATGCCCTTCTTGACCTGAAGTGCAACAAACTTGAGATCAGGCTGAAACAGTTCCTGAAGAAAATCCTGAAGGTTGTCATCAATGAAATCAACAGGGTGGATGGAACTGATTATCAGGTCAAGGATGTATGGTTTGACTTTGAAAGGGAAGTCATGACCAATGCATCTGACAATGCACTGATTGAAAAGACTGATGCAGAAACACAGCAGATCAAGGTCAACACCATCCTGAATGTTGCACAAGCACTGGATGATGAAACTGTCCTGCAAGCAATCTGTGACATCTTGGAACTGGATTTTGAAGATATTCAAATCAGGATTCAGGAACAGGATGAAGCAGAACAGGCTGAACAGCTTCTGAACAGTCTGACACCTGATGATGGTGATCAGGATGGTGATGCTGATGAATAGAAGACAATTGATTGTCCAAAAAGCCTTTGTCAAGGATGAAAAAGCAGTTATCAGGGAACTGAAACATGAATATGCAAAAGCCCTTGAAGAAATCAAAGCAAAACTTGCGGTTCTTCAATCAGGTGAATTGACACAAGCAAAGATTTATCAAATTCAATATCAGTTATCTTTGCAAGCACAAATTTCACAGATTCTTGACAACATGCGGTCAAATAACTATCAGACCATTCAGGAATATTTGAATGGATGTTATAGACAGGGGTTTGTTGGTGCAATGTATGATCTTCAGGGACAAGGAATTCCACTTGCGTTTCCTATCAATCAGGATGCGGTGATCAGGGCTGTTGAACTGGATTCCAAAGTCAGTGGTGGTCTATATTCAAGATTAGGGGTGAACGTCAATGAGTTAAAGAAGCAGATTGCAAGTGAAATTTCAAGGGGATTGTCCAACAGTTCTTCTTTCAGTCAGATTGCAGGACACCTTCAATGGTGCATTGGTGGTGACTATAACAAAGCAATCAGAATTATCAGAACTGAAGGACACAGGATTCAGAATCAGTCAGCACTTGATGCAATGCACAGGGCGGTGAATGTTGGTGCAGACATCAAAAAACAATGGGATTCCACCTTGGACAGTCTGACAAGGGACACACACAGGGAACTTGATGGACAGATTGTTGATGTGGATGAAGAATTTGTCATTCCTTCAACGGGTGCAAAGGCAATGTATGCAGGGGGGTTTGGTGATCCTGCTGAAGATTGCAATTGCAGGTGTTGCATCCTTCAAAGGGCTTCTTGGAACTTGGATGACTATGATGCAACCAAGATGGACAATGAATCAGGTCTTTTGGTGGAATTCAAAGAAAGGGACTATCAATCATTCAAAGATGCATACTTTGAAGCGGTTGGAAGTCCTTAAATATATTCATCAGATGCAGATGTAAAATGCATTGTCCTGAATAAGACATTAAACTGTTCTTTCCTTGTGTCAGGGACATCAGGGATGATGTTAAACATCCACTTCAATCAATCAAGACATAACTTGTAAAAATTGTAATGAAAGGAAGGAATAAAAGAATGACATTGCAGGAAATATTGAAGTCCCAAGGTCTGAATGATGAACAGATTGAAAAGGTGACAGGTGAAATGAAGCAGAACAAGATTTTTCTTTCAGGTGAAGAAAATCTTGACATCAGATATGGAAAACTGAAGACAGATCATGAATCCCTTCAGAAACAGTATGGTGAAGCATCCACACTGATTGAAGAACTGAAGAAAGGTTCAAAGGGGAATGAAGACCTTCAGAAGAAAATTACTGCTTATGAACAGCAGATCACCACACTTCAGACTGAACTGAAGCAGACCAAGACAGAAAGTGCAATCAAGGTTGCATTACTGTCTGCAAAAGCAAAGGATGTGGATTATCTCACATTCAAGCTGAAGGAAAAAGGTGAAATTGTGCTTGATGATCAGGGCAATATCAAAGGAATTGATGACATGCTTGCAGGTCTGAAGACACAGTTTCCCACACAGTTTGAAACTGATTCCCAAAAGAAGATTGACGAAAAGAAACTTCCAGAAGGTGATGATTCCAAGAAAGTCAGTCAGGAAGAATTCAATAAAATGGGTTATCAGAACAGACTGAAGATATTCAATGAAAATCCTGAATTATACAATGAACTATCAGGAAATAAATCAAATTAAAGAAAGGTTAGGTAAATTATTATGGCTATTACTACACTTAGTGATCTTATCAATCCCCAGGTCATGGCTGACATGATCAGCGGTAAAGTTGAAAAGAAGATTGTCATCAGTCCTTTTGCAAAGATTGACAACACCCTTCAGGGTCAGGCAGGTGACACTGTGACTGTTCCTGCATTCAACTATATTGGTGATGCGGTGGATGTTGCTGAAGGTGCTTCTGTCACTGCTGAACAGCTTACTGCTTCTTCTACTACTTTTGGAATTAAGAAAGCAATGAAGGCTGTTTCCCTGACTGATGAAGCGGTTCTTTCTGGTTATGGAAATCCTGTTGGTGAAGCAACCACACAGCTTGCAAAGGCTATTGCTTCCAAGGTGGATGCTGATGCAATGGATGCCCTGACCACTGTTTATAATGCAAATACTGCACCACATGGTGTTCAGAAGCAGTATAATCCCGGCACTGCTGTTGGAATCAGTTATGCAGGAATTGTCAATGCGGTTGATACTTTTGAAGAAGAAGTCCAGTCTGAAAAGGTGATGTTCATTCATCCTAAACAGGTAACACAGCTTCGTCTTGATGCTGATTTTATCAGTGCTGACAAATATGACAATGCTGTCATGATGCGTGGTGAAATCGGTATGATTGCAGGTGTCAGAATCGTTCCTTCCAAGCGCGTGAAGACTACTGGTTCTGGATCTTCCACAAAGTATCTTTGCCCTATCATCAAGCTGAACAATGATGCTGAAACAGAAGATGATGCTTCTGCACTGACTGTCTTCCTGAAGCGTGACACCAATGTTGAAACTGAAAGACAGACCCTTTCCAGAAGCACTGACATCAGTGTGGACAAGATTTATGGTGTTGCTATCACCAATCAGGACAAGGTTTGTCTTGCTTATTTCCTTGTTACTCCTACTGCCTAAAGCAGTGAAAAGGCGGTGATTTGATGATTGTTAAACTTGAAGATGTTATGTGTCTTCCTGAATTCGTGAATGCTGATGCAGATCAGGTTCAGAAGAAACTGGATGCACTGGAAGTCATGGTCAGGAAGTACACAAACAACAACTTTCAGAACCGCAACATTAGATTCACTGCAAGTTCAGACGGTTATATCTTGAATGGGTGTCATCAGTTCATTAGGATTGGTGACACCCTTCAGATTTCTGATTCTGAAGTCAATGATGGTCTGTATGTGGTCACAGAAACTGATTTGAATGCAGGGACTGTCACAGTAGACAAGGAACTGTTTGCTGTTGATCATAACCTTGTGACAAAAATTGTCTATCCTGCTGATGTGGTTGATGGTGTCATCAATCTGATGAAGTGGGAAAATTCCATGCGTGAAAAGGTTGGAATCCAGTCTGAAACGCTATCAAGACACAGTGTGACCTATTTCAACCAAGATGCAAACAATCAAGTGATGGGTTATCCTGCTTCATTGATGGGATTCTTGAAAGCCTATATCAAAGCAAGATTTTGAAAGGCGGTGATCAGATGACCATTGGTGGAAACACAACAGCAATCATGCAGGTTAGAACCACACAGAAGAATGCTATTGGTGAAAGTGTTCCAACATGGGTTGATGCTTTTTCTTTGTTTGGATGGTTGGATTTGTCAGGTGGTGATTCACATTACACCTATAATGCAAAAGTTCAACAGTCAACACACATCTTCCTATGTGACTTTCAGAATCTGACAGCACTGACTGATGACTTTATATGGGATGTGTTAAATTTCACAAAATATTGGATTGTGGATGAAGAATCAGATGCAGAAACAATCAAGGTGACTTCTGAAAATTCAAGAATGGTTGTCAATGGTGATGTTTATAACATTACTTTGATTGATGATCCAATGGGGATGCATCAGCATCTTGAAATTTATCTTGAATATATAGGGGGTGGTCTTGGTGTCAATTGAATTTGAAGACTATTCCATCAATGTCAAGACTTCAATGAAGGACATTGCACTTGCATTTCTTGAAGAAGCAGGTGGTGAAATTGAAGCACAAACTAAAAGGAATTGTGCAGTGGTGACAGGACAGACCAAGAATTCATTTCAGCATCAGGTTTCTGAAGCTGATCTTGAAGTTGCAATTGGTTCTGATTATGAAAATGCAATATGGGAAGAATTTGGAACAGGTATTTATGCATTAGAAGGTGATGGAAGAAAAGAAGTTCCTTGGTTATATTATGATGAAAAGGGTGAATTACATAAAACATTTGGTAAACATCCAAAGCGGATGTTGTGGAATGCATTCAATTCTTTAAGGGACAGAATTCAATCCATTGCAGAAAGTAGGTTTGGGGACTTATGACAACTGAAACATTAAAATTCATAAAAGAATCCATGGAACAGTTGGAAGTTCCCTATGAATTCAATGTGTGGACATCTGATTTGGTGTTTCCTTATGTAGTGGGTGAATACACAGAAATTGAATCCTTTGAAGGTGATGATCTTCAGGAAGAATCAACATTCCTGCTGACTGCAACCACCAACACCTGTTTCATGGACTTGGAAGAAATCAAAAATAAAATCAAGAATTTCTTCCCTGAATACGGTTTGACAGCAATCTTGGACAACGGTTCAGGGGTTGCTGTTTCTTATTCAACAGCATTCCCTGTTCAATCAGGTGAACAGGGGCTTTACAGAATGCAGATCAACCTGAAAATCAAAGAATGGAAAGGATGTTAAAATTATGAGCGTTTACGGAAAGCATGGTGTCACTTCTTCGACACCTAAAAACATCATGTTTGGTGCAGGTACGATTCACAAGAATTTGACTTTCACTGCACTGACTTATGCACTGACAAGTGATACTGAAATCAATTCCAGTCATACTTACTACACAAGAAGTGGAACTTCCCCTAATTATGTTTATACCAAGGTCCCTTCCCCTGTGAAAGCAAATCTTTCAACTTACTATGAAGCATCTGGTGGTTGGAACTTTGCTTCTTCCATCATTGGTGCAACACAGGGTGGTTCTAAAATCACCATTGAACCTGAATTCACTGACATTGATGTGGATGGTGCTTTGGTTCTTGTGAAGGGTCTGAAAGTCAAGACTGGTGAAACCGCAAAGATGGAAATCAATTTCCTTGAACTGACCAAGGACATCATCACTGATGCGATTGTTGGTCAGACTGGAACTTCTGCTGATGATGATTATTATCTGCTTGAATCCAAAGCAAGTCTTGCTGATGGTGATTATTATGATAACATTGCTTTTGTTGGCAGAACACTTGATGGAAGAAACATCATTGTCATCATGGACAACGCACTTTGCACTTCTGGATTTGAAGCTGAAGGAAAGAACAAGACTGAAGCGGTTGGAAAGTACACCTTTGAGTGTCATGCTGACCTTACCGATGAACTTGATGTTCTTCCCTATCACATTTATTATCCGAAAACGGTTGCTTAATGAAAGGGGTCTGAATTATGCAGGTTAAAGTTAAAAAGGAATTCAAGGATATTCACACAAATGAAATTCATTCTGTTGGTGAAATCCTTGAAATCACTGAAACAAGACTTGCTGAAATTCAGAAGGTTGACAAGAACATGGTGCAGGTGATCCCTGCACCTGTTCTTTCATCTTCTGATGAAGACAGCAAGAAAACAGCGAAAAGGAAAGGAATGAAGAAAGATGTCTGATGTAACTTTTGAACTTCGTGAACTGAAGTCACAAGATATTTTTCCAATGTTCAAGATTCTTGGACAGATTGGATTGGATGAATTAAAGGATATAATGTCAGGCGAAAACATCAAGTCCCTGATTGCTAATACTGAAAAAGATGAAAATGGGGACATCACCACTGTTCTTGGTTTCAACCTTGTCCTTGAAATTGCAGGGGTTGTCATGAACAACCTTCCAAAGTGTGAGAAGGATATTTATAAATTCCTTTCAGGTCTGTCTGGAATGTCGGAAAAGCAGATTGCAGACCTGTCCATGGTCACATTTACTGAAATGATTATTGCAGTCATTGAAAAGGATGAATTCAAGGATTTTTTCAAGGTTGTTTCAAGATTGTTCAACAAGGTGAACTGACATTCATGGACTTGCTATTCAAGGAATATGCAAGTCCATTTCCTTTGTTGGATGGGTTCATTCAGACTGGAAGATTTTCACCATTCCTTGATGTTTTCATTGAAAAATACAATGAAAGATTCAGATGGAACTATTGGTTGCATCAGGGTCAGTATTCTGATGAAACATGGATGGAATTCAATGACAGACTTGATGGAAGGACTGTCAGCAAGGAAAATCTGGATGCAACACCTGAACAACTTGAAGCAACTGTTGGTGCATCATGGAACATGATGCAAGATTTTATTCCTGAAGAAAGGGGGACTGAATAATGGATTTGTTCAAACTTGTGGGAACAATCGCTGTCAATAATTCTGAAGCAAATTCATCCATTGATGAAACAAGTGGAAAAGCGGAATCTTTCAGTTCCAAACTGACATCAGGGATTGCAACAGTTGGAAAATGGGGGACAGCTATTGTTGCAGGTGCAACAACTGCTGTTGCAGGGCTGACTGCTTTTGCAACTTCATCTGCATCCACTGCTGATCACATTGATAAAATGTCACAGAAGATTGGTATTTCCAGACAGGCTTATCAGGAACTTGATTTCATCTGTTCACAGTCTGGAACTTCTGTTGACAATCTGCAAGCAGGTATGAAATCCCTGACATCCGCAATGGATGGTGCAAGGGATGGAACTGCAAGCAATGTTGCACAATTTGAAAGACTTGGTGTTGCTGTCACCAATACTGATGGGACATTCAGAAGTCAGGAAGATGTCTTTTGGGACACTATTTCTGCACTTCAGGGAATGGATGATCAGACAGAAAAAGCAAGACTTGCAACTGAACTTTTTGGAAGATCAGGAACAGAACTTCTTCCCCTTCTGAACAGTGAATCAGGAAGCATTGAAGAAATGCGGAATCAAGCACATGAACTTGGTCTTGTGCTTGATGATGAACTGATTGACAGCGGTGTTCAGTTGACTGATAGTCTGGATCAAACGAAAAGGGCTTTTCAGTCCATTGCAGTTCAGCTTGGTGGGGCTTTAATGCCTATCATTACAGAAGTTTCATCCTATATTCAGTCAGCACTTCCTGCAATTCAGGCTTTGGTTCAGCGGTTGACACCTATCATCACAAGTTTGTTGGAAAGTCTGCTTCCACCTTTAATGGATTTGGCTGAAACTTTGTTTCCTGTCATTATGGACTTAATTGAAAGCCTGATTCCACCTATAACACAGATTGTTCAGGCGATTCTTCCAATAATTGTGCAGTTGCTTCAGATGATCCTTCCACCTTTGGTTCAGATTGTGTCTGCAATCCTTCCAATCATAGTGGAACTGATTTCTGCACTGCTTCCACTGCTTGAACCTATACTGTCACTGTTGCAACCACTAATAAACCTGTTGTTGGTTCTGCTTGAACCTTTGGTGAACCTGCTGAACACCATTCTTCCACCACTGATTGAAGTGATTACTTTCTTGGTGAACACCATTGTGGACTTCCTGATGCCTGTCATCACAAGTCTTGCAAATCTGCTTGGTGATGTTCTCGGTGTTGCATTCAATACTATTGCAGATATAGTCAGCTTGGTTGTTGCTGTCATCACAGGTGATTGGGACACTGCAAAAGAAAAACTGTCTGACATTTGGGAAAACATCAAAACCCTTGCAACCACACTTTGGAATGGAATCAAGGACTTTCTGTCAACTTTGATGGACAGTCTTTTGACCTTGTTCAGCACAATATGGAATGCAATCAAAGGTGTTCTTGAAAATGTCTGGAATGGTATAAAATCAGTTGCTGAAACTGTTTGGAATGCAATCAAAGATTTCTTTGTGAACCTTTGGAACAGCATTTCTACAACTGTTAGCAATGTATGGAATGGAATTAAGACTGCAATTGAAACAGTCATAAATGCTATTAAATCAGTCATTGAAACAGTGTTCAATGCAATCAAGACTTTCTTCACAAACATCTGGAACAGTGTATCAAGCACAACTTCCAGTGTCTGGAACGGAATCAAGACTGCAATCACCACTGTTGTCAATGCGATTAAAACCACTATAACAACAGTCTTTAATGCGATAAAAACCACTATAACAACAGTGGTAAATGCTATCAAGACTACTGTCACAACGGTCTGGAATGCTATTAAAACTACTGTCACAACGGTGTTTAATGGCATTAAAACCACTATAACCACTGTCTGGAATGCGATAAAAACAACAGTCACCACTGTTGTCAATGCAATCAAGACAACAGTCACTACTGTGTGGAACGGTATTAAAACAGCGGTGACAACTGCTGTGAATGCGATCAAGACTACTGTGACAAATGTCTGGAACGGAATCAAGACTGCAACAACAACAGCTTGGAACGGAATAAAAACAGGAATCAGCACTGCATGGAATGGAATCAAGTCAGGTGTAACAACTGCAACTAATGCTGTGAAGACTACTATGACAAATACATGGAATAATGTGAAGTCAGGTGTCACATCTGCATGGAATAGTGTGTCAAGCACTATTTCAAGCAAGTGGAACAGCATCAAATCCAATGTCAGCAGTGCAACAAACAGCATCAAATCAACCATGTCTTCAGCATGGAACAGTGCAAAATCAACACTGTCTTCTGCATGGACAAACATGGGAAGCACTATCAGCAGTAAATTCAACAATATGAAATCCACTGCATCCAGTGCTTTGAACAGTATTAAATCCACAATGTCTTCTGCATGGAACACCATGAAATCAAACACATCAAGTGGATTTAGCAACATATACAACAGCATCAACAGCAAGATGAACAGTGCAAAGACAGCGGTTGCAAATGCAATCAGCAACCTGAAGTCCAAGTTCAATTTCAGTTGGTCACTTCCTAAACTGAAACTTCCACATGTTTCAATCAGCGGTGGTTTCAGTCTGTCACCACTGAAAGTTCCTTCCTTCAGTCTGTCTTGGTACAAGAAAGCTATGGATAATCCTATGATGCTGACACAACCAACACTGTTCGGACAGGACAGCAATGGAAATGGTCTTGCAGGTGGTGAAGCAGGTGATGAAGTTGTCATTGGTAAAGACACCATGATGGAACTGATTCAGGCTTCTGTTGCAAAACAGATGGATCAGATTGCAAGTGGTATCAATGACAGTCTGGACAGAATCTTCAATCTGCTTGCAGATTATGTTCCTGAACTTGCAAACATGCAGTTGGTGACTGACACAGGTGCATTGGTTGGTGAACTTGCCCCTGCAATGGATTCTGAACTTGGAAGAATTTCAAGTAAAAAGCAAAGGGGGAACTAATCAATGAACGGTGTTTTATTTGGTGATAAACATTCATATAGAGATTGGGGTCTGTTTCTTGCAGACAGACCCACAATTTCTGAACCTGAACCAAAAACAATGTATATTGACATCCCTGCATCCAACGGTTCAATTGACCTGACTGAATCCCTGACAGGTGAAGTCAACTATTATGACAGGAAGATTACAATGAACTTCCTGATGGTAGATAAAAGGTCAAATTGGGCTGAAACAACTTCTGTCATTGCTGACTATCTGCATGGACAGCGGATGAAGATTTGGATGGATGAAGACCTTGCGTATTATTATGAAGGGCGGTTGCAGATCAACAGTCTGAAATCTGACAAAGTAAAACAGACTATTGTGATTGAAGGAACTGTTTATCCTTTCAAGTATGAAAAATTCAGTTCATTGGAAGATTGGTTATGGGATGATTTCAATTTTGAAACAGGTATTATCAGAGATTATAAAGATTTGGAAGTTGATGGATCACTTGACCTTTTGATTGCAGGAAGAAAACTATCTGTGACACCTGTGTTTTATGTGTCCAATAGTTCAGGTCTGACAGTCACCTATGATGGTGAAACCTATTCCCTTTCTGATGGAACAAACAGATTTGTTGCACTGATCCTTCCAGAAGGTGACAACACCCTTCATTTCAGCGGATCAGGAACAGTCAGTGTGGATTATAGAGGGGGGCGGTTGTAAATGTATATTGTATATGCAGATGATCAACTGTTATATGCACCAACTATGGTTCATGAAGGTTATGCAATCAGTAAAACCAAAATGAAGCAGGAACTGAACAAAGCAGGTTCTTTTCAGTTTCTGCTTCCACCTAATAATGTGAAATACAATAGTCTGACCAAGATGAAAACCATTATCACAGTTTATGACGATGAAGAAGAAATCTTCAGGGGAAGAATCCTTTATGATGAAAAAGATTTCTATCAGCGGAAACAGATTTATTGTGAAGGTCACATGGCTTTTCTGAATGACACTATATTAAGACCTTTTGAATTCACAGGTGGAATTGTTGCATTCCTGACAATGATTATCAATAACCATAACAGTCAAGTTGAAGCGGAAAAACAGTTTGTTCTTGGAAATGTGACTGTTGTGGACAATAACAACTATATCAACAGAAGTTCAATCAAATACATGACCACATGGGATGTAATTGAACAAAAGTTGATTGACACACATGGTGGTTATATCAGGATCAGAAAAGGTCAAAACTGTTATTATCTTGATTATTTGGAATCTTATAATTCCATCAATGATCAGGTGGTTGAATTTGGAAAGAACCTGATTGACCTGACAGAATATGTAACCGCTGAAAAGCTGTTCACTTGTTTGATCCCTTTGGGTGTCACTCTTGATGAAGAAACAGGTGAAAAACTGACCATCAAAAGTGTTAATAACAATCTGGATTATATACAGAATAACACTGCAATTAGTTTGTTTGGAAAAATATGGACAACACATGAATGGGAAGATGTGACCATTGCTTCCAATCTGCTGACCAAAGCGAACGCATACTTGAATGAATGCATTGAACTTGCGGTGTCATTGAACATCAATGCTGTTGATTTGCATCTTCTGGATGTGAACACTTCTTCAATCAAACTTGGTGATTCAGTCAGGGTTGTATCAGTTCCACATGGTCTGGACAAATATTTCCTTTGTTCCAAGGTCAACATGAACCTGCAATCCCCTGATGAAACAGAATACACACTTGGGGTGTCCTTCAAGACTTTGACTGACCAACAGATGGACATTCAAAAGAAAACAAATTAAGAAAGGAAAATGAAAAATGGTAGATTTAACAACTTTTCTTTATCAGATCAGTCATGCAACCTATGGAAAGGATGTCAGACAGGCAATTGTTGATGCAATCACAGGTGTTCAGTCCAACATGAACAGTTATTCCACCTTTGAAGATGAAGTGATTGAAGCATATAAACTTCTGAAGAATTGTGCAACAATACTTGCTGACATGCAAGCTGAAGAACCAACTGCTGAAACCCTTCTGCATGAACTTCAGGATGAAACCTTTGATGCAAGGGAAATCCTTCAGGGTGTCACCTATCTGAAAGCATTCCTTGGTCTTCTTCCTGACAATGTTCTTGGTCTGGAAGTGGACTTTGAAAACAAAACCTTCACAAGACTGTGTGGGGCTTATGGACTGAACAGTGGTTCAGACTTTGATGCATTTCCTATGTACGGAAACAGAAAAAGGTGCAATGTCACTGATGATGGTGTTGTCACTGCATATTATGGTGATACAGAATACACAGAAACAGGTTATCTTGAACAGGCGGTCACTATTGATAATGTGGAATATCCTGTTGGAACACCTGTTCAGGTTATGGTGGAACAGCCTAAATTCTATTACTTCACCTGTCCCCTTGTTCTGGACAGTCAGGAAGGTGATGAAGGTGGAATTGGTTATCACATGCGAAAAGTTGCCTATTATATCTGTGATGAACAACCAATTGGTTTCACACTGCATCCTGCATTCCATGATGATGACGGAAATGAAGTTGACAAGATTTATATTGGTGCTTATGAAGGTTGTATTTGGGATGCTGACAAGTCAAGTGATCCTGAAACCCTTGAACCTGTTGGTGATTATCTGCTTCAGGATGAACAGGTCATCAGTGTTCTGACAGACAAATTCAGTTCCATTGCAGGTGTGAAACCTGCTTCAGGTCTGACACAGCAGTTGACAAGACCTAACCTTGAAACCATCTGCAAGAATCGTGGTGACGGTTGGCATTCACTTGATGTCAGAATTGCTTCAATGGAACAGCTTCTGATGATCATTGAATTTGGTACAATGAACACACAGACAGGTTCAGGAAGTAACGGTGTCACAGGTATCACTGACAATTCTTCCTATAACTGTTCTTCCATCACAGGTTCAACTGCTTCCCTTGGAAATGCATCTGGACAGGCTTCTTCCACTTATTCTGACATCAACGGTGTCAGAACAGTAGAAACTGCAAATGGAAAGACTGCATATTCTTTCAGGGGTGATGAAAATCCTTGGGGAAACATCTGGAAATTTGTCTATGGTGTGAACATTTGGGGTGATGGAACAATGCATGGTGGTGTTCCTTATATCTGCACTGATTATGATTTTGCGGAATCCAGAAGAACAGGAAACTATGAATCGGCAGGATTTTCTGTTGCAAATGTTTCTTCTACTTATGTCAAAGCACTTGGATATTCCAAGAACTTTGATTGGTTGATGATGCCTTCTGATGTCGGAAGTCCTGCAAACAGTTCACTTCCTGTTGGTGATTATTATTACTGCACACCTAACCTGAACGGATATAGGATTGCTCTATTGGGCGGTGGTTGGTATAGTGGCGTGGGTGCGGGTGGTTTCGTTTGGTATCTGGATATCGGTGTCGGGCTTCGTTGTCGGCGTATCGGCGGTCGCTTGGTGTATGTTCCTCAAAGACTGTCTGCATAAAACAATGATATTCATCCATCAGGGTTGAATATATAGGTCAGACAATGCTGATGACAGCATCCTTCCTGTTGCTAACCTGCAACAAAGATCAGTAAAAAGATTACTCAATTAGGCAGTAATTGGAATAATGGCATGAATGCAGGTAGTTTCTATTGGAATCTGAATAACAGTGTCAGGAATCGTAATCGGAATATCAGCAGTCACTTAGTAAATGCGTTATAGGTTGAAGCAGGGACTTCCAAGAAGGTTGTCCCTGCTTTGATATGTGGAAGTTGTCTGACCATGCCACTTGGCAAAACATAAAAGACCTGATGATTCAGGCAAAAGGGAAGACTGTTTTGGTAAACTGCAAAGAATGCAGGTTGAAGAATCAGTTGGAACGCATACAAAGACAAGGTGATTTCAATGTGAAGCGTTATGGGAATTTATATGAACGGATTTATGATATTGAGAACTTAAAGAAAGCATATAGGAATGCAAAGAAGGGAAAAGGTTGGTATAAAGAAGTCATGTTGATTGATAAAGACCCTGACTTCTATCTGCATCAGTTGCAGACCATGCTGAAGAACCACACCTATCACACTTCTGAATATGAAGTCTTCTTCAAGAAAGAAGGTAGAAAGACAAGGAAGATTTATAAACTTCCCTTCTTCCCTGACAGGGTTGCACAATGGGCTATTCTTCAAATCATAGAACCGTACATCATCAACCACCTGATTGATGATACATATTCAGCAATCCCTAAACGTGGAATCCATCATGGTCTGCAAAGGGTTCAGAAAGCAATGCAGACTGATGTGAAAGGTTGTCAATACTGTTTGAAGTTGGATGCAAGACATTATTATCAAAGCATCAATCATGACATCCTGAAACAGAAATACAGAAAACTATTCAAAGACCCTGACCTGCTTTGGATTCTGGATGAAATCATTGACAGTATAAACACAGCGGATCAGGAAGACCTGATTTCCATATATCTTCTTGATGAAGATGTTGATCCTGAAACAGGAATTCCTATTGGAAACTATCTGTCACAGTACAGTGGAAACTATTACTTCAGCGATTTTGACCACTGGATGAAAGAAGTCAAGCATGTGAAGCACTATTTCAGATATATGGATGACATAGTGATCTTTGGTGAAACCAAGGAAGAACTTCATAAACTGCTTGAAGACATTAGGGAATATTTCAGGGATGAAATGAAACTGATGGTCAAAGGTAATTATCAAATCTTTCCAACTTATGTCAGGGGTGTTGATTATCTTGGATATAGAATCTTCATGAATTATGTCCTTTTAAGAAAATCCACTTGCAAAGACATGAAGGTGAAGATGCTGACCATCAAAGACAAAGTGTCCACTGGAAACCTGATGAATTATTCAGAATGGTGTTCTATCAATTCATATAGGGGTTGGTTGAAACCATGCAATTCTTTCAGGTTGGAACAGAAGTATATAAAACCGCTGATTCCACACTGTGAAAGATACTATGAAACTATCATAAAACCAAGAAAGGAAGCGATTGCATCATGAAAGATTATGGAATTACAAGAAGCACTGACAGACCTTTGGATGTGGAAGTCCTTCAGACCAAGGTGTTTGTTGCATCCAACATTCAGCAGGTCACTGTGACCATTGAAGAAGAAACGGTCACAGAATATGAATTCAATCTGATGGAATATGACAAGGATGAATATATCCTGCACATGATTGAACAGAATGCTGATTTGGAACAGAACCTGACTGACACACAGCTTGCGCTTGTGGAAGTCTATGAAATGTTAGGTTAAGGAAAGGAAGGTGGTCATCATGGCAAAGGTCTATGCAAATTTGATTATGAAAGGCAAGAAGAAAATTGATGATGTCCCTGAACAGTTGAAACAGGAAGTCATTCAGATTCTGATTGATGCAGGTTGGGTCTGGAATGATGAAGGTGACAACTGATGTTTGGGTGGATCATAACAAAAATCAGAAAGGCGGTGTTTGAAATGGCAGTTGTTTATGCAACACTAATCATCAAGGGAAAGAAGACAATCAATGAAGTTCCTATCAGAATCAAGGAACAGGTGAAGCAAGTTTTAATTGATCTTGACCTTCCTGAACTTGCTGAAGAAAACTAAACAAGGACACCTTTGATGAAAATCAGGGGTGTCCAATTTTATGAAAGGAAGGTTCAAAGAAAGGATGTCAACGGAAAGCATAATTTTAACCATTGTAGGTGCAGTGTTCGCTTCTTCAGGTTTGTGGACACTGATTCTGTATCTGATTCAAAGAAAAGACAAGAAGAAGGACAAAGAAGATGAAGTTCTGGATCATCAGTCACAAATGCTTCTTGGTCTTGGTCATGACAGAATCATCTATCTTGGTACAAAGTACATTGAAGAAGGTTCTATTTCTGAAAATCAATTTGAAAACCTGAACAAGTATCTTTATGAACCATACAAGAAACTTGGTGGAAATGGAACTGCTGAAAAGATCATGGAAGATGTGAAAAGTCTTCCAATCAGAAAGGAAAAAGAAAAATGATCAATTGGAAAGTTAGAATTAAGAACAAGAACTTCTGGATTGCACTGATTCCTGCAATTCTGCTTCTGATTCAGGTTGTTGCAAGGGTCTTTGGTTTTGAAATTGATCTTGGTGATCTTGGGAACAACCTGCTTGCAGTTGTGAATGCGGTGTTTGTGGTGCTGTCCATCCTTGGAATTGTCACTGATCCTACAACTGAAGGTGTTTCTGACAGTAAACTTGCAATGACTTATGATGAACCGAAACAGAAAGGGGTGTAATCATGGATGAAAAGATTCTTGGTGAAGATGTAGAAACCACACAGGAAACTGTTGATGAACTGACAAACGGAAAGGGGGAAGATTGATGGGATATACAAATAGTTCTTTAGTAGTATATACAAAACTATCACCTAACAACAGCGGTCAGAGAACACACAGCATTGACAGGATCACACCACACTGTGTTGTTGGTCAATGCACTGCTGAAGGTCTTGGTGATTGGTTTTATAAATCTTCCACACAGGCTTCTTCCAACTATGGCATTGATAAAGATGGAAGGGTTGGAATGTATGTTGAAGAAAAGAACAGGTCTTGGTGTTCTTCTTCCAATGCAAATGATCAAAGGGCAATCACCATTGAATGTGCTTCTGACACTTCAGAACCTTATGCATTCAGGGATGTTGTTTACAACAGACTGATTGACCTTTGTGTGGACATCTGCAAAAGGAATGGAAAGAACAAACTGATTTGGTTTGGTGACAAGGATAAAACCTTGAACTATACACCTGCATCAGGTGAAATGATCCTGACTGTTCACAGATGGTTTGCAAACAAATCATGTCCGGGGAATTGGATGTATACAAGGATGTCTGATCTTGCTTCCAAGGTCACTGCAAAACTTGGTGGAACATCCACTTCCACACAGACTGAAACAACCAATTCCTTCCCTGCTGTTCCTTTCCTTGTGAATGTCATCATTGATGACCTGAACATCAGAACTTCAGCAGGTATGGGAAACAACCTGACTGGAAAATATACTGGAAAGGGAACATTCACCATTGTTGAAGTCCAGAATGGTTGGGGCAAGCTGAAAAGCGGTGCAGGATGGATTTATCTTGAAAATCCAGATCGGAAGAGCACACGAAAGAGTACAACCACACAGACTGAAACAAAACCTGCTGTCACTGGAACTGCATCAACTGAAAAAGATGCTGAAACCATCTGGAACAGTCTGAATGCATGGATCAACAATGATTTTGGTGTTGCAGGTGTTATGGGAAATCTGTATGCAGAAAGTGGTTTGCGGTCAAATAATCTCCAGAACACCTATGAAAAATCACTTGGTCTTTCTGATGAACAGTACACTGCAAAGGTTGACAGTGGTGCATATACTAACTTCATCAAAGACAGTGCAGGATATGGTCTTGCACAGTGGACATATTGGTCAAGAAAACAGGCATTGAAAGAATATGCTGATTGGCTGAACACTTCCATTGGTGATCTTCAGATGCAGTTAGGATTCCTTCAGAAAGAAATCAGTGAAAATTATGCTTCCATGCTGAAAACCCTTCAGGGTGCAAAATCTGTCAAGGAAGCATCTGATGCTGTCCTGACCATTTATGAAAGACCTGCTGATCAGGGTGACACAGTGAAGTCCAAAAGGGCTTCCTATGGTCAGAAGTATTATGATCAGTTCCACAAAGAATCTGTTGAACCTGCAACCAAAGTGATGTATTATGTTCAGGTGGGTGCATATAGCAAGAAAGAAAATGCTGATGCACAACTGAAAAAGGCAAAGGAAGCAGGATTCACTGATGCTTTCATCAAGGAAGGTTGATAGTGGGTACTGTAATGAATTTTCTGCTGATCATCTTTGGTGTTTCTGTTGGTGTGGTCTGGATTATTTCTTTGGTGAATTGGGATGGAAAATGTCACATGGACTGTTCCAAATGCTTTTATGAATGCACTGAAGAAGAAAAATCAAGACTACATGCAGACATGCCTATTAGAAACGCAGTAGAAACAAACAAGCCTGAAAACCGCATAAAATAAGGGTTCGGAATTATCCAAGAGATAATTCAGGACACCTTGCAAGACAACACAGAAACCCTTGGAAATCCAGTATTTCCAAGGGTTTTCTTTATTTCCTGACCTGCTGAACTTCTTCTGCATTTCTGCAAAATTTTGTCCGTTAGTAACAAAATAGAAACAAGTTAGTAACAAGAAATCAGGCATCTTGTGCAAGATTTTCTTTATCTTGTGCAAGATAGGATATAATTGCAGACCTGACATCTTTCTTGGTTCTGCAATGAACTTTGTGACCATCTTTGAATATAACATCATAACCATCATGTGTGTTCCCCTGAATTCCTGAAATCTGTTCCCTGTTCTTTTCTGCAATCTGCATGGTGTCAAACAGTCCTTCTTGGTCTTTCCTGACCAAATCCTGCAAATATGCATTGATGGACAATCCTTTGTCAGATGCAAGTGTTCTGATGACTTCCTTCATTCCCTTGGGGACAGCAAGGTGAATTCTTTCATAGTGGTCATCATAGAATTGTTGTTTATATTTTGTTGATTGCATCCAACTTGATTGGAAGTTCCAAATGTGTGTAAACAGTTTCAGTCACACAGATCGGAAGAGCGTCGTGTAGGGAAA
>ERZ842401.2978-NODE-2978-length-21711-cov-51.761914_pt1 | contig 21711 bp, 37 predicted proteins | sample MGYA00521270_ERZ842401 | MGnify/ENA primary metagenome ERZ842401 (study PRJEB31892, sample SAMEA3878208) | bioreactor metagenome | biome: Moose rumen | place: Sweden | collected 2011-10 | study: EMG produced TPA metagenomics assembly of the PRJEB12797 data set...
ACATAATCAATACCTCCTAATTATACTTTTAGTTTAACGTATGTTCTGATCGCCTTTGCCTTTGTGGCTCCGGCTCTCACTATGCTAAAAGCAATATACGTGCCGAATGACAAAATGTCAATCGACGAAGGCCAGAATGGCACGGAATTTAAACTCGATTAAACAATGCTGCCAATTATTTAAACTCAGTTAAACATTCGCCACTCTTAATGCATACTCCGCCATTCGCTTTCCTGCCTCGAATGCTCTTTGCAGCTCCTCGGCAAAATGCTCTTCGTGCCATTTGTCGTGCGCCTGAGCGGTTGCATCTGAGAACTCATAGCGGCTATAATCCTTCACCTGCTTGGTACAATTGGCCATGATAGTTTCAACCTCACAGCCCAAAGCCATACTAAGATACATTGGCATCGGTGAGAGCGTCGCTTTCATCATGTCATACTGTTCAGGAGAGGCATTCATCGTATATATCATTGTTACTGGCATCTGTTTGGAAGCCTTGAATGAACCTGTTTTATAGTTGAGCCAGGGGAATGACAGACGCTCATAGAATGCACGGAGTTGTGCCGTTACTTCGCCATAGTAGATGGGCGATGCCAGTACCAGACCGTCGGCAGCGGCACATTCGGCGAGGATGTCCGTCAGCCCGTCCTTGAAACGGCAGGAATCCACGCGCTTGCCCTTCAGCTGACAGGCCATGCAAGAGCGACAGCCTTTGTAGTCGATGTCATAGAGACGCACGATTTTTACCTCGGCACCAGCCTCGCGGGCACCCTCTGCAAACTTCTCAACCATTGCGGCGGTGTTCATGTTCTTACGTGGCCCGCCATCGATAATCATAATTTTCTTCATACCTGTATTTGTTCTAGTTTCTTCTATTATTTTTCCCAATGGCGATGCCAACAGCGGACTGACTGCAGCCGCCATCACTTCCATACCTGATTTCTTGATAAACTCCCGTCTGTCCATAGTGCCTTATTTTATCGATGCACCGAGTCGTCGGGCTTCCTCCTCTTTGCCAACACCAAGCACCGTGCCGATGCTATTCATGCCGAGATATTCGAAAATGGAGTACCAATGGAGTGCTGGTTGATAGAGCTGATTCTCTGGCATCTGTCCATCGGATCCTGCCGTCATAATCAGCACCATTTGCTTAGCCTTGAACACTCCCTGCCATGCCGGATTCCAGCAGAAGGCATAGAATCGGTCTGTGCCCAAACGTAGCTGAGCCGAAACAGTGCCCCACATCATTGGTGACGTAAACACCACGGCATCGGCCTTGACGAACTCATCAAAGATAATGTCCATATCGTCGCGCTGTACACATCGGGCAACCTTTCCCAACTTACAAGCATCACAGGCCAGACAACCATGAAGGTTCATCTTGTGCAGATACAGATCCATTACCTCATGACCGTTCTGGAATGCCCCTTGAATAAAAGCCTTTTTCAGACTGGCCGTCTTGCCGTTCTTTTTTGGCGAACCATCGAGAACCAATATCTTCTTGCTCATAATCGTACTTGTTTTCTTGGGTGCAAAGGTACGACGATTTTGTTTCGAATCAAAGTCCTAAGCGAAACAAAACGTGTCCAAAACGAAACAATATCAAAATAAATTCGTATCTTTGCCCCCGATATGTACACATTGACAGATATAATGGGGCAGGATGCCCGGGAATTATGGCAAGGCAAGGTAGCTTGCCAGATGGTGAGCCGCAGTCATATACAAGTCGGGGAATTCCTCGATGGTGTGTCAGTTTTTTCTTTTCTAGTGATTGTGAGAGGTTCGCTTTCCGTAGATTACTGCGGCAGGCGAATCGACCTCAGTCAGGGCGACTTGCATACCTACGCTCCAGGCATGCCTACCACGATGCTCGAAGTAAGCGATGATTACGAGGCATTATTGCTGAATATCGACGAGCAGACGGTCTATGACACGCCAGCCCTACAACACATCATCCGTGCAGCATATTTCCCTGTGGCTGAGATGGGACAACCCAAACTAACGCTAACAGGTACGCAGGTCATGCAACTGATGACACTATTTACCATGCTTCGTAACCACATCCTTGAATCGTCAACCTTCCAGCAGGAGGCTATCCTCGCCCTCTGCCAGCTTATCAGTGTGAACATTTTGGAGATACAAGATCAGCAGGTGGAAAGCCATCATTTCACCACCCGCGCCGAAGAGGTATTCAAGGCTTTCCTCCGTCTTGTTCCTCAGCACTTCATGGAGCATCGTGACTTAGCTTTCTACGCCGACCGCCTGAGTATCACCACTACCTACCTTTCGCGTATCGTCCGTCAGATGAGTGGTCGTACCGTGCAGGATTTTCTTGCGCAAGCTCTCGCAGCCGAAGCAGCCATCCGTCTGAAGACCTCGAATCGAAGCATTACCCAACTGGCTGATGACTTCCACTTCTCCGACCAAGCCGCCTTCACCAAGTTTTTCACTCGTATGAAAGGTATGTCGCCTAAAGAGTTCAGAAAGGGGAAGTAATAAGAGAATACAGGTAGCTACAGAAACTGTTCACAAAATATACAGGGCTATGGCAGCGCTGGCTTCGGCATCAGCCAATGCGTGATGATGGTTCTGCAGGTCATAGCCACAGGCAGCAGCAACGGTATGGAGCTGGTGATTGGGCAGCGAGTGGCCGAATTGTCGGCGGGCGGCTGAAAGGGTATCGTAGAAGTGGTAGTCAGGATAGTCCATCTGATAGACTTTGAACACCGCTTTCAAGCACCCTTCATCGAAGCGGGCATTATGGGCCACGAAAGGGATGGAAGCTATCTGGTAGCGGAGATCATCGATTGACTGCTGGTCAGAGAAGAAAACATTGGCTATCTTTTCCTCCAATTGCTCCCACACTTTCGAGAACACTGGTGCATCCTCAGTTTCATCTTGCGAGATACCATGTACCCGCTGACACCAATAATTATAGTAGTTTGGCTCAGGCTGGATCAGACTGTAGAACGTGTCAACAACCTGTCCGTCTCGCACCATGACTACTCCTATGGAGCAGACACTCGACGGTTCCTGATTTGCCGTCTCAAAGTCAATGGCGATGAAGTCTCTAAGCATTGTCAGGTGACTCTTTCTTGTTAGTATTGTAATCAATTGCTGCCCGATGCGCCTGCTGCATCTGCTGGTTCCGAGGGATATTGTACAGACGGCCATCCTTGCGGAAGTGCGCACCCGTCTGCTTGAAGTGAAAAGGCACGTTGGCAGTGATGCATTGCTCACGGATGCCGAGTACCCAGGCATAATCACAGACACGGGCTTCTGAGCCTGACTCGCCGCCAACTGTCACCTGTTCACACCAACTGCCGAGATTTCCTTGGAAGTTGATACTCTCTAACAGTGGTTCGCAGATGATGGCTTTGTGAAGAATCGGCAACTCACGGAAGATTGGTAGACGTTCATTCGTTCGCTTTTGGTTTTCCATCGTACAGCAGATGGTGACGTTTTCATAACCGTCCCCCCAATCCTCTGGCAGGCATTGAAGAATCCGTTCGGGGCGTTTCGTGATCATGAAGAACTGCAGGTCACTGCGACGGTGAATCATCAGCCAGGCATCTTCGCGCCACTGGTCGGCTTCCTCGATAAAGAAGTCAGACGTGAAGCATGTCCACATCAGCGTTCCTGATGGTACTTTCCAGTTCCCGCTGCGGTCACGACGGATGGGAAGATTGAAGCTGGAGGTCTTGGTCACGACGTTGGAGTTCTTCTCAAACTCCGCATCGCGCCGAAACACATAGCAGTGTTGGCAACCCTCGCTCTTCTTGTGGCATCCGTGCCACAGGTTCCACATCTCATCCATGCTTCTTATATTTCAGCTTGACTATTTCGTATGACTTGCGTACCAGTTCTTTCAGCTCTTCATCGTGTATATCCATATTCGGCTGGACGCTTATCCAATATCGCTTGTCGCCATTGAATGGTTCACTAACGGCTTGATAATGCTCCTTTAACTCTGCCATCTCAGACGATTCACATTTGATGGTGATGTTTGAGAAGTCATCGACATTGAAGTAGCAGAACATGTGACTGTTGACGTAGAAAACAAGAATAGTAAACTTACCCTTCGAAAATCTTTCGAACGGTGTCGCCTCAGTCACATCGGGCAACGACAAACAGTATTCACGGAATTCTTCTACGTTCATATCTCTATCGTTTCGCCCTCTCTGGTGATTTCCCAGAAAGGAATATCTTTTTCATCCGTAAACTCCTTCATTCGCCAAGCAGACTCGAAGCCGCTGGTCACAAAGTGCATGGGAACAAAGAGTCCCACCTTGAAACGCTCGATGAACTGTCGGCCACCAAGGGTATAGCCATTGCCAATGCGCCCATCAATGGGGAACATCACCACATCGAAGCTGTCAGTAATCTTGCGGATGTCCTTCAATTCGCCCAGATACTGCTTCTCGTGGGCTATAGGGTCAATGTCCTCATCGAACTCCTCGCTATAGATGGTCTCACCTGGCACGGCTTCAGGTAGGAATCTCGCATACCAGTTATTCAAGTCCCCGGCATGGAAGATTCGTTTACCCTCAGTCTCAACGATCCAAGACACACCGCTGTCTGTACTGCCTAATGCCCAAACGGAGATAGTGCCGTCAGACCATGCGCCACCCTTGGCCAGCCATACGTCAGCATCCTCCTTCGTGGCTCTGCGATGCTTGTAGATGTCTTTGGAAAGGATGTAGATGATAATCTGACGTCGCTTCCTCCATTCAAAGATTGCTTTGTTGAAATGGTCTTCATGGAAATGGCTGGAGAAGACATAGACGGGCTTATCCTTCTTCAGGAACGGTGGCACGACACTATTCAAGTCCAGCCAGTAGTCGAATATCAGGATGGACTTTTCCGTTTCCAGCACGAAACAACTATGGAATACGTAGGTCAGAGTCATTGTTGCAGCATTTCATAGATTATATCTTCCCAGAATAGATTTTATCATGTCCTCATAATCAGTATCTATCAACATCACTCGCTCTCCATATTGGGCAAAGCCATTGATATAGTAATGATTGTCTTCTTTCAAAGATTCTGATGTAAAGTCCACGTCATACAGTCTGGTTTCTATATCAGAAGCATGATTCCTAATATCATTGAAATGAGCATCAATGAAACTGTCTGTCATCGCAAGGCAAACAAACCGGATGGATTGCAAATACTGTTCATCAAAATCTTTCCTCCAGTCAAAGGGAATATAACAGCCTTCCATAATAAGGTTTTGCCGATTCTCAATCGCAGTCTTTATCATCTCCCTAACAATCGGCCAAAGATAAACAGTCAATGCCTTGTCATCCTTTGGTGTAAGGTCGGTCTTTCCGCTACGAATCAATCCCATTTTCAGATGGTCGATGCTTACATACGGCATTTTATACTCTTCCAGCATCCGCTGTGCCAAAAGGGTCTTACCTGTGAGTGATGCACCTGTTATCAGTATAATCATAGTCTTGTCTTCAGCTCCTCTTTGACCTTCTCCAAATTACTGCACGATAGTATCGGCATGAGGTTTTCTATCTCTTCAATGCTCTTGTCCCACCATCGGAGTTTGAGCAAAATGTCTATCAACTCTTCGTCAAAACGTTTCCTAACAACTCGACAGGGATTCCCAACGGCGATAGCATACGAAGGAATATCCTTTGCTACCACTGAGTTTGTGCCGATGATAGCTCCATCACCAATATGTACTCCTGGCATAATCGTGACATTTTGACCAATCCAGACATCGTTGCCAATAATGGTATCGCCTTTCAATGGAAGTTCTTCCTTCACAGGTGCAATAGCACTTCCCCAGTCACCGCCCATGATGTAGAACGGATAGGTGGTCGCGCAATCCATTCTGTGATTGGCCCCATTCATCACAAACTCTACGCCTTTGGCAATAGCACAGAACTTCCCGATAATCAGCTTGTCACCTATGAAGTCATAGAAGTGTGTGACGTGCTTCTCAAATTGGTCAGCACCATCTACGTCATCGTAATAGGTATAGTCACCGATGATGATACGCGGGTTCTTTACCACATTCTTGATAAAACAAAGTCGTGGCAGGTTAGGATTTGGGAATACCTCGTTGGGATTTGGCCTATTCATTGTCGTCATATTTATTCCTTTAGTTTCTTGGCTGGCCAGCCATAGTCCTGATACAGAGTTACTGCGAGACCGTTCTTCTTGGCATAAGTCGCCAACCCTTCTGCTCTCAGTCTTTCACGATTCTTCTCATCGCTGTTGATGGTCTTAAAGGCATCAAACTTGTCGCCGAAGATCTTCTTGGCCGTCGGCAAGTATCTGGAGCCGTCCTCTACCTGGTCGAAGGCCGTCACCTCGAAGCCCTTCTCTGTCTGCCGGATGTGCAATAGTCCAGGATGGCTACCACCAGAAACGCATTTCAGCGTGTCGCCCACCTGATTGTAGTTGAAGACCCAGAAATCGCCCCATACGAGGATGTCCTCTGAATTGCGCTCGTCAACTCTCACGATACTGTGGATAGGTACGCAATGTTCCCCCTTGGCATACTGGCTACCGATGGAGTCTGCCAGATAGCGGTCGATGGCAGGGAAATAGTTTGTTTCCCGGTCGTTGACAAGCACAACTCTCTTGTTCTCGTATTTCTTGTCGAGGATGATGATGGAAACGGGCTGGATACTGAATGACTGTTTCTCGCCAGTCTTCACTTCGTAGGTATAGAGGAGCGAATCGCCCTTTTCCTCCACCTTCACGGGATTGATTTCCGTTGCGAAGTCTGTTTCTGGCAGCACGATAGCCAACACAAACTGCTTGGTGAAATCGATGGCTGTAGGCTTGCCGTTTTCACCCATCGTCGTGGCCATGCCGAAGAGCTTATTGAACTCTTCTTCTGTGGTGATTTTAGGGTATTCTGGAATCACCTGGTCATTCTTAAAGAAGTAGTTCTTAGCTACCGCAAAAGCAATTTCACTGCTTTCTTCATTGTTTTCAACTGCCGTTACCGGCTTGTTGGTGCATGCTGCCATTACAAGCAGCACTGCAAATGCAAATAGAACCATTCGATTAAGCGAGAGCACAAAGAGTTTAGTCTTTTTGCCGAGCGTGAGAATGGTCGAATAAAATTCAATCTTCTTCATTGTATCTCTATTTTTGGATTATCAAATAAATGAGTGCAATCTGAACTAACAGAATCAGCGGCAGGCCATACTTGAACTTCTTATGCATCGTCTTGTGATGCCAAACCTTCATACCCAATAAAGCGCCGATGCTTCCACCAACAATAGCGAGTAATAGCAAGGTAGCCTCTGATATGCGCCAGCTGCCCTGCTTGGCTTTCCACTTGTCAATGCCATAGACAAGAAAGGTCAGGACATTGATTACAATGAGGATGTATATTATCGTCTGTGTCATACGTTCAATACCACTTGTAGCCGTGCTCTTTGCAATAGTCAATTGCAGGTTGATAGCCCTGGAACGTAGCCTTGTGAATCCACTTCAAACCCTTGCGTTCATCCTTCGGTACGCCTGTACCAGTCATCAAGAACCAGCCTGTAGCAAACTGTGCCTGGGCATCACCGCCATTGGCTGCCAACTCATACCAGAAGACACATTCCTCCAAACTCTTCTCTATGCCGTCGCCATTCCAGTAGGCAGCTCCGCAATTCTTCTGTGAGAGGACATGTCCTTGGAAAGCGGCTTCACGATACCATAGGAATGCCTTGTGGTGATCACTTTCTACGCCATCCCCAAGGTAATAGGCGTTAGCCACGTTCACCTGCGACTGCATATCACCTTTGTCAGCGGCCTTCATGTACCACTCGAAAGCTTTCTCTGCACTTTGCTCCACACCTTTGCCGTGATAGTAGCACTCGCCGACGTTGAAGCAGCCGTAGACATCATCCAGCTCCGCAGCTTTCATATACCATTCGAACGCCAGTTCAAGGCTGACCTTCACGCCAGTGCCACGCTCATAGCAGACACCGAGGTTATTCATCGCCTTGGTATCGCCCTGATACGCCTTTTCGCGGTAATCGTCTGCTTTGTTTCGCTCTTTTGGCATCGTAGTGATTTTTATTATCGATTCAAATATTTCCAAAGCCCGATGGAATCGTCATGATGGCGCAGTTTCTCAACGATGTCTACAAGCTGCTTCTGTATGGCTTCCTGAGTCGTTCCCATCTGCTGGGCAAGATCCTTAACAGACCGCTGCTTGCATCCCATGCCGAGAGTCTGGCGAAGCAGCAGGTTCTCATCAGCGGTAAGCGCATGATTGAGCAGGCTGTTAATCTTCTCTGACAGCTCGAACCTTGGTGCACCAGCCAAGTCAAACGGGTCATGAGTATCGGCAATCCCGTCCAGACTGCCGTAGTTCTCCCATCTGTCCTGCATCTGCACCAGCAGATTCTCTTCGTCATGCAACTCGGTTACGTCCATTCCTCTATTCCCACTCAAAGTTTTCCTTACCTGCTCCAACTTCAAAATGATACTTGGCAATACCTAAATCCATCTTTGTATATCCAATCATAGAGAATCCTTTCTTGGCTCGTACCTGATGATGACCATCTTTCATCCCAACGTACTCGAAGGAGAACTTCTGCTGGTTTACGGCTGTCGGAGCCAGCAAGGCTGCTTCAACACCTTTCTTGAACCATGAGGGAGTAGTGTCACTCGCATTACTCACATGCTCCACAGTCTTGATTTTATGACCAACACCCTGCGTTTCACCATATCCAATGGCAATATAGCAGGCAATCTTCTCCCCATCTTCCAGTACATACGTTCCAGGCACTTTCGAGTAACTGAGTCCTACCCAGCAAGTGTTCAGACCCAATGTTTGGGCGAACAGCACCAATTGCTCACCATAGTAACCGACGCGCTCATCCAAGTCATCTGCTTTTTTTCCTGCCATTACAATATAGTTGCTGACTCCACGGAACTTCCCGTATTTAGCCAGCGTCCCCTGGAATGCCTTTGGCTCGTTCAGGATAAGTTGCATGTGAAGATGCCCTTCACGGTTTAGTTCAGCAACCTTCTCCTCCAGCGCCTTCACCACTTCTGCAGTCAACGGCTGTTCCTTGTAGGCCCTCACACTATGACGGGCTTCAATAGCTTCTTGTATCGTCATTTCCATAAATTCACTTAAATATCTCTGCAAAAGTACCTAAAAATGGCTTAAAATCACTAACTTTGCCAAATGTTTTGAGAATTATTAGGATTTACGATGGGCAATATAAAGGCGCATGCGGGGCTTTAAACTACGTGCAGCCCTTTGTAACGGTAACTGCCAGCCTCCTGACGGGACTGGCAGTGTTCCAGTGGCGGCACCTCATTGCCGCCATCCTAATCTTCGCGGGTGTTTGGCTCATTATCAGTGCGAGGCAGATGAAATAGGAATCTTATTTCCCTATCCAAGCCTTTAGCTCGCTCTCAGATACTCTGTTCAACAATTTGCCATCCTTCCAGTTTACATCTGGATAGGTGGCTTTCAAATCTTCGCAAGCTTTCTTGATGCTGCTGCCGCCGGAAGTGGCGAAGGGGATGACGGTCTTGCCCTTGAAGTCGTAGGACTCCATAAAGGTGTTAATGATGGTCGGAGCCGTATACCACCAAATGGGAAAACCGACATAGATGACATCATAGTCCTGCATGTTTGCCAATTTGTCCGTGATGGCAGGACGGGAGTTCTTATCCTTCATCTCAATGGTGGAACGTGATTGTTTGTCACGCCAGTCAAGGTCGGCATCCGTGTAGGGCTGTGCGGGCTTGATTTCGTGCAGGTAGGCACCTGCCACTGCTGCCAGTTGCTCTGCGGCACCCTTTGTTACGCCTGAGGCTGAGAAATAAGCTACCAATACTTTCATTTGTTTCTTCTCCTGTTTAGTTTGCTGTGCACACGCACTGAGACAAAAAGCCATAAGTGCTGTGCAGATAATCGTTGTTATTTTCATATTGTCTTTTATAATGATTTTCCTAATTCGTATGACTCTTTTGCATACTTCACCTGTTATTTGTTGCCACCCACCTGATACCGCATCCATACAATACCGTCCTGTTCTTCAACTGACTTGAACGTCAGCCGCACAGGCTTACGGTTCTTGGGCCTTCCGTCAAAGGCTGCAGCCATTCCTACGCGTCCGTCAATGCCGTAGCCGTACATCATACTCACCTCATCAATGAGTCCAAGGTCGAGCATGGAACCGTTGATGTGTCCACCTCCAACGACTGCAAGACGTTCTACGCCGAAGTCCCTGCGAAGAATCTCCATTGCTTCTTTCAGGTCAATGGCTGGTTTCTCGACAGTTCCGCCAATAAGCTCATGGCTCTCGTCCGTTGCCCAGTCTCCGATGGTGATATAAGAAATACGCTTGGATTTCAGGTAATCCAAATATTCTTGGCTCGTTCCTTCCGAGAGAATCATCAGCAGGGGGTTGCCAAACTGCTCTGCCGTATCATCACCCCAGAGGAGCGTTCCGTTAGTATCTACGCCAATAGCGTAGCCGTCAGCTTCTACAGCCTTATAGACCTGCTTGCCTGCAGGCTTATATGGAGCATTACCCTCATAGTGCCCCTCTTGGGCATAATGCATGGCAAGTGTAGTCTTTCCCTCCAGCGTTGAGGGACAACCGAGTTGTTCCAATGCCTCGTAATAGTGGTTCGTATCATCTATCTGCTCGGTCATGTCGCAGTCAATCCTGCCATCGAGCGAAGCCATCATGTGGCAAATTGTGTAGGGTCTCATATTGTTTGCAGTTTAAAATCGGTGCAAAATTACACATTATTATTAATACGGACGTTACACAAATTCCGTTTCTTTTTACCATTTTTACGGATAATCAAGGTTTAACCTTTGGTTAATTCTTAAATACAGCAAATATGTTGTAACTCACGCCGTGGTCATATACATCCTCGCCCTCATACGCTTTCACCCAACTGACAATCCGGATTGTGACAGGCAGGACTATAACCTCATAGACTGTTTTAAGTACCAACTGAGAGAGCATCATCAGCGGCAACTCTTCGTCAGGCAACACTCCGTAGAACGCTAATGGGAAAAAGAAAAGGGAATCTGCGCCCTCACCCCAAATGGTACTGACGATTGCTCTTAGGGGGAATCCCAATAGGGCGCACCGGGGATGGCATCAGCAAGGGATGCTATGGCCATGAAGCAGAAGTTGGTGACAAATCCAGTCCATATCAGGATGCTAGCACGTCGATAGCCCCAGAGCTCGCAAACCACATCGTTGACGATATAGGAAACAGGAAAAATCAAAAGCCCGCCTGTCAGATGCAACGGCCCGAAAACCATCTGCTTTGTTTCAAGGATATTCGATGCTATCAGGCACACTGTAAAGATGATGCTAAACTCCATGAATAGCACCGAAACCATTGTCTTTCTTTTCATCATCATCCGATTACTTTCTCTCTTTGGCTTGCTTTGCAAATTCAAACAATGATTGAGGCAGATGACAGTATCCATCAGGATTCTTATCGAGGTAGTCCTGGTGATATTCTTCGGCAGTATAGTAGTTCTCCAATGGTAGTTTTTCTACGGCCAAAGGCAGCTGATACTCCTTCTGCACCTCGCAAAACACCTTCTCGATAACGGGCAGATCCTCCTCATGGGTGTAGTAGATGCCAGTCCGATAGCGGGTTCCCTCGTCATGTCCCTGCTTGTTGAGACTTGTCGGGTCTATGGCCTTGAAGAACATCTGCAACAGGAACTCAAGACTCACCACATCGGGATTGTACTTTACATGCACCGTCTCTGCATAACCTGTGGTGTCAGTATAGACTTCCTTGTAAGTCGGGTTTGCTGTATGTCCGTTGGCAAATCCTACCGACGTTTCCACAACACCCTCAATCTGCTTGAAATAATGCTCCGTTCCCCAGAAGCAACCTCCAGCAAGATAGATGTCCTTACCTTTCTTTATCTCCAAGATTCCGTCCACCTCATGCTCTACGAATGGACCCGCCTTGCATTCCAGCAAAACGCTTTCTTCCAAACACTCCAAGCCATGCCAGACGTTCTTTGGAATATCTACGCCGTATGTACCGCTTTCAGGACTGATAACACAAGAAGCCGCAACATCTCCTTGGTCATTGTAGGTTGAGACTCTGACCCTGCCTTTCAGTATGACAAAGGTCTCGTCCTTGTCTGGATGGTGGTGCACAGGGATAAACGTACCAGGCTCCAAGGCATTGAGGAAACGATGGCACTTGTCTTGTAAACTCTGGTGGAAATTGTAGTTCATCCTCTGTCGTGGCGACTGCTTCGCCTGTTCCACCACGCCGCTAATCAATTGTTCATCTATTATCTTCATTACTTTTCACGATTTTACCAGTCATAATCCTCCAAATGAATATCTCTTGTTCTCTCATAACCATTTTTATAAAATGACCGCAAAGATACAAAGATTCGGGCAAACCACCAAAGGAATACGGAGAAAGTTTTAGTACGTCGTGAGCGCACTCGTGGTACGTAAGGAGCGTACTGGCAGTACGTCCCCTGCGTACTATAACCGCCCCCGTAGGCGAAAATCCATTTCAAAGACTCTGAAATCCACAAAAAACTAATCTTTTTTCTCTTTTTCTTTCATTATTCAAAGATTTTTCATATATTTGCACCATGTTTATTAATATAAGGTCATAAAGATGAATGCAATATCACTTAACAACCTGTGGAACTATCTGCAAGGATTGTCACTGACGGCGAGCAACCAACGATGGCTTGGCGAAAGACTCATAGAGGCATCTACTGCAGCTAAGTCCAACTCTGGTAAAACTACTGCAAGTCTTCGTCAACACACTCGCAAGCGCAAGAGAGGATTAAGTGACGCAGAACTTGCAGAGCGTCTTGCTCAGTATGCACCGCTTACCGACGCTGATTTCCCAGAGGTAAGTGTAGAGGGGTATGCTTCCTTTGCCAAGAATCATAGCGGCCATTTCAAAACAAAATTATTATGAAAGAAGTAATATCACAGAGAAACAGACTTATCCAGATGTCCAACTTCCCTATACGGTAAAAGTGAATCGCCATCACATTGACGGGCAGCGTGTTCAGATTAAATCTGACAAAGCAGAGTATCGAGATGTAGTGTTAGACAAGGCAGTCAACTCATGGACTTTTGGAAATATTCTTCTTGGAGGTTTAGTAGGTTGGGGCGTAGACTTGATTACCAATTGTGTGAGCAAACCATCAAAGACCACATATTTCTTAGAGGAAAAGAATAAATAGAAATTCTTAGAAAAGAGATTATCCCATAATTCCATGTGTATTTGTGGGGGATTTCTAATCACGGGGTCGGAGAATGTGATCATTTTCTCCGACTCCTCTATGATGATGTCGCTGTTCACCTTGTGGCGGGTGATGAACTGGCGGTCGTAGTAGCGCATGCAGTAGTCAAGCAGCACACCGCCGCCACGCTTGTAGGTGCCGCTACGGTAGTCCTCCGTGCGCTGCTGGGCAATGGCCTTGCGCTGTGCGTCGCGCTTCTCCTTCGAGTCGTCACCGTCGAAGTAGCCGTTAGCCGCCACGCGGGCCCTCCATCCGATAAGGCAGAATACCATCTAAGGGACGTAACAATCCATAGAGGAATGAGGTGATCCATAACTTCCCTTGGGAATAAGTGAGGTCATCAACGGTCAGCGTCTCAGACTTTAAGTGCTTATACGCCTGGCCGTGATAGGCAAGGATGGCTGGCAACTTTGGCTTTTCGTCCAAGAACTGCATGAACCTGAGCCTGTCCTGCACGGCAATCTGCTGACTACAGCCCAGCCCTTCGGCTATCGTCTCTGCGGAATACTGGGCCATGTCCCTCGCAAAAGCCTCCGCCTCATTCTGGAAACGGGGTGTTGACAGACGAATGTCTGGTACAGACTTTAGCCTGTCGTTCATGATTTTTGCGGAAGCGAGTATTATCTGCATATTATTTGTTCTTCCAAAAGCTCAGCTGCAATCTGTTTTCTTGTTTGACTTCATCCAACTCCTCCTCGCTCGGCAGAATTCATGCATGCATGATTCTGCTCTCTCTCGTTCGTCGTTTCCATTATTCTTGTGTCATAGTTCCTTAATAAACATTGTTGGAGGACAATCATACATGACTTTTGCATGATTGGTACGAATAAGCTGACTATCAAGACATCGGCCAGTAATACGGTCAATGATGTCCCGATAGACTTTGCCATTGCGATAGACAATCCCATTTTCGCGGGAAAAGAATTCGTCCTCTGCATGAACATGGAATGTGTGAGGCAGTACTTCGGTAGCACGGAGTTCGCCACACAGATATTCGTCATCTACCCGTAAACGGAGCTGATAGGTATTGGAAGTTTCATTCTTTACCCGATAATCAAGATAGTTATATGAAATACTGGTTCCTGTACCAAAGGGAATCTGACGGCCAAAGTCAGGGAAGAGGTCTAATCCGTCGTGATGATGATGTTCTACTATGGTAAGTTCGCTATGCAATATCATCCAGTGAATCAGGTTAGAAAGCTGGCACAATCCGCCACCGATGCCTTGTGATGGCTGTCCTTTTGCAATGGTAAGTCCCTCCTTATAGCCTTTCCGTTTTGTGGTCCTACCGATTAACTTCCATACAGAGAAAGTTTCGCTTGGACGGATTATCAGCCCATCGATATGACTTACGGCCAAAGCAAGATTGATAGCCTTGTTCTCCTGTAATTGCATGTTGACATTGCCAAGTCTACGACGTATGAGGGAATTGTGTTGATAAACGAGGACGGGCAGTGAACTCTCTGCACGTTCTTTTGCAAAATGTGACTTACTGAAGAAATCCTTCAGATGACGTTTTTGGATTTCCTTCTCCATTGATAGACGATAGGTAAAAGGCGATATTTCACAAAACAGTTTCCTTGTCATTTTTGTTATTTTATTGGATCAGCACAATACTTTCTTTGTTATCCTTGCTAAATAATCATAATGTTCACCTTCAGCTACCACTTCGACTGCATATCCAATAGCTCCCCATTGGATCCATCTTGCTGTTCATCTATGGGCTTAGAAATTTACTTTCCTTTCCGGTGCTGAGAATGAGCAGAAACGGGCTGTGGCATTGGTAATTTGCAGTACGGCCATATTGTCATCGTCGGCCTTGTACATCGACTTCAAACCCTCGTTGCGGTTCAGGAATTCTTCTTTTACAGCCAGCGTCTCGTCATTGACCAATGTTCCGTTCAGGCGCATCCATTCGCTCCCAGAGGGTTTCAAGGCGCAGATTTCAAACTTACCGTTCTTGTCAATCTGCTTATAAACGTCCTTCACCTTGCCTGTCATAATATAGAGACGGCCATCGATAATCTCTGAAACACCGAAGGGACGCACATGGGGCTGGTCGCCGTCGGCTGTGGCAATGAAGAAAGCTCCACACTCCTTCAGATATGCCTGTACTTCTTTCATGTTCTCTTGCATAAGCTGTTCGTTGATAAGTATAACTTCGTTGTTCTCGTATTTCTTGTCGATGATTATAATGGAGAGAGGCTGGGTGCTGAATGACTGTTTTTCTCCAATCTTCACGTCGTAGGTGTAAAGCAGGGAATCGCCCTTTGCTTCAACCTTTACAGGACTAATCTCTGTAACCATATCCGTAATAGGGAGAACTCCCCAGTAGCATTGTTGTTCCCTACTGTAGCCTCCGTCGGCTTTGTTGTGCAAGCCACTACTGCCAGCAGCGTTGCAAAAGCGAAAATAATCTTTTTCATTATCTGTTGTCGTTTAATCAATTCATCTTTGTCATGTGATACCCCATCCTCTTCAACTGCATCGCAACTCCCATCAAATAGAGCTGATGCAGACAGGAAACGTAAGCATTGAAAGCCTCCTTGGTTCCTGGTTCTATGTGTTGGTGCATAAGAGCATTGTAAACACGGGAGGCACATTCACCTGTTACTTTCTCCAGAACAGTGTAGTCTATCCCCTTTAGCAAAAGCACTTCCTCGCGGATATATTCATCCATCGAGTCATAGCCACGCTTGTCTCTCATGTAGGCATAAAGGTCTTCTATCTTCGAGTAGATTTCCCACTCTGCATCCCAGAACTTAGCGACGGCCATGCCAATATACATCATCCAGCCGAGGGAGGCCGATGGGAAGTCATTGAACTCCCTGATGCCATCGGGAATGTAGGACTTGGCAATCTCTTCCCACTTCTCTTCGACATCGGGACATCCTGGCAACCGTTCATCCACCTCTTTCATGGAAAGTAAGAATTGGTGCAAGTCTTTTCTCAATATTTCTTCAAATTTCTCCATATATCTTCATTACAACATGTTCTCTAATCTCTCCGCTCGGCCTTCAAGGACGCTTTCCAAAGAAAGAACTGCCAGAGTAATATCCTCTCCAAACCGCTTGTGGTCTCTCAGAAAGTCAGCTCTGCCATCGGATATGGCCTCATAGAGTTCCTGGCTCATGTCATCCACATAGTTGCCAATAGCCAGTTCGATGTCATCCTTCTGCCAGTCGAGGGAAGAATGGATATAGACATTCCGCTTCTGATGCAGAAAGCTATAGGCGGTCTCTATGCTGTCCTTTGTGATCATTGATCGTAGCCGATGGGCCTGAATTGTTTCTGATGCTCACTCCAGACAAAGCCGTACTTCATGAGATAGTCCTTAATTTCCTTGGTTTCTCTGCTAAAGGCATAGCAAAGTGATTCGAGGCTGTTAAACTCTTCGTCTCTCAGGAGCATGTTCACGCTCGAAACCAGAATTGCTGGGTCTTTGGGCAGGTAATCCATATCACAAATACTATTAAATCAATGTACAAAGTTACTCATTATTCCTCGATTATTCGTATATTTGCGCCCAAATTTAAAATAGTTTAGTAAAATGACACATATCAGTGTACTGAGGTGAATAGAATATCATGATTAAGCGTATGACAGAAAAAGAGAAGATGCTGGCAGGCGAGGTTTATTCTGCCATTGACCCGGAACTGATAGAAGAACTGATGGCGACAAGAGAAGTTCTTTACGAATACAATTCACTGCATCCGTCTGAAACCCTGCGGATGAAAGAAATTCTGAAGGGCTTGCTTGGTCATGGGGAAATTTCCTTTGAAATCCATATATTCCGTTTCTATCAGCTTCTTATATTGTTTTATAATTACTTTCTTACTTTATATTATCTAATCATGTATGTCTTATTTTATTTCTTCCAATTTACCTGTTTTAGAGTCGATGATAAACCCACGAACCACGATGTCTTTGGGGACTAAGGGATGGTTCTTGATGGTTTCAACGGTTTTGCGGACCGATTCGGGCGTGTCCTTGAAGCCCTCCAGCCAATGATCCAGGTTGATGCCACACTTGCGGATGGTGTCAAGTGTCTTATCAGTCACGCCACGGGCAATCATCTCATGATGGAAGTGGGCATAGCTCATGTGACAGGCTCCACAATGTGAGTGAGCCACCACCATAATTTCCTCTACGCCCAGCTCGTAGATAGCCACAATGAGGCTTCGCATGGCTGAGTCGAAGGCTGAAATCACCAGACCACCTGCGTTCTTGATGATCTTAGCATCACCGTTCTTCAACCCCAGAGTTGCAGGGAGCAGTTCGGTCAGTCTGGTGTCCATACACGACAGTACCGCTAGCTTCTTATCAGGGTACTTGTCGGTCAGATACTTCTCGTAGCCCTTCTGTTCTACGAAGGTCTGGTGCCCTCCACGAGACACTCGGTAGTCTCGCGGCTCCTCCCTTATAGTCAATAATTTGGTCTATCATAAGCATATTCTCTTAAACTATGTTGTATTAATTGGGCAAAGTTACTGAATTTGCCGCATTTTTATTAAATTTGCACCATAAAATTAACAATAGTTGATTCTTGTCACGACTCGGCAGAGTAAATGCAAGCATTTTTCTGCTCTCGCTGCTCCAAGAATTAGGATAGTTTATAGAAATGATGGTTCAGCAAGTAGAAATAACCCTAAAGCCCAAGTCTCGCGGATTTCATCTGGTGACAGGCGAGATTGTACGTCAGTTACCCAAACTGCCTAAGACGGGTATCATCAACATATTCTGCAAGCATACGAGTTGCGGACTGAGCATCAATGAGAATGCAGACCCTGATGTGCGAGTAGATATGGAAACCATTTTCAATCGTCTTGTCCCAGAGAATCGACCTGAGTACGAGCATACATTGGAAGGTGCAGATGATATGCCAGCTCACGCAAAATCTACATTGAGTGGCGTTAGCCTGACTGTCCCCATCACAAACGGACACTTGAATATGGGAACCTGGCAGGGCATCTACTTCTGCGAATACAGGAATTACGGTGGTGCAAGAGAATTAGTAGTAACAATAATTGGAGATAACTGATATGGGACACGGCAATCTTTGGTTATTCAATATGGAAATGTGCTGTAGTATGCAGATTTCCTCTTTACGGGTGAAGCTCGAAGAATGTAAGAGGGATGGCAGGACTAATTGTGTTGTCAGTCCTAACTATCCTACAGCATCCAATGAGGACTACCTCTTTGACTGCATGAACCTGTATGCCAGATTGAAGGAAGACGGCCAGGTGGTGGTTGAAGGTGTGGTGTTCTACTGGAATCCCGTTGACGGTGATACGCAGAAATCGGCTGTCATCCGTACTTTCAAAAGCTTAGATGAGTGTCTTAGTTGGATCAGTAATGAATCTGCTGCCAAGAAAGAATGTGTTGAAGTATTAAATGAGAATTGTTAGATATGTTTTTTTTAGAACTTGTAAAGAACAGATACAGTTGCAGGGCCTATCAGTCCCTCGACGTAGAAAAAGAGAAGTTAGACTATATTCTGGAGTGTGTCCGCTTTGCACCTTCAGCAGTGAACAAACAGCCTTGGCGATTCCACATTGTTAATGGTGAGGACGAGAAGGAAAAACTGCAGCAGTGCTATAACCGCGACTGGTTCAAGTCGGCTCCTATGTATATCATTGCTTCTATCCTGCACGATGAAGAATGGGTGCGAAGCGATGGTAAGCATCATGGTGACATTGATATTGCCATTGCTGTTGAACACCTTTGTCTGGCTGCTACTGAGCAGGGTTTGGCTACCTGTTGGGTATGTAACTTTGACGCTAACCTCTGTAAGGAGCAGTTTGACTTACCTGAGAATGAGGAGCCAGCCGTCATCATTCCTTTGGGTTATGCTGCTGACGAGATGAAGCCAAAGAGCCGTAAGGCTATTGATGAAATTGTTAAGTGATATGGCATACGCAGGAAGACTCGGACAATCTGACGATTTCCGTCGTGAGGAGCTTATACGAGTGATTGAGCATTCTGTAGAAAATCTGACTCTTCTGGAGTTGGAGGCTTTGTATTACGATATGTCGACGAAAAACTACATCAACGAATGAAACTAAAGAAACGGAAAATCAAGTATTCAGCTATATTCTTCATTTGTTGGTTTGTCCTCTTGGTCATACTGGTTGATGGTGTCCTGAAATTCCAAACATTGGTTGACTATTTCGAGTCATACTCATTAGTAGAGATAACGTTGCTACTCCTGGTGATTTTACCCACATTGGCAGTTTACAGATATACAAATGATTGATTATGGACTACAAGAAAATTGGTGAAACATACTATGTCAGAATGGACCGAGACGATGAGGTTATTGCGAATGTCCTTGAAGTCTGCAAAAAAGAATCCATCCCATCCGCCGTATTCTCTGGTATAGGTGGCTGTAAGAGTGCCGAGCTACAGGTGTTCATTCCTGAGACAGGCAGTTTTGAAACGGAACAGTTAGAAGGGATGCTTGAACTGGTTTCGCTTAATGGCAATGTTGTTTCAGATGATGATGGTCAGCTATTCCACCATACCCATGCTCTGTTCTCTTTCAAGAAGGATGGTCAACATGGGATGGCAGGAGGACATCTTAAATCAACGACGGTACTCTATACCGCTGAGATAGAGCTACGTCCTACTATTGGTGGTTCAATCGGCAGAAAGTTTGACCCTGAGACTGGTACGGGATTTTGGAATTTCAAATAAACCGCAATATGAAGGTAAAGATACAGACAATGTTGGGCGACATCGTGGTTCGCCTATATGATGAGACTCCCATCCACCGTGACAACTTCGTTAAGTTAGTGAAGGATGGCTATTATGATGGTACGCTGTTCCATCGAGTGATAAAGGACTTTATGATTCAGGGCGGTGATCCTGACTCAAAGGGCGCACCTGCTGGCAAGATGCTTGGTGTTGGTGGCCCTGACTATACACTCGAAGCTGAGATTAATGATGGCCTTTTCCACAAACGAGGTGCTTTAGCTGCTGCAAGACAGGGGGACGAAGTGAATCCAGAACGTAGAAGTAGCGGTTCTCAGTTCTACATCTTCTGGGGACAGATCTATAATGAAGGACAGCTTCGCCAGTTCTCCAAGCAACTGAGGATGCAGAAAGTCCAGGCTGTTTTCAATGATCTTGCTGCCAGTCACCGGGATGAAATCGTGCAGATGCGCCGTGAACGTAATCGTGTTGGACTTCAGGAGTTGCAAGACAAACTGGCTGCGGAAGCCGAGAGCAAGGTAGGTAAATCGGGATTAACCGATGACCAGTTGAAGATATACTCTACAGTTGGTGGTACTCCCCATCTTGACGGCCAATATACTGTTTTCGGTGAGGTTGAGGAAGGCCTTGACGTGGTTGAAATGATACAGGGAACGGCAACAGGGCGTGGTGACAGACCTATTGATGATATAGAAATGCGGATTTCAGTTATTGAGTGATATGAGATACTGATGCGACACAAAGGAGTCATCTGTGGAATTCTTACAGCCTGATTCCGTATTTCGCTATCCGCTCTTCCATCATCCCATCGGGCATGAATCGGAGGAGCGTTTCTGTAATAGTGTTGAGCATGCGCTGGCGGATGTAGTCCTCGCGGATATAAAGCGACACGCGGCGCTGTGAGAGATAGTCACCTTCTATGCGACGCACGTTCTCCCGTTGACTGTCAGAGAGAAACGGCAGATGCAACTCTGGGATAATAGTAAAGCCACCGTTCTCATCAACGATGCGGATAAGTGTTTCGATACTACCTGCCTCGTAGACACGATTACCCTTGGTTCTTGCTTTACAAAAACTGAAGGCACTCTCACGCAGACACTGTGCCTCCTTCATAATCCACATCTTCTCGTGCTCCAAGTTTTCAGGTTTGAACACGGGCAACTTGCGCCAACAGCTCTCAGAGAGATAGACCATAAAACGCTCTGTGTAGAGCGGCACTTCAAGGATGCCTTGACGCGTATTTCCACTGATGGAAATACCAGCATCGAGACGCCCCGACAGCAGTTCGCTAAGCATTACGTCGGCTTTCATTTCGCGGATAGAGAGTTTCACCGTGGGATAGTTTTCCACATAATGACGTATGAACTTGGGCAGGATGTAAGGCGCGATGGTAGGTCCGACGGAGAGTGCCAGCTCACCGTTGACGGCTCCCTTGTCCTCTGCCACAAGTTCCGTGATGCGTTCTGCTTCGGCCAGTGCTTTTTCCGCCTGTCGGATAATCTTTTCGCCCGCAGCCGTCGGAGTGACAAGTTTGTTGTTGCGCTCGAAGATTCGTACATCGAGTTCTTCTTCCAGTTTTACGAGCATGGCGCTAAGCGTAGGCTGAGAAATTCCACACTGTTCAGCAGCCTTGGCAAAGTTGCGCTGTCGGTCGATGGCCACGATGTATTTCAGTTGTTGCAGGGTCATATTCTTGACTATGATAGATAAAACCGATGCAAAGATAGATA
>ERZ842401.2980-NODE-2980-length-21694-cov-17.118952_pt1 | contig 21694 bp, 13 predicted proteins | sample MGYA00521270_ERZ842401 | MGnify/ENA primary metagenome ERZ842401 (study PRJEB31892, sample SAMEA3878208) | bioreactor metagenome | biome: Moose rumen | place: Sweden | collected 2011-10 | study: EMG produced TPA metagenomics assembly of the PRJEB12797 data set...
GGCGCTGGAGACGGTCGATGCACTCGTCATCATCGGGGGAGATGCTGATGCGGAGGATGCCTTCGCTCTCGCCTCGTCGCATCGCTAACAGGCGGTGGGAGGAACAGCGCTTCAGCGGCTCTTGCCAGTCGAAGTAGTCGCTGTATTTGGCAGCCTCGTCGCTGTCGGCCTTGGCCTTGACGACCTTTGAGGTGATGACGGCCTGACGGCGGAAGGCGCCGCGGAGTTGCTGGCGCGAGCGTTCGTCTTCGCTGACCATCTCGGCGATGATGTCCTGGGCGCCCTTGAGGGCGTCGGCGGGGGTGGCGATAACATCGCCACATACAAAACGCTCGGCGGCACGCTCTGGGTCGCGTTCTCGCTGGAGAAGGAGGATGTTGGCGAGAGGCTCGAGGCCTTGCTCGCGGGCTACTTGGGCTCGGGTGCGGCGCTTCGGCTTGAAGGGGAGATAGATATCTTCGAGTTCGGTGGCGTCCCAGCAGTCGGCGATGCGCTTCTCGAGTTCGGGCGTCATCTTGCCGAGGTCGGTGATGGTCTTCGTGACGGTCTCCTTACGCTTCTGAATCTCCTGGAACCGGGCGTAGTGATCGCTGATGGCGGCTATCTGCACTTCGTCGAGTCCGCCCGTCCGCTCCTTGCGATAGCGGGAGATAAAGGGGATGGTACAGCCCTCGTCGAGCAGGACGAGGGTATTGGCAACGGCGCGCTCCTGCAGGTTGAGTCGCTGTGCAATCAGGGTGGCAAATATGTTCTTTTCCATACAAATGCTTAAATTTTTGTGCAAAAATACAAATAATCCGTGAGAAATGTGTAATTTTGCACCTCGAAACGAAAAAATAATGAGAAATAAGATATTATTAGTCGTTATGTTGCTCGTCTCGGCTACGAATGCCGTGGTGGCAGATGACACAGCCAATGAGCGACAGGCGAAGCGGATTTTCAATCAGGCTTATCAACAGGTGTTCGGAGAGCAAGGCGCCACGCTGCGCTATGACGTGAACATCACCGGTGTCTATAAGACCTACGGCCAGATATGGTATAAGGGTAAGAAGAGCAAGTTCGTGGATGCCAAGATGAACTCCTGGAACGACGGTACCACCGTCTATACCATCAAGCGCAAGAAGAAGGACGTGGTGGAGATACACGATGCGAAGAACAACAAGTCGGACAAGTATTCGAGCAAGTTCAAGTTCGAGCCTGAGAATTTCGACTACAGCATCGCCAACGACGAGGAGGGCCTGATGATCACGCTGAAGGCCAAGAAGGGCACGAAGGGCATCAAGGAGGTGCACGCCCTGGTGGAGCGGAAGACGTATCACCCGATCCGGGTCCGCATCAAGATCGCCTTTATCTGGACTACCATCAAGATATCGGAATTCAGGTCGGGCGGCATCACGGACGAGATGTTGCGCTTCCCTGCCGAAAAGTATAAGAACTGTAAGTATATAGACAAGAGATGATTTCTGTAGAAGGCCTGAAAGTGGAGTTTGGGGTGAAACCCCTGTTTGTGGATGCGAGTTTCGTCATCAACGACAGAGACCGTATCGCCCTGGTCGGCAAGAACGGCGCCGGGAAGTCGACGATGCTGAAGATACTCTGTGGACAGCAGAAGCCGACGGCTGGCAACGTGAGCGTGCCGACGGATTGTAGGATCGGCTACCTGCCCCAGGTGATGATTCTGCAGGACGACACGACGGTGCGTGAGGAGGCTCAGAAAGCCTTTGCCGACATCACGCAGATGAAGGAGCGGCTCGACCGGATGAACCAGCAACTGGCCGAGCGTACGGACTATGAGAGCGAGAGTTATCTGGCGCTGATAGAGAAATACACGACGGAGCACGACCGCTATATGATGATGGGGGCTGAGAACTACGAGGCGGAGATAGAACGTACGCTGATGGGACTTGGTTTCCTGCGGACTGACTTCGAACGGCCTACGTCGGAATTCTCCGGCGGTTGGCGTATGCGAATCGAACTGGCCAAGATCCTGTTGCAGAAGCCCGACGTGCTGCTGCTCGACGAGCCGACGAACCATCTGGATATTGAGTCGATTCAATGGCTGGAGCAGTTCCTGGCACAGTCGTCGAGTGCCGTGGTGCTGGTGAGTCACGACCGTGCCTTTATTAATAATGTGTCGAACCGTACGCTGGAGATCTCCTGTGGACGGGTCATCGACTATAAGGTGAAGTACAACGAGTATGTGGTGCTACGCAAGGAGCGCCGCGAACAGCAGTTGAGGGCTTACGAGAACCAACAAAAGGAAATTGCTGATATGAAGGCGTTTATCGAACGTTTCCGTTATCAGGCCACGAAGGCTGTCCAAGTGCAGCAGAAGATCAAGCAATTGGAGAAGATCGTGCCCATTGAAATCGATGAGGTGGACAACTCGGCGATGCACCTGAAGTTCCCGCCCTGTCTGCGTAGCGGCGACTATCCTGTCATCTGCGATGAGGTTAGGAAAGACTATGGCGCCCACACCGTGTTCGACCACGTGACGCTGACCATCAAACGTGGCGAGAAGGTAGCCTTCGTCGGTAAGAACGGCGAGGGCAAGTCTACGCTCGTGAAATGTATTATGGGCGAGATCCCCTATACGGGTGAGTTGAAGATCGGCCACAATATCCAGATTGGCTACTTCGCCCAAAATCAGGCGCAGTTGCTCGATGAGAGCCTGACGGTCTTCCAGACAATAGACAATGTGGCGAAGGGCGACATCCGCCTTCGCATCAACGATATCCTCGGTGCTTTTATGTTCGGCGGCGAGGAGTCGGATAAGAAGGTGAAAGTACTGAGCGGCGGCGAGCGAAGCCGTCTGGCGATGATCCGCCTGCTGCTGGAACCAGTGAACCTGCTGATTCTCGACGAGCCGACGAACCACCTCGATATGCCCTCGAAGGATGTGCTCAAGGAGGCCATCAAGGCCTTCGACGGCACGGCCATCATCGTGAGCCACGACCGTGAGTTCCTCGACGGTTTGGTGACGAAGGTGTATGAGTTCGGCGGCGGCAAGGTTAGGGAGCATCTTGGCGGTATCTACGACTTCCTCCGTGCGAAGAAAATCACCGAACTGAATGAACTCGGCAAGGCAGACCGGACTTTGCCCGGAGCAAAGTCGGAGTTTACTCCGGGCAAAGTGGGAGTTTACTCCGGGCAAACTCCGAGTGCGCAACCTGCCGACCTTTCGGCCCCTCTCTCCAAGGCCCTCAGTTATGCTGAGCACAAGGAACAGCAGAAGCGTATCAAGCGGGCTGAGAAGGCTGTGAAGGAGTCGGAGGCGAAGATTGAACAGATGGAAGGTCGGCTGAAGGAACTCGACGACCTGCTGATGAAACCCGAGAACGCCTCGGATATGGAACTCGTCACGGAATACACCACGACGAAACAGGCACTCGACGAAGAAGTGGAGCGCTGGGAGAAACTAAGTGAAGAATTAGAAATAATTACTAGTAACTAACATTTTAAAGTATGAAGAAAATTGTAACAATGATGGCAATGGCATCAATCTCCTTGATGACGATGGCGCAAGGAGAACTCGGAACGGGTCTGGTTGGGACCAATTTCGACAAGAGTGTGCGCCCCGGCGACGACTTCTATGAGTACGCCTGCGGTGGCTGGATGAAGAACAATCCCCTGCCTGCCGCCTATTCCCGCTATGGCAGTTTCGACCGTTTGCAGGAAGACAACGACAAGCGCATCAACGGCATCTTGAAGGAACTGCAGAGCAACACCTATCAGAAGGGTACGGTGGAGCAGAAACTGAGCGACCTCTACAAACTGGCGATGGACTCTGTGCGCCGCAACCAGGAAGGCGTGGCTCCCGTGATGCCGCTGATCAAGAAACTGGAGGCGGCCAAGACCAACAAGCAGTTGCTCGACATCCAGTTGGAGATGGCTCCCTACGGCGAGCAGGAGTTCTTCTATGCCGGTTTCGGCGCCGACGACAAGAACGCCACGCAGAACATCCTCAATATCTATCAGGGTGGCCTGTCGCTCGGACAGAAGGAATACTACCTCGACAACGACAAGGCAACGGCCGACATCCGCGAGGCCTTTAAGAAGCACATTGTCAAGATGTTCCAACTCTTCGGCTTCAGTAAGGGTGCAGCCACGAAGAAGATGCAGAACATTATGAAGGTGGAGACGGCTCTGGCTAAGGTGTCGAAGTCGCGTACCGAACTGCGTGACCCCGAGGCTAACTACAACAAGATGACGCTGAAGGAGTTTCAGACCAACTATCCGAACCTGCCTCTGGAGAAGGTGATGAATGCCCAGGGCATTGATACCAAGTACTTCCAGGAGATGGTGGTCGGACAGCCGGCCTTCCTGGAGGGTGCCAACAAACTGGTGGGTACGATGAAGCCCGCCGAGTATCGCGACGTGATGGAGTGGGGGATTATCTCGAGTGCCGCCAACTTCCTGAACGACGCTACCGTGGCTGAGAGTTTCGACTTCAACGGACGCATCCGTTCCGGTCGTAAGCAGAACCATCCGCTCTGGAAGCGCAGCACCGGTCAGGTGGAACGCGTGATGGGCGAGGCCCTTGGTAAGATCTATTCAGAGAAGTACTTCCCCGAGGCTGCCAAGCAGCGTATGCTGACGCTGGTGAAGAACCTGCAGATAGCCCTTGGCGAGCGCATCGCTGCCCAGGACTGGATGGACGACTCGACGAAGGTGAACGCCCTCCTGAAGTTGAATACCTTCTATGTAAAGGTGGGCTATCCCGACCGCTGGACGGATCTGTCGAAGTTGGAGATTGATCCTAAAAAATCTTACTTTGAGAATATGAAGGAGTGCACCAAGTTCTGGCAGGCCTGGCGTATCGACCATACTGTAGGAAAGCCCGTTGACCGCGACGACTGGCACATGACGCCGCAGACGGTGAACGCCTACTATAATCCGACGACCAACGAGATCTGCTTCCCCGCTGGTATCCTGCAATATCCGTTCTTTGATATGACAGCCGACGACGCCTTCAACTATGGCGCCATCGGCGTGGTGATCGGTCACGAGATGACCCACGGCTTCGATGACCAGGGCCGCCGTTTCGATAAGGACGGCAATATGCACGACTGGTGGACGGCTGCTGACGGAAAGAACTTTACAGAGCGTACGGACAAGTATGCCGACTTCTTCTCGAACATCAGCGTGCTGCCCGACCTGAAGGGTAACGGTCGTCTGACCTTAGGTGAGAACCTGGCTGACCACGGTGGTCTGCAGGTGGCCTATGCAGCCTATAAGAATGCCACCAAGCGCAATCCGCTCGCTGAGAAGGATGGCCTGACGGCTGATCAGCGCTTCTTCCTGGCCTACGCCGGTGTCTGGGCAGGCAATATCACGGACGAGGAAATCCGCAACCGTACGAAGAGCGATCCCCACGCCCTTGGTCGTTGGCGCGTGAACGGTGCCCTGCCCCACATCGATGCCTGGTATGAGGCCTTCGGCGTGAAGGAGGGTGATAAGATGTTTATCCCCCAATCGGAGCGTCTCCAGTTGTGGTAAATGGCTTGAAAACAAGAAAAATGCCGTCGTAAATGTAAATTTACGGCGGTTTTTTTGTGTATTATGAAAAAAAACACTATCTTTGCACCTAACTTAAGTTAAAACACGTGTTTAGTTATGAACGAAGATATTACTCTCGACCCAGCAAAAGACGCCAGTGGTATGCAGGAACTGCAGCATCAGGAGTTGACGATGGAACGGCCCTCTGAAGGCCAGACCATGCAGCAGATGCAGGCTCATGCGGCCAGCGGTGTGCAATGTCCTTATTGTGGTACTGTGAATGAACCCGAAGCGATGTACTGCGCTTCGTGTGGAAAGCCCATCGGCGTATCATCCTGTCCCAACTGTGGGGCAGAGGTCGACCGTGACGCTGACTATTGCGAGGTCTGCCATCACTATATCCGAACGGATGTGTGCTCCTTCTGCGGGGCCCAGTTGACGGGTAAGGAAGCCTTCTGTCCCGACTGCGGCAGTCCGCGAGGCGGCATCGTCTGTCCGACCTGTCACACCCTTAACGACTTCTCTTTTTGCAAGCAATGCGGCACGCCCCTGACGGACGAGGCCCGGCAGATGCTGGAAGAACTGCAGAGAACGCCCGAATATAAGGAGATGGAGCAGTTGGCGCAGGAAATCCAGCAGTTGGATATGGTCATTCCCATCGCTTCGGAGCGCGACAAGGTGCGCGACCAGTTGAACCGGAAGTTGCGTGAGCGGGTTCTGACTCTGCTGGCCCGTGACCGGGGCATCGCCAATCCCATTATCGAGGAGAAGGGCGGCAAGCCGGTTGACAAGCAGGAACTCGACGCCCGTAAACAGGACCATCTGGATAAGTTGACTGCCCTGCTGGAGAAGATGGCCCAGAAGCCAGAGCCGAAGCCCGCTACGGTGCGCAACTATGCGATGGCCTGCAAGCCTCAGGGTGTCAGGTTGGCCTGGGAGTGTAACTTCAAGCACGCCCTCCATTCCAGTCCCTGTGGATGCGCCAAGCCTCAGTTGGGCGGAAAATGGATCATACTGGGTAAGAATACACGTAAAGAAATTAAAGACGATAAGTAATGAGTACACTGAGAACCCCCGATAATACCCCGATGGATGAAAATCCGAATGTAGACAGGACGCTGCACGTGGAGGGAACCGCGATGGACCATACCCTGCGCCCCGCCGACGATACGCTCGCCCCTGAGTCGATGCCGTCGATGGACACCACTTATCTGAGCAACGACAACGGGCCGTCGATGGACGACCCGACGGGCGAATACTTCACGCTGAAGGGCGTCAGGTACAAGAAGGTGCGCAGCCTGAGCGAGAACTCCGGCGAGGCGCAGGTGTACCTGGTGGAGAGGAACGGCGAGGACTATGTCCTGAAGATCTACTATCCCACATTCAACGTCAACAAGAAGATGCTGCAGGTCATCTACAACTTCAAGTTCGAGATGATCGTGTCGCTCTACGACTACGGCAAGACCTACGTGGAGGGCAAGAGCCGCTACTACGAACTGATGGAGTATCTGGAAGGCGGCACGATGAGCGAGTACAAACTGAACGGCGACATCGACAAGTTCCGTCGCATCGCCCTTCAGGCATCGGCAGCCCTGGCCTATATCCACTCCAATAATATCCTGCACAAGGACATCAAGCCCAGCAATTTCTTCTTCCGTGATAAGGAACATACGGAGGTGGTGCTGGGCGATTTCGGTATTTCGAGTATGCTGGAGGATGACGGCAAGTCACACCGTACGACGCAGGCCCGAACCCCGATCTATGCTGCGCCGGAGATGTATTCAGACGTGATCGACGGCGTGGTGGAGATCACCCCGGCTGCCGACTTCTACTCATTGGGTATCACGCTGATGGCCCTCTGGCTGGGTGGCAATCCGATGAGCAGTAATGAGCGCGTGATGATGCGCCAGAAGAACGAGGGCCGTCTGCCCCATCTGAACGAACTGCCAGAGCGTGTCAGGATGATTATCCAGGGAATGACGGTCGTCAACCCGATGAAGCGCTGGGGCTACGACGAGGTGGAGAAGTGGTTTGAGGGCGAGAGTCCGGCGGTGGATCTCAGTTCGCCCTTCCTGAAATACAAAAGTTTCATCGTGGATCCCGACCGCAACCTGGTGGCCGACAACATCCACGAACTTGTGCCCCTGCTTCTCGACAACGAGAAACTGGCCATCGGCTATCTCTATAACGGCCGTATCAGTTCCTGGCTGGAGCAGTGCGGCAACGAGAAACTCAGCACGATCGTCAAGGACATCGTGGTGAACAAGTACCCCGTAGACCAGCATGCCGGATTGATGGCGGCAGTCTACACGATGGAGCCGACCTATCCCTACCGAGACGTGAAGGGTGCGATGTGCGACGATGTGCACAGCGTGGCCATCTCGCTGTTGAGTTATATGGATGATTACGGCATCCTGCTGGCCAATCCCAACGATGCGTTGTTCCTCTATTTGGAGTCACACACAAAGTGCAACGTCAACCGTCTGCGCTCCTATTTCGCCAATGCCAGCCAGAAAGGCTTCAATACCCATGTGGCCGTGATGCGGGTGGTGTATGAGATCGACCCGGAAATCTCGTTGCTCGGCAAGTATCCGTCGTCTAACCTGTCGGAGATCGTCAGGACGTTCGGCAAGGAAAAACTGTCGGAGGACGACTGGCATTGCCTCACGGATGGCCGACTGCTCTCGTGGATGTACAGCCATGAGGACAAGATGGCCTGTGAGAGTCTGAGAATCCTGACGAAGGGCCAGCCCTATTCAGAGTCGTTGGCTTATAAGGTACTCTATAACCTCGACCGCAATGCCGCCTACGACCTTCGTTTCGCCAATACGCCGATGAAGGTGGGTGAACTGCTGCGCGACCGGATGAAGAACGTGGAGCACCTGAACGATCAGGACTTCGCCAACGAAATGGCTGATATCATCGACCCCAACGGGCGCTTCTTCTACTTCGCCCAGTTGCACGGATGGTCGGAGGTGCTGAACGAGGCCCATCGCTGCTTCGACTTCAAGAGCGAGGAGAACCGGGAACGCCTGGGAGCCTATGATGCCAAGACGGCTGTCTATCGCTTCTGCCGCATCCTGGGTGTGACGCCGACCTATCTGCTGCCTGACGGTACCGAACTGACCGACGGCAAGAACATCGACTCGCGCAACAATGCCCAGATCAGGAACGAGATGCGCAACGGCTCCTTCACCCAGTGGCTCTCCGTGTTCTACCACGAGGATCCCTTTGCCGACTTCTCTGAGGAATATGCATACGAACATACATTGGAAGACTGGCTGAACGCCCTGGGCAAGATTGACAGTTCGCAGTCCTACTACCGTCGTTTCGTCGATGCCCGTGAGGAGACATCGAGCCGCATCAAGAATGTGCGCAACAGTTGGCAGCGTGCCAAGGGCAAGGAGAACGTCTGGCGGATGACCTTCTACGGTCTGTCGGCCCTGTGGCTCCTGCTCGTGCTGCTCATAGGCGTTAAGGACCGTACCTACCTGCTGGCCCACACATTCCTGTGCATCGGACTGCCTCTGGGCGGAATGACGGGCATCATCGTGGCCACCCGAGCCTACTTCCGGGGCTACGACCTGTTCTTCTCATTCCTTTGGGGACTGCTGGGCGCCTTCTCGTCGTTCATACCTATTATTATATTAAGGTATATGGAACAGTCGCACCCGAGTCTGTTCAACCTGGCGGTCATTGCCATCTCGCTGCTCTATATCCTGGTGTGCCACCTGACTGATTTCCGGGGTGACCAGAAAGCAGACAGCAAACTGATCTCCGAGGTGCTCGACAACGATATCAAGTCGAATCTGCTGGAACCGCTCTACTATACATTCAAGACCAAGTCGTATCGTTTCAAGGGCTCGAAGTTCGGACTGCTCGACGACGTGACGGATCAGGTGCACTCCATCAGCGGTGAGAGTGTGCTGCACTATGTGCTGTGGAGCATCCTGGTAGGTTTCTTCGTACTCGACTTTATCATCTATAGTCCGAGTCTGCTGAACGTTAGCAACCCGGATGTGGACAACTTCCACTTCAGTCCAACGGAGATGATTCAGCAATTAGAAAAAGATGTTGAATAATGATTTGCGAACATTGTCATAAGGAAAACCGGAGTATAGCCAAGTTCTGCAAGTGGTGCGGAAAGCCGCTGGTGAGCCAGAACCTGCTCGACAAACTGGTCGGGCTGGACAGCGTGAAGCAGCAGTTGAAGACCATTGTCGATACCTATACTTTCCTGCGCTCCCGTAAGGATATTGCGCAGGTGCGCATCTCGGTCAATGCCATCATCATCGGCGAGACCGGCACGGGAAAGACTGCCCTGGCAGAGATCTTGAGGGATTACTTCTACCAGAACAAGATTATCGAGAAGCCCAAACTGACGATGGTGGATGCCGTCGACTACCAGCGCTTCGTCGATAAGTGGGATGATAATATCAAGAAGGCCAAGAACGGCATACTCTTCTTTGATAATGTGCAGAAACTGTTGCCTGACAAGTATTCCAATCAGGTGAATCCGCTGGATAAACTCTTCGTGGAGATGGACAAGTGGGATGACAACCCGATTGTCATCATCTCTGGTCTGCCCAAGGGCCTCGACGACTTTCTGGAGAGCAACCCCGCCGTGGCCAACCGCTTCAAGTACACCTTCCGTCTGCCGACGCCTAACTTCACGGAACTGACGGACATCTGTAAACTGAGCCTGCGTACCCGCTATGGTATCTCCGACTTTGCGCCCGATGCTGACGACCAGTTGAAGCGCTTCTTCAAGTATCAGGTGAAGATCAAGGACGAGACCTTCGGCAACGCCCATCTGGCGATGAAGACTGCCGAGGACATCTTCACCCAGTTCATCAGCCGTGGCGCCTCTTCCACGATTGTGGAGAAGAGCGACATCAAAGGCTATGTGCCTGAGGAACGTACCGTCGACGATATCCTGAAGGATCTGGATAAGTTCATCGGTATGGACGAGGTGAAGAGTGCCGTCCGCGAGATTGCCTATGCCGTACAGAATAGCATCGAACGTGCCGAGCGCGGGCTGGGTGAGCAGGAGAAGATGTCGATGCACATCATCCTGACGGGTAATCCGGGTACGGGTAAGACCACCATCGCCCGTAAGTTGGGTGAGATTCTGTCGGCCATCGGTTATCTGGACAGCGGCCATGTGGTGGAGGTAGACCGTGCCAAGATGGTCAGCCCCTATCAGGGCGAGACCCCGAAGGTGGTGGACCGTCTGTGCGACAAGGCGATGGGTGGCATCCTCTTCGTGGATGAGGCCTATACGCTGGCACCTGTCAGTCAGGCTGGCGACCGCGACAATCAGGGTGCCCAGGCGCTGGAGAAACTGATGAAGCGCATGGAAGACGACCGAGGCAAGTTCGTCGTCATCGCTGCCGGCTATCGCACGGAGATGGACAACCTGTTCCGTATCAATCCGGGCTTCCGCAGCCGTTTCAACTATTTCCTCAATATCGAAGACTACACGCCCGAGCAACTCTATCAGATTATGCTCGTCTTTGCCAAAGAGAAGAAGTATCTCTTCTCACCGCAGGCTGAGGCCCTGACGAAGAAGATGATTACGGAGATGTACAACTCCCGTGAGAAGGACTTCGCCAATGGCCGCACGATGCGCTCCCTTTTCGACCAGATCTGTAAGAAGCAGGCCCAGCGCCTGCAGGGCGAGAATATCTCGACGATGAGCAACGAGGAACTGATGACCATCGAGGATCAGGACATCCCGTACGAGGCTCCGCAGACGGTTGACTATACCGACTGCCTGAAGAAACTCGACGGCTTGGTAGGTCTGGCCGGCGTGAAGAAGGAAATCTCCAACCTGGCAGCCTACCTGAACCTCCAGATAATGCGTGGCGAGACGAATACCTTCCAAGGTAAGCACTACGTCTTCACGGGTAATCCGGGAACCGGTAAGACTACCGTGGCACGAATTATGGCCGATGTCTTCAAGACCTTGGGCATCGTGGCGCGTGGTCAGTTGGTGGAAGCCGACCGTGCCAAGTTGGTGGCAGGCTATTCCGGCCAGACGGCCATCAAGACCAACCAGTTGGTGGACCAGGCGATGGGCGGCGTGCTGTTCATCGACGAGGCCTATACGCTGAAGTCCAACGACGGCGACTCCTTCGGTGCCGAGGCCATCGACACCTTGCTGAAGCGTCTGGAGGACGACCGCGGCAAGTTCATCTGCATCGTGGCAGGCTATACCGACCAGATGCATGACTTCATCGACAGTAACCCGGGCTTGAAGAGCCGCTTCACGCAGACCATCCATTTCGACGACTATACGCCCGACGAACTGACCCAGATATTCATCAATCTTGCCAAGGGCAAGAGTTTCACCGTCGACGAGGACACCCAGGCGGCCATCCACCGCGAGTTCGAGTCGTTGTACCTGCGTCGCGACAAGAACTTCGGCAATGCCCGTGAGGCCCGCCGCATCTTCGATGCCGCCGTGGAGCGTCAGAGCCAGCGACTGGTGAAGTTGATGAGCGATCCCGGCTTCCAGGAGGCTGATATGTACAAGTTGACGAAGGATGACCTCCCGATGGCTCAGAATGAGGCAGCCCGTCCGCTCGACGAGGTGCTCAACGAACTGGATGAGTTCATCGGTATGCGTATGGTTAAGAACTCCATCCGCCGCTTGGCCGTGCAGAGTATGTTTATGAAGCAGCGTGCCGCTATGGGTGCCGGTAAGGTACAGCAGATGGCGATGAACTTCATCCTGACGGGTAATCCCGGTACGGGTAAGACCTCGATTGCCCGTAAGATGGGCGAGGTGCTCCAGTCGATGGAGATCCTGCCCACCTCCCGTGTGCTGGAGGCCAGCCGGGCCACGCTCGTCGGTAAGTATATGGGTGAGACGCCGAAGATTGTCAACAATATGTGCGACAAGGCGATGGGTGGCATCCTCTTCATTGATGAGGCCTATACCCTGAGCGACGGTGGCGACCAGTATGGCAAGGAGGCCATCGACACCCTGATGAAGCGTATGGAGGATGACCGCGGCAAGTTCGTGGTAATCGCTGCCGGCTACAAGGACAAGATGGACGAGTTCCTGATGATGAATCCGGGCTTGGCCAGCCGTTTCACCCACAAACTGCATATCGACGACTATAACGAGGACGAACTGCTGGCTATCTTCAAGCAGATGGCCCAGAAGGACTCCTACACGCTCTCGCCGACGGCAGAGTTCAAGGCCCTTGATGCCATCTACCGGATGGTGATGAACAAAGACGAATCGTGGGGCAATGCCCGTGAGATGCGTAATATGCTCGACGCCACCATCCAGAAACTGTCACTGCGCGTCTCGCAGATGCCGCCTGATCAGGTGACGAAGGAGACATACCAGATTATATTACCAGAAGATATTTAAGAAGAGATATGATTATTTGTCCGACTTGCAAAGAAGAAATTGACAACGATTCCCATTTCTGCGACCAGTGTGGGCAGGCCCTGTTGTTCTGTGACCGTTGTGGAAATGTCGGCATCGGTCGCCGCTGCACCCATTGCGGCGGACTGATGGTGGCTCCAGGCGACAACCCGCAGAATGCCAACAGGATGTCGGAGAGCCTCGCACAGAAGATGGGAGCCACTTCGATAGGCGATTCGATGAGGGATATGGTGCAGCCCAACAGTCCTGGCTCCCAGTCAGGGGTGCCCGTGCTCACCTTGGCCAACGACAGCGTGAATGTCCGTATCGTCGGCATCAATGGTGCCATCATCGGCCGTAGGAACGGGCCATACGTCCAGTTCTTCGAGAAGTTCCCGTATGTCTCGGGAACCCACGCCCAGTTGCGGTATTCTCCGGCGACGGGGTGGGGCATCATCGACAAGCATTCGTCGAATGGCACCAAGTTGAACCAGCGCCCTCTGCAGCCTGATGTGGAGATGTCGCTGCACAACGGCGATATCCTGACGATCGCAAATCTCAATCTTCAAGTGGTTGTTAGATAAACAATGAGACAATTGTATATAACAGCAGCCAGTAAGGTGGGCTGTGTAAGGACTAATAACGAGGATATGGTGCTCGTGGGGAGTTCCTTCATCCGCGACGACGATTTCAAGACCAAACTGGAATTGAATGATGTCAGCCGTCTTACCGTTGCCGTTGCCGACGGGATGGGCGGACACCGAAGTGGTGAGGTGGCCAGCAGTGAGACGCTCCACAACTTCCAGTTCTTCTTCAATGATATTCCCTCCGGTCTCGACGAAGAGGCTTTCAAGAAGACGATGGGCGACTGGCTTCAGTCCATCAATGCCATCATCGACTCGAAGGGCCGTGTCGACGAAAACCTGAAAGGGATGGGCACCACGATGGTGGCCCTCTCCTTCTACGAGGGGAAGATGTTCTCGCTGAACTGTGGCGACAGCCGTCTGTATCGCCTGCGCCATGGTAAGTTGAGGCAGTTGACCACCGACCATTCCTTCAACAAGGAGGTTGGTATGCAGAAGCACTCCAGCATTATCACCAACTGCATCGGCGGCGGTGCTAACCACTCGTTCTTCGACATTGAACAGTTGACTGGCGACATGCATCCTAACGACATCTACCTGCTGTGCAGTGACGGCCTGACGGATATGCTGACCGACGACCGGATAGAGCATCTGCTGAAGTGCGGGGCCGATGCCAATGCCCTTTGCGAGGCGGCGGAGATAGCCGGAGGACTGGATAATGTCTCTGCCTGTGTGATCGATATTGAAACATAATTATACTAGACTATGCCATTAAGACTACCCGATAGATTGCCTGCTATCGATTTACTGAAGCAGGAGAATATATTTGTGATGGACAATACCCGTGCACATTCGCAGGATATTCGTCCGCTGAAGATTGTCATTCTCAATCTGATGCCGCTGAAGATTACCACGGAGACCGACCTGATCCGTCTGCTCTCCAATACGCCGCTTCAACTTGACATCAGTTTTATGAAGTTGAAGAGCCATACACCGAAGAATACGCCGATAGAGCACATGATGATGTTCTACCGCGACTTCGAGGAGATGCGCCACGAGAAGTACGACGGTATGATCATCACTGGTGCCCCCGTCGAGCAGTTGGAGTTTGAGGAAGTGGGTTACTGGGACGAGATTACCGACATCTTCAGTTGGGCCCGTACCCATGTGACGAGTACCCTCTATATCTGCTGGGCTGCCCAGGCCGGACTCTATTATCACTACGGCGTTCCCAAGTACCCGCTGCCGATGAAGAAGTTCGGCATCTTCCCGCAGAAACCGTTGGATCCGCGGCTGCCCATCTTCCGTGGCTTCGACGATGAGTTTATGATGCCCCATAGCCGTCATACTGAGATCCGCCGTGAGGACATCACGGCCAATCCCGACCTGACGCTGATTGCGGAGTCGGAGGAGAGCGGCGTCAGCATCGTGATGGCCCGTGGAGGCCGTGAGTTCTTCATCACTGGGCATCTGGAGTATGCGCCGAACACCCTCGACAATGAGTATCGGCGCGACAAGGATATCCGCAAGGACGTGGCGCCGCCCCAGAACTACTATCGCAACAATAATCCAGAGAATCCCCCGCTCGTCACCTGGCGTTCCCATGCGAACCTCTTCTATACGAACTGGGTGAACTACTACGTTTATCAGGAGACACCTTATAACATCGAGGACATTAAGTAGTGACGCAACTTGAACTGTTAGCCCCCGCCAAGAACCTGGAGTGCGGTATCGCCGCCATCGACCATGGTGCCGATGCCGTCTATATCGGTGCCTCGCGCTTTGGGGCCCGTGCCGCCGTGGGCAATAGTGTAGAGGATATTCGTCGGCTCTGTGACTATGCCCGTCCTTTCGGTGTGAAGGTCTACGTCACGGTCAACACCATCATCTATGACAATGAACTGGAAGCCACCCGTCAGTTACTGAGCGAGTTGACTGAGGCTGGTGTCGATGCCATCTTGGTGCAGGATATGGCCGTGGCTCAGTTAACGACTCTAACGTTACATGCTTCTACGCAGACGGACAACCGCACGGCGGAGAAGGTGCGCTGGCTGCGCGACTTGGGCTTTACCCGTGCCGTCCTGGCCCGTGAACTCTCCATCGACGAAATTGCAGAGATTCATCGTGAGGTGCCTGATATCGAGTTGGAGGTTTTCGTCCACGGGGCCTTGTGCGTCAGTTATTCCGGCATCTGCTACGCCTCCCAGCATTGTTTCGGGCGCAGTGCCAACCGTGGCGAGTGTGCGCAGTTCTGCAGGATGAAATTCTCGCTGGTCGATGCCGAGGGTAGGGAAGTGGAGCGCGACCGTTACCTGCTCTCCCTGAAGGATATGAACCAGAGCGACCATCTGGAGGAACTGATCCAGGCCGGTGCCACTTCTTTCAAGATAGAGGGCCGATTGAAGGATGTCTCCTATGTGAAGAACGTCACGGCGGCCTATAGTCAGCGTCTCAACGAGATCATCCGTCGCCATCCAGACAAGTATTGCCGCAGTTCCAGAGGCATCTGTCAATACACCTTTACGCCTGACCTCCGCAAGACGTTCAATCGCGGCTATACTAATTATTTCCTGCATGGCCGCCAGCCAGATATCGCTTCATTCGACACCCCTAAGGCCGTCGGTGAGTTTGTCGGCATGGTGAAGGAATTGCGTGGCGACTCCTTCAATGTGGCGGGTGTGGCCAGTTTTGCCAATGGCGACGGCCTGTGCTTTGTCAATGCGGAGCGACAGTTGGAGGGTTTCCGTGCCAATAGGGTGGTGGGCAATCGCATCTATCCCTATCGGATGCCCCGTTCGCTGAAGCCCGGGGTACGGCTCTATCGCAATAATGACCAGGAGATGGAGCGCCTGCTGGCCAAGCCCAGTGCTGAGCGCAAGGTGCCTGTCCGTCTGTCGCTGCGTGCTGTCGAAGGGGGCTTCGAGTTATCGTCTGGCTCGTCCGTCGTTGTGATGGCGGCAGAACACCAGTTGGCGCAGAAGTCGCCTCGTGAGAACATTATCCGTCAACTCTCCAAACTCGGCGACACTATCTTTACTTGTGAGGCGGTCGATTTGCCTGATGACTTCAACTATTTCATTCCTAACAGCGTACTCTCTGAGATGCGCCGTCAGTTGGTGGAACGGCTGATGGTGGAGACTTCTCCTCGCTCTGTTCTGCCGCTTCGCAAAAAGATTCATCAGAGCCGACCGAAGGAAAGTCTTTCCTATCTCGACAACATCTCCAACCACCTCTCCCGTGATTTCTACGGTGCCAAGGACTTGACGGCCTACGAACTGAAGGGGGGCGACGGCCCCATCATGCAGTGCCGCCATTGCATCCGCTACGCCTTGGGCTATTGTGTCAAGCATGGTGGCAAGCGTCCGCTGTGGCGTGAGCCGCTTTCCCTGGTTTTGGGCGATGGTCGCCGCTTCCGTCTTGAGTTCGATTGTGCCAACTGTCAAATGAACGTCTATGCGCAAGATTGTTAGTTGGTTGCTTCTGTTGCTGTGCCTAACGGGGTGCTACAACCAAGGCCCTGTCACGCCGGATGCCTGGAATCTGACGGAACGTCAACTCGATTCCATCTCTTTCTACACCACTCACCACTACACCCAGGGCTATAATTTCGTGGTGAGCGGCGACTCCCTGAAGATTCTGGAGCAGCAGGCGGAGATGATGCCTGTGCCCGATATCCTCACGGCGGAGATGATGGCGGGTGACGAGACGATGCCGATGCTCTCGATGGTCGATTCCGTGATCCTCCATCACCGCGACCATCTCGTGGTGGCCGATATTCGCTCGGTGCCTACCGACTCCATCGACTCCGTGTGGGTGAAGGTGGCCCGTGACCAGTTGACGCAGGGGTGGCTCCGTGAGCGTGACCTGTTGGTGGCTGTCTCTCCCGACGATCCCATCAGCCAGTTCATCGACTTCTTCTCCGACTCCCACCTACTCATCTTCCTGGCCATCGGTGTCATCGTGGGTGGGGCTTACGGAGTCAGGCGGTTGCTGCGCAAGGGGGCAAAGATCGTCCACTTCAACGACATCCCGTCGTTCTATCCCACGCTGCTCTGTCTACTGGTAGCCTCCTCGGCAGTGCTCTACAGTTCCATTCAGATCTATGCACCCGAGATGTGGCGGCACTTCTATTACCATCCTTCCCTCAATCCCTATGCGCTGCCCTGGCATCTCGGCCTCTTCATCACTTCCGTCTGGGCTATCCTCATCGTGGGCATTGCCACCATTGATGATGTGCGCCACCACCTGCCCTTTGGCGGGGCCGTGCTCTACCTCGGCGGACTGACTGCCGTCTGTGCTGTCGATTACGTCGTCTTCAGCGTCACCACCTTATATTATATAGGCTACCCGTTGCTGGTCTGTTACTTTGTGTTCGCTTTGTACAGGCTCTCCCTGCAAAAATCCATATAAATGTGGATTGTACGGGCCGGGGAATCTTCGTACCTTTGCACCCGTAAATTTAATCAACGTATGATGAATAAGTATTATTTCGTGCTTCTGGCACTGGGCGCTTGCCTTTCTGCCGAAGCAAACTCTGACAAGGGGCTCGAGACTGAGGCCCTCGCCGACACCAGTAAGGTGGTCGATCTCGATGAAGTCATTGTGGTGTCACAGCCCAAGGAACAGGTGCGCCTTCGCCTCCAGCCGATGAGCAGCAGCGTGTTCGGCAGCGAGCAGTTGCAGCAACTGAACGTGCGCGACCTGAGTCAACTGTCCGACTATGTGCCTTCGTTTACGATGCCCAGTTATGGCTCGCGCCTGACCTCTTCCTTATATATAAGAGGTATAGGCTCGCGTATCAACAATCCGGCCGTGGGTGTCTATTACGATAATATCCCCCTGATGTCGAAGGCTGCCTTCAACAACCACTTCTATATGCTCGACCGAGTGGACATCCTGCGAGGCCCGCAGGGCACGCTCTACGGACAGAACACTGAGGGCGGACTGGTGCGCGTCTATTCGAAGAACCCGATGAACTACCAGGGCACGGACATCCGTCTGGGCATCGGTACAGGCTTGTTCTCGAATGTGGAAGTGGCCCACTATCACCGTCCCTCTGACAAGTTGGCCTTTACCGTGGCTGGCTTCTACAGCGGGCTGAAGGGCTTTATCAATAATCAGAATTTCGAGCAGAAGAATGACCTGACGAATGAGGCTGGCGGCAAGGTACGCCTGATTTTCACGCCGTCGCAGAAACTGAAGTTCGACTGGACGGCTGATTACCAGTATGTGAATCAGAATGGTTTTGGGTATGGTGAACTCGACATCGTTAGCGACGATGTCGCAGATCCCGCCACCACTATGATGAACGGCTACAAGCGCAATATGCTGAATACGGGGCTGAATATCTCCTACGAGATGCCGTGCCTGCTCTTCACCTCCACCACCAGTTATCAGTACCTGCGCGACCAGATGCTGATGGACCAGGACTATATGATGCCCGACTATCTGCGTCTGGAACAGCGGCAGAAGATGAACGCCCTGACCCAGGAGTTCGTGCTGCGTTCTCACGACAATTCGCGTTGGCAGCACGCCAGTGGCCTCTTCGGCTCCTACCAGTGGCTGCGTACCGATGGCCCTGTCTACTTCGGCGATGCCATCACTGGCCCCATTGGCAATGCCATCACAACGGCGATGAAGAATGCGATGATTCCTGCGATGGTGGGTCGTATGCTCCCTTCATTCCTGGAGCAGGGACTGCCTGAGGCGGCAGCACAGGCTGCAGCACAGCGGGCTGCCGAGGCGGCTGTCGAGCAGATGGGCATCACGATGTCTGCCGAGATGGCCGTACCCGAGTATTTCCATACCCCGCAGGCCAACTTCGCTGCATTCCACGAGTCGAACATCCTGCTGGCTGATCAACTCAGACTGACCCTCGGACTGCGTTTCAACGTAGACAACGTGAAGATCAAGTACCACTCGCTGGCCTATATGAATATGACGGGTGGCACGAACCAGGCTACGGCCACCTATCACCTGACCTCGCTTGTGGAGGACGAACGCTCGAAGACCTATACCCAGTTGCTGCCGAAGATCGGACTCACCTATTCGTTCGATGATAACCTTGGCAATGTCTACGCCCTCGTCTCGAAAGGTTATCGTGCCGGCGGCTACAACATCCAGATGTTCTCCGACATCCTGCAGACCGACCTCAACGCCCATCAGCGTGATGCGATGCGCGGCGACTACGATGTGGAGCACACGGCGGCTGACTACGATGCCATCGAAGAGACCATCGCCTACAAGCCCGAGGAGTCGTGGAACTACGAACTGGGCACCCATCTGAACCTCTTCGACGGCCTGATGCACTTCGACCTCGCCCTCTACTATATGCAGATCCGCAACCAGCAACTCTCCATTATGTCGCCTGAGTACAACTACGGACGCATCATGGTGAATGCCGGTAAGAGTCACTCCTGCGGCTTGGAGGCTACCCTGCGTGGCAAGGCTGTCGACAATGCCCTCGACTGGGGCCTGACCTATGCTTTTACCAATGCGAAGTTCGATGAGTATGACACTTACAAGGACAACTACGTCCCTTTCGTACCCCAGCACACGTTCAGCGCAATGGCCGACTATCACATCGGAAAATTCACACTCGGCGCCAATCTCTCCGGTCAGGGCAAGATCTGGTGGGATGAGGCCAACACCTACAGTCAGAAGTTCTACGCCCTGCTCGGTGCTCACGCCGACTATGATTTCGGCCCTGTGGTGGTGACGCTCTGGGGCCGCAACCTGACCGATACGAAGTACAACACGTTCGCCGTCCAGAGCAGTGCTGCCGGAGGTGTACGCTACTTCGCCCAACAGGCCAATCCCCTGCAGGTGGGGCTCGACGTGAACATCCACTTTTAGACAAACATCAGTTCACTCATAATCATATCGCTGACGAAGAGTCCCCGACGAGTGAGCGCCACATAAGAACCGTTGATTTTAACTAGCCCGTCGTCTGCAAAGCGGCGGGCATTTTTGATGCAGTAGTTTCTGTGCTTTTCCGATAACTTGTCGAGGTTCAGCCCCTCACGGGTACGCAGGGCTGTGGTCACCAAGTCGTTGTAGCGTGTGTCCTCGTCGATTGCCTCTTCCTCGAAGCGTCGTTCGCCACGCTCCATCCCCTCGATGTACTCGCGCAGGTCGCTGACGTTCCAACTTCTCGTCTTGCCGTCAAACGAATGCGCTGCCGCCCCGATGCCGATATAGGGCGTCCCGTCCCAGTAACTCGAGTTATGGCGGCTGCGGAACCCGGGCTTGGCGAAGTTCGAGATTTCATAGTGCTCATACCCTGCGGCTTCCAGTCGATTGATAAGCGTCTCGTACATCTCCCTTTCCGTCTCTTCTGAGGGGAAAGCGTCCCTTAACTGTGGATTCTTGATTCTCAGTTGGTGGAGTGGGGTACCTTCTTCTATCATCAGGCAGTAGGCCGACAGATGCTCCACGCCGAGTGCCAGTGCCTGCTGGATGTCGCTCTCCCAGTCCTCCAGCGTCTCGCCGGGGAACCCATACATCAGGTCGACGCTGATGTTCATGATACCCGCAGCCCGCAGCCGCTCCACGGCCGTCGACACCTGCCCGGCCGTATGCCGCCTGTGCAGGAACTTCAGCCGCTCGTCGCTGAACGTCTGCGCCCCCATGCTCACCCGGTTGACGGGCAGCGTCCGCAACCCTTCGGCAAACGCCGGGGTCACGTCGTCGGGATTCGCCTCGATGGTGATTTCAGGGGTAAGAGAGGAGAGGGGAGAGGTCAGGGGATACACCTTATTTATATATATAAAGAGTTGCCTCAATTGATCCATTGTCAATTGGCTGGGTGTCCCCCCGCCCAGATAGATCGTGTTGATTCCTTCTGCACTCAGGTCTATACGCTCACCTCTCACCTCTCTCCACTTACCTCTTGATTCTATCTCCCGACCCACCGCCTCGACGTACCTCTGCCGCAGTTCCAGCGAGGTGGTCGAGTAGAAGTCGCAATAGATGCAACGACTCCTGCAAAACGGAATATGGATGTAGATTCCTGCCATTTTGACGGCAAAATTACTAATTTAGTTTAATATTTGAAAGAAATCCTTGGTTTTTCACTAAAAAATGCCTACCTTAGTGGCCGTTTTAACAGAAATATTATCCTAAAACTTAATTGATATGAAAATTTATCAGACTAACGAGATCAAAAACATCGCACTCATTGGCAGTGCGGGTAGCGGCAAGACCACTCTTGCCGAAGCAATGGTTT
>ERZ842401.2981-NODE-2981-length-21691-cov-3.665696_pt1 | contig 21691 bp, 21 predicted proteins | sample MGYA00521270_ERZ842401 | MGnify/ENA primary metagenome ERZ842401 (study PRJEB31892, sample SAMEA3878208) | bioreactor metagenome | biome: Moose rumen | place: Sweden | collected 2011-10 | study: EMG produced TPA metagenomics assembly of the PRJEB12797 data set...
CGTTTATGTACGCAGGAAATTCTAAACTTAATTTTTTTAGTTCTTCAATGTTTTGCGCACATTGGCTACAATTGCAAGATTCTTTTTGTGTCAACGGTGCAAGTTTTTCAAGGTCAACCACGTTGTAAAACATGATGTCGCGTTTATAAACCTTGCTACGGTTGGCTTCTATATTATCGTGTATTTCTGACGAAATATCCATTATTTCTCTTACAAATTTTGCCCCAAAATTAAATATTTTTTTGTTTTTGTTGTATTAAACTTTAAAAATATTAAAAAACTTTGTTTTATCTCTGTTATATTCGGCTTAATGTTGTTTCTGTTTTATTGTTTGGTAATTACTTATAATGAAATTGTATAGGGTATGGATTATTTTTTTTATAATTTTTTTTAATTTTGCGCTATGGAAATTGTTTTTCTTGGAACGGGTACTTCGCAGGGTGTGCCTATTATTGGGTGTAATTGCGATGTTTGTAAGTCTAATGACCCACACGACAAGAGATTGCGTAGTTCTGTATTGGTAAAAATCGATGATGTTACAATAGTTATTGATACAGGACCAGATTTTAGAACGCAGTTTTTGCGCGAGGGTATTGAACAACTTGATGCTGTGTTTATAACTCACCCACATCGCGATCATTTGGCTGGGTTGGACGATATACGCGCTTTTAATTTTATTTATAAAAAACAAATGCCTGTTTATGGCAATTCTAATACGTGTAAGCAGATAAGATACGAGTTTTTTTATTCGTTTACTACGCCTCGTTATCCTGGTGTACCCGATATTGATTTGCATGAAATTGTTGACACATCAAAGCCCTTTTATATTAAAGGTGTGGAGGTAATGCCGATAAATGTTTTGCATTATAAAATGGAGGTGCTTGGATTTAAGATTGGTGGTTTTTCGTATATTACAGATGCAAGTTATATTAGCGATGTTGAACTTGAAAAAATAAAAGGGGCAAAAATTTTGGTTATCAATGCGTTAAGACAAAAAGAACCGCATTTAGCTCATTTTATTTTGCCACAGGCCTTGGAAATTATTGAAAAAACATCGCCTCGTGTGGCATATCTTACGCATGTATCGCATAGTATGGGATTTTATAGTGATGTTGAAAATCTTCTTCCAAAAAATGTTCACTTGGCGTATGATGGGTTGAAGTTGAAAATTGAAAATTGAGAATTTAAAATTGAAAATAAAAAACACCAATATTTGTGGTAAAATATTGGTGTTTTTTTGTGTTTGTGTGTGTTAAAAACCTTCTGGACGTTTGAATGCAAATATTGAAGGTGATGTTGAGTGTTTTGGTAATCCTATTTCTTCTCCGTAACTGCTTACAATGTCTCCGTTGTTGTCCATACCTACAAAAATGGCATCTTTTGTTAATAAAAGTGCTTCTGCCATTCCAAAGTCAGCTGTGTAGATGTGTTTTTTACCGTTGTTGGAATATTTTCTAAAACTATAACTTTTACTTTCCTTGGTGGTTACATTAATGCGTCGTACAAGGCAGTTGGCACGGTCGATGAAATAAAGATAGCCATTCTCGTAGTGGCAATCGGATATATCGCCATCGTCGGGTAGTACAACGTCATCGAATGGTGTGGAGAATTTTTTTTGTTTTACGTCGTAAACGTATATTCGTCTTGGTTCGCGCTCTTTTGTAAAATAGATAATATCGTTTTGACTATCGCACGCAAATCCTTCGACGCCTGTGTTGGCTATTCCCCATAGTTCCATATCTTCGCCAAGGCTTTTAAAGTCGCTTGGAAAAATGTCAAATTTGCCTTTGGCGTTTTCGTAGTAAATTATGTTGTTGGTTTCTTCTGCTACCATAAATTTACCTTTGTAAATATCTATTGCTTCAATATCGCAGTCTTTGGTTTTGTAGTCTGGCCCTTTGTGAACGAGTTTTATATAGAATTTTCCGTTGGACGCTGTGTCTATTGAATATATATCTGTGGTCCACATTTTATCTGCTATGGCAAAGATGGAGTCGTTGCGTGAGCAAAAACCGCTGAGGTCGAATCGCATTTTTGATTGTTCGCAGTTGTTTTCTCCGAGAGTATATATGCTTTTGGGGTGTAGAAGTTCCAGTTGCTCAAAGTTTTTGTTATCTGCAAATTGTTTTTGAGCTGATAATGTGTGGAATTTCATGTAGTTGAGCCGTTTTACAAATCGTGGCTTATTATCTTCTGAAATTTTGTTTTTCGATTTTTTGGCAAGTTCATCTGGCCATGCGTAAATTTTTTCGGAGTTTTCTGGGACAAAAAAAACTGCGGAGATTAATTCCGCACTATCGAGCGCATAGATTACATTGCCTTTGAATTGTGTGCCAACGAGTTGGGTGGCTGGTAGCAATGGATAATCGAATATGTATTTGTTTAAAAATACACAATCGCTTATGGTTGTTGCTACAACGCTATCGGCTGTTTTTTTTCCAATTGTTAATTGATGTGTAATTACATCGTTTAGTGAGAGTTGTTTTGCTTCTAACGGTGCTATTGCTGTTGAAACACATTTGTATTTAGGAGTTGGCAATGGATTTTTGCATGCTCCTACTAATAGCATGGCTGCCATTGATAGCAGAATTGTAATTTTAAATTTCATGTTGTTTTTTGTTTGGTGTATATTGCAAAGGTAATGGTTTATATTGATAAAAAAAAACATTTTTTGTAATAATTGGCTTAACCCAATATAGAAAAAATGTTGAAACGTGTGTATAAAAAATGGGTTATTCAAAGTGTAACGAAATCATAAAACCGTTGGTTTTTAATGATTTTATTGTTTGGCAATATTCTGTAGCATCGTGATTGCATACATCGAAAATGCCTTGTCGATATTTTATTTCTATTGATAGTTTAAAATATTGGAGATAGAAATCAAATCCAGCACCAAGTTCTGCCACCGGGTCGAATTTTTCTAATTTTATAATCGGTTGGTCGTCAGATATTTTGTTTTTAGGATCTTTACCAGCTGCGAGGTCATATCGGGGATTACCGCCTATAATCATATATGGAGAAAAGTTGTTGATTCGTGCGGCTCTGTATTTAAACATAGCAGGAAATTCTAAAACGGTACTTGTTATTTGTGCCGTTTGTTTGTACATTGTTTTTGTTGACTTGTCTAATATGTGGAAGATAATATCTCGTTGATTAAAACTTAGGTTAAACATCATTCTTAGGTCGATATAGTTGCAAAGTCTAAGACTTGATATTGGACCTAAGTGAAAACCAGTATAACTTTGAGGTTCAATGCCGTATATATTACCTTTTGAAAAAAAATCGTCGTTATGCTCTGCTTTGAAATTGAGGTTGTTGATGCCAACAGTAAAACCAAAATGCCAAGTTTTTTGGTCGTAGTTTGGTAAATTTTTCATTATAACCCTTTGTGCTGTGGCTATATTGGTAATAAGTAATAATATTATTAAAATGTAATTTTTCATTGTATTTCCTGTTTATATTTATAAACAAATTTTGTTTGTTTTTATTGTCCAATTATCAATTTTCAATTTTGAATTTTGAATTTTGAATTTTGAATTATTTCACCCCCCAATAAATAGCTGCAATACCGAGAGATAGCCATTTGAAACCTGTTTTTTGGTATTTGCAATTGTTCATTATTTCAACAAACCTTTGACCGTATGGGAAATTTTCTACCGATTTTGGAAGATATTTGTATGCAGAATCGTCTTTGCTTATTTTTTTGCCTATAAAAGGCAGTATTTTGTGAAAGTATAAGTCGAAAATTGACTTAACAATTGGGTTTGGTGGTTCGCTGAGTTCAAGAACAACGAGAGTTCCTCCTGGTTTTAAAACTCTTAATATTTCTGATAATCCTGCTGGTATGTCGCAAAAGTTTCTAACTCCAAAACTAATAGTTGCTGTGTCGAACGTGTTGTCGTCGAAAGGCATGTCTAAAGAATCGGCTTTTTGAAAAACGATGTTGTTTAGTTTTTTTTCTGATGCTTTTTGTTTGGCTATGTCGAGCATTTTTTGCGATATATCTATTGCTGTTATCTTTGCGTTTGTTTTTTCTGCTTCGAGAATAGAAAAATCGCCAGTGCCTGCGGCAATATCAAGTATGGTGTTTGGGTTGTTTTTTGTGGCTATTTTTATTGCTTTGCGTCGCCAAATTTTGTCTATGCCAACGGTTAGAGAATGGTTTAGAAGGTCGTATTTGGGTGCGATGTTGTCGAACATATTTTCTATTTGTTGGCGTTTCGACTTGTTGCTTCCTTCGTATGGTGTTATGGTTTGCATTTTTTAGTTTTTATAATTTCCATTGAGTAGTTCAAACCCAAGATTTTCAAATTCGCTCTTGTCGTAAAATACGTTTTTTGTATCAATAGTTTTGAATGGTATTATTGATATATTTATTTCGGAGGATGAACCTTCGCATTCGCGAATTAAATATGCCATTGGTTGTCCGTTGTTGGAAAAAAGCAAGCGTCGTTCTTCTTGAAATATGGAATAACCATAATCTTCGAGTTGTTCACCGTGTCGTATGTAGTTTACCTGTGTAAGCAAAAGTTTTGGTTGAGAATGTGTATCAAAATAGTATGTATATTGTTCTTTTTCAAATAATTGACTTACTTTACCTTTGGTAAAATCTATTTGGGTTAATCCATCGGCTTTTTTTATTGTAAAAAATTTGAAGTTCTCGTAATTTTCGAGAAAAATGGTATCCGTGGAGGTTTCGGGATATTCAATGTAGTAGTTGTTTGGGTTTTTTATAAGCTCAGTTTTTGTTGCGTTAATGTTTTTTAGAGTTTTTTCAAAAACTGATATTATAGAATCGCTTTGCAACTTTGGCTGGTTTTGTTTTTGTTGAGCGTTGGCTGCAAAATTGATAATTATTATGTTAATTATTGTTAAAAACTTTCTCATTTACTCTAATTTTTTGGTGGCATCATTGCCTGTTGCAGATTTTTTTGTTTAATTTCTATGTTGTGCTGTATTGGGTCTTGTTGTTGTCCCTCTTTTGTAGTTGTTTTTTTATCTTCTTGAGGTTCTGCAACTTCGCGTTCAATACCAAAACGCCGATTACGCAATATCATTCGCAACAACGATACTACATACTCCAAATTTACTGCCACATTTTTGGGTAATTGTAGCGATGGTATATCGTTGAGTACTATCATATTTTCTCCCGACTTGTTGGCTACGTGAAAAACTCTGCCTGTTCCAACTGTTTTTTCTGGGTTATCGATAAATTTGAAATCAATATTTTGTATATCGTTGCGTATGGATGTGATGTCTTGAAAATAAAATTCGTTGGTTGTTTCGTTGTTTATGCTGTTATCCAACCAATTATAGTTGCATTTGTATAGGCTTATGTAGTGTTTGGTAAGTGCGAGTATTTGCACTCTCCAAATAGAATATAGATAGGTTGTATCGCTGTTGCCGCGTCGGAGTATTAGGTTTGACGGTATGCCAGGTACTTCCCAAAATATTGGAACGGGTATGATGATAAAGTTTTCGGGTTTGATGTCCGAAATATTCAAACATAGATTTTCTATGGCTTTGGGTTTTACGGTTTCTTTTAAATCTTTTATTAGCCAATAGAGCATTTGTTCTTCTAAAGGTCGTTCTGAATAGAGTTTTTTGGCTTTGAAATATGGCATTAGAAATTGGTAGAAGTTCCAAAATGCGAAAACAAAACACATTGTGCTAAAAATTATAGTTGGAATGGCACTTTTTAGGTAGAAAATAAGCACTATTCCCATAAAAATTCCTATGTAAACCAGCAATATACGTCCACTTGTCCACGATGGAAATTCCACGTGTCCTACTTTGAAATAGTTGTTTATTAGGCGGCGACGTGTTGCTTCGTCAATTACTTTTTTACCGAGTCCGCTGGCTGGTTGTTGTTCTTCCATTGTTATGTATTTAATTTTTATGTAGTTGTAATCAAAACTTATAAAAGCATTTTGTTATAATGTTTTATTGCTTTTATTTGTTTTTTATATACTACATTACTTTGTTTTTGTTGTACGTTTTTGCGCGTTAAAATTACTTAAATTAAATTAAATACGGAAATTTTTTGCCCTTTTTGATTTATAATGTTAAAATTGGCTGCTCTTGTTATGTATAGTTCGTTGTAATTGCCATCAAAAATACACCCTTGGGCATCGTAGTTTTTTATACCAGAAAAACCTGTTAGATCTCCAATATTTTCGATGCGATAATTAGTGTAGTAGTCGGTAAAATCTTCAATATTGATTTTATGCCGTCTTATTCCTATGTCGATGGTGTAGTTTCCTTGTTGACTTTTGACTGTAAGATTGGTTATTTTAAGGTCGTATGCGTTATCTTTGACGTTGAGTGGTATTTGGTAATAGTAGTTGGTGTTTGTTTCGCCTTTATGCTCTGCATAACAAAGCAGTATGTTTAATATTGCAACGAAGTTTAATTTGCGAGTTAATGTTCGCTCATTATCATCAGCCATAGCTCCGCTTTCTATAAGTATTGATGATGTGCCGAGCCGTGTGAATGTGTCGCCGAATGAGTTAGGGGTGTATTCGTCGCTGTAGCGGCCTATTCTGCCAGGTATAAATTGGTGTAAACTATTGGCTGTTTGGCCTATTAGATGCATGGCAGTGTGTCTAACGTTGTTTTCTTCCCTACTTGTGTTGTAGGCAGGGGAAAGAAATGCCATTGCTGTTTGACAGCCTCCTGCTCCTGCTGTATAGTATAGTTCTTGATCGTGTAGATTGAGTGCAACTTGTGGCTTAACCTCGTTCCATAAGTTCATAAGAAGGTTTGATTCTGGAGCAACAAGTTTTGTAGCATCGCGATTTAGGTCTATTCCTTGGGCGTTGCGACGGTCAAAACGCTCTGCACCATCGGGATTGAGCATGGGAACAAAACAGATATTGAGGTTGTTGAGAATTGTATTCCTAATTTCTTGCGTTGAATCATTGGAAGACGATAAAAAATTAAAAATGTCGGCTAATGCAAGGGTTGCGGTGGGTTCGTTGCCGTGCATTTGACTCCAAATTAATACTTTTTTGTTTTTTGTTTTTCCACATCGTAATGTGTAGATTTCTCTGCCTTCAAACGATTTGCCAATAATTTTTGTGTTAAAAAAATTACCATTAAGATGTTTTTCTATCATTGCAATGTATTGGCAGTGTTTAAACTGTCGATGCGTTATTTTGTTGTCGAAAAACTTTTCGTAACTTAAAAATAACTGTTTTGCCGTGCTATTGTAGTCCATTTTTTGTAATAAAAAAGATGCCACTCCTTGAAATAATGTCAGAGAGTGGCATTGGTTTGTTTTACAAAATGTTTTCTATAAAACTTTTAGTGTCTTGTTCTATTGTTGTAGGGTTTGTAACACTTTTTACGTATGCTGTGCCAATTATTGCCCCTGATGCGTATTGACATGCAGTTTGGAATGTTTTATGGTCTGAGATTCCAAATCCTATCATTCTTGGATTTTTAAGATTTAGTTTTTTTATTCGGTTGAAATACTCGAGTTGAGCATCATTCATTCCTGCTTTGCGTCCTGTTATGCTACTTGACGATACCATGTAGATAAAACCCGATGAATTGTTGTCGATTTCGTGGATACGTTCATCAGAGGTTTGTGGAGAAATTAAGAAAATGTTGTGTAAGTTGGCTTTCTCAAATTTCTCTTTGTATCTTAGTTGGTATTCTGCCATTGGAAGGTCTGGCAATATAATGCCATCAATTCCTATTTCTTGACATTTCGCAATAAATTTGTCCATACCGTAATGTAATACTGGGTTTAGATAACCCATCAATAACACTGGTATTTCGGTTATTTTTCTAAGGTCTTGGAGTGTTTCAAGCAATAGAGGTAGCCCCATACCATTTTTAATTGCATGGGTTGATGCAGCTTGTATTACAGGACCATCGGCCATTGGGTCTGAAAATGGCATGCCAAGTTCTATCATATCAACACCGTTGTTCGACAATGCTTTTATCATTGGTAGAACGCTGTCTTTTGATGGGTATCCTGCTGTGAAATATATGGAAAGTATTCCGTTTTTTTTGTTGTTAAACAACTTATCTATTCTGTTCATTTGAATTTTAGTTAATTTTTTGAAAACGCTTTTATATATGTCTCCATGTCTTTGTCGCCGCGTCCCGAAACTGTTAATACAACGTTATCATTGGGGTTGAATTTTATTTTGGGTAATGCGGCTAATGCGTGAGCCGATTCCAATGCAGGAATTATACCTTCTAATTTTGTACAAAGCATAGCCGCATCAAGGGCTTCTTGGTCTGTGGCATTTAAGATGGTAGCTCTTCCAGATTTGCTAAGCCATGTGTGCAAAGGTCCAATGCCTGGATAGTCTAAACCTGCCGAAATGCTGTATGGCTCAACTATTTGTCCGTTGTTATCCTGCATTAGCAATGTGCGGCTACCGTGAATAATGCCTTCTTCTCCTTTGGCTATTGTAGCGGCAGTTTGTCCCGATTCTGTTCCGAGTCCAGCGGCTTCTACTGCCACAAGTTTAACGTTTTCATTGTCAAGAAAATGGTAAAAACTTCCTGCAGCATTGCTACCACCGCCAACGCAAGCTATTACGTAATCGGGATTTTCTTTGCCTGTTTGTTTTATAAATTGTTGTTTTATTTCTTGGCTTATCACCGATTGCAGTTTTGCCACCATATCGGGGTAGGGGTGTGGACCAACTACGCTACCTATAATATAAAAGGTGTTTTGTGGATTGTTAATCCAATCTCTTATAGCCTCGTTGGTTGCGTCTTTGAGTGTGCCATTTCCCGATTCTACTGGCACAACTTCCGCTCCGAGCATTTTCATGCGTTGTACGTTGAGATGTTGGCGTTGAGTGTCAACCTTACCCATATACACAACGCATTTCATATTCATTTTTGCACATACTGTGGCTGTGGCAACGCCGTGTTGTCCTGCTCCAGTTTCGGCAATAATGCGTGTTTTGCCGAGTTTTTTAGCTATAAGTATTTGTCCAAGTGCGTTGTTGAGTTTGTGCGCACCGGTGTGTACAAGATCTTCGCGTTTTAAGAAGATGTTGGCGTTGAAATATTCACTTAGCCTTTGTGCATAGTAGAGTGGGGTAGGGCGACCAGCATAGTCGTTAAGAAGATTGTTAAATTCTTTCTTAAAGTCCTCACTGTCAATTATTTGTTGATAGTTGCGACGAAGTAGTTCTACGTTTGGATAGAGCATTTCAGGTATAAAATCTCCTCCCCAGTAGTTGCCATAGAAACCGTCTTCTGATACTGAATATTTTGACATTTCTTTTGTGATTTTTATTTGCTTAATTGTAATTTAAATTGTTCTACTGCTTTAATGTCCTTTAGTCCAGGACTTATTTCAAATTTGCTATTTATGTCAATGGCATAGGCGTTGATACAACTTTGTTTTAATGCAATTGCATCGTTTGGCATAATACCACCGCTTAAAAAATACGGTGTGGTGTGGTTGTAGTGTTTTAATATTTCCCAATTGTATTTTGTTCCGTTGCCGCCAACTTTTTCTCCTTTTGCATCAAATAGAAAAAAGTCTGTATTGTATTCTTTTGTTATACCAAAATTAAAATCGTTGTCAACGGCAAAAGCTTTGATTGTAGTAACGCCTAATTTTTTAACTTCGGAGCAAAACTCTGGTGTTTCATTGCCGTGAAGTTGTATGCAGTTGACATTGAATTTTTTTATTATTGTTGCAATTTCGTCAAATGGCTTGTTTACCACTACTGCCACACGGTTGATTTCTGTTGGAACCGAAAGTATTATTTCTGGTTCGAGAATGTTTCGCGGCGATTTTGGGTAAAATATAAATCCAATGTAATCAGGTTTTATACTAATCAGTTGCTCAAGGTTTTGCCTATGAGCCATCCCGCAAACTTTTAGTTTATACATTTTTGTCGGGCAAAAACAAATTTAACCTATCAATAAAATTTTTACATGCGATGCCGGGAGTGCTTTCTTGCATGAAAGTTTGTCCAATTAAAAAACCTCTAAATCCAACTAAACGCAAATCTGAAATTGTAGCAGGTTCTGAAAGACCGCTTTCCGAAATTTTAAGAAAGTCTTTTGGTAAAATTTCACCTAATTTAAAACTGGGTGTTGTATCTACTTTAAAATCAGCAAGATTTCTGTTGTTGATGCCCACCATATCTACGTTGTAGGTTAGGCGGTCGAGTTCTTCATCGTTATGAATTTCCAAGATGGATTCTAATCCAAGTTTTTTTGCAGTGGTTGCAAGATTTTTTACTTGTTGAGGGCTTAGCAGGGCTGCTATTAGTAAAACAGCATCGGCACCAATGGCTTTGGCTTCGATTATTTGATATTCGTCAATTACAAATTCTTTACGAAGTATTGGAAGTGTTGTTACGCGGCGTGCAGCCATAACATCGTTTGGTGAACCACCGAAATATTCGCTATTGGTAAGCACGGATAATGCCGATGCTCCTGCGCGTTGATATGCCGAACATACGGTTTCTGGGCGTGCATTTTGGTTTATCCACCCTTTTGATGGCGAGTTGCGTTTAAACTCTGCTATTATTCCTGTTGGACTTTGTTTGAGTGTTTCGCGTAGTGATATAGTTTTACGGTTAAAGAATTCGGATTTTTCTAAGCTTTTGATGCTTACGTTTTTTTTACATATTTCCAATTCTTTGGCCTTTGCTGCTGCTATTTCTTCTAATATGTTCATTTTTAATGGTTTTGAGGTTTGCAATTAATTGATAAATGCAGTTTCCAAATTTACTATTCTGTTTTCAAGTTCAGAAATTTTGTTGCGTAAAAATTTTATTTCTGTTTGTGCAGGGTCTTCTTTTACCCAATTTTCTATCATTTTGTAACCCAATGGTGTTAGGATACTTTCGGGGTGAAATTGTACACCTTGAACGTCGTATGTTTTGTGTTTTAGTGCCATTATGCGTCCTTCGTTGTCTTCTGCTGTTATTTCAAGGCATTCTGGTAATCCTTCTTTGTCAACAATCCATGAGTGATACCTTCCTGCTTCAAATTCGTGTGGTATTCCTTCAAATATATCTGATTCAATGTCAGTTCTGTATATTTTTGTTGCTACACCGTGGAATACTTGTTTGGTGTTTAGTAGTTTTGCACCAAACACTTCTCCAATAGCTTGTTGTCCTAAACATACTCCCAAAAGTCTTTTCTTGGGTGCAAAAACTCTAATTATCTCTTTTAACAACCCAGCTTCGTCGGGTATTCCTGGTCCGGGGGATAATACAATTGCATCGTATTTTTCAAGTTGGTTTATTTTAACTTCGTCGTTTCTATAAACGTCTATTTTATCGCCTGTTATTTGTCGTAAATAATGTACGAGGTTGTATGCAAACGAGTCGTAATTGTCTATCAACGTTATTTTCATTTTTTTTTCGTTTTTTTTTGTAAAAAAAATAATTTAAATAGTTTCGGCTTTTAAAATTGCCGATTTAAGAGCTCCAAGTTTGTTGTTTACTTCTTGAAGTTCGTTTTCTTCTACCGAAGCAGCAACTATTCCTGCTCCACCTTGATAAAATAGTGTGTTGTTTTTTGATAAAAACGAGCGTATCATTATGGCGTGGTTTACTGTTCCATCAAACCCGATGTAGCCAATGCATCCTGCGTAATAACTCCGTCCTTGTTTTTCGTATTTGTCTATTAGTTCCATTGCTTTTACCTTTGGCGCACCAGAAAGTGTTCCAGCAGGAAAAGTGTCTGCCAATATTTGTATTGGGTTGGCGTTTGGTTCAAGGTCTGCTGTTACGTCAGAAACAATGTGTATTACGTGGCTGTAATATTGTAATTGTTTAAGTTTTTCTACTTTGACGTTAAACCCAGTGCGGCTAAGGTCGTTTCGAGCCAAATCAACAAGCATAATGTGTTCTGCGTTTTCTTTTGGGTCGGCGGCAAGTCTGGCTGCTATTCTGCGGTCTTTTTCATCATCACCAGTGCGACGCATTGTTCCAGCTATTGGGTTAATTATGGCTTTGCCTTCTGAAACGCGAATTTCGGCTTCAGGCGACGAACCAAATATGTGATAGTTGTTATAGTCGAAGGAAAAAAGGTATGGCGATGGGTTTATTTGGCGAAGAGCGCGGTAAACGTTAAAGTCATCGCCAGTAAATTGTTGAAAAAACAATCTCGAAAGCACAATTTGAAAAACATCTCCTCTAAAACAATGTTTTTTGCCTTCGGATACGAGTTGCATGTATTCGCTATCGGTGATTGTTGATTTTTCTTGACCTGCTGTTTTAAACGATCCTATTTTGAAATCTCGATTAAAAAGCTCGGGAACGAGGTTCTTTATTTGTGATGTTTCTGTGTCAAAAATGTTTTCGGTTAGTGTTAACGTGTTTTTAAAGTGGTTGAATGCTATTATGTATTTGTAAAAACGATAACATATTTCGGGTATATGTTCGTCTGCGAGATCTTTTTTGGTAAGTTTTATGTTTTCAAAATATTGTACTGCGCCAAATCCACAATAACCAAATAATCCGTTGACTGGAGCTTTACCTATGGCTAAAAAACTTTTTGTAAATTCGTTAAGTTTGTTAGGTACTGTAAATTTGTCTGTTACTTTTGTTTCTGACGTTTCTCCATCGGGATATTGTATTTTTATGTTGAAGTCTTCTACGAGAAATTCGGCTTTGGGCATAATGCCTATAAATGACATACTGTTGTCGGCATTATGGTAGTCGCTACTTTCGAGAAGTATCGAATTGGGATATTGTTCCCTTATTTTCAAGAATATGCCGATTGGTGTTAGTAGGTCGGCTGCAAATTCTTGTGTTACGGTTTTAAACTGTATTGTTTTCATTATTTTTTTATGGTTTAACAAAAAAACGGATTGCCGTGTGAGCGACAATCCGTTTTTTTTATTTTATTAATTTGTTTGCGTACGGCGATATGCTCACTTAATTTTTTTTAAGCGACAACCACCACCAATATTTGTTAATTGCAAACATGTTTTATTTGTTTATTTTGTGCAAATGTAAAAATAATTTTTTAGATAAAAATATTTTTGTTAATTTTTTTTATAAAATTTAGCAAAAAGACAATCTAAAGTTGTTCTGCTATTTTTTTGCGAATATTTTGGGTTACTTTTACTATTTGCATCATTTGCTCGTCTGAAACTGTTATTTCTGTATGTTCACCTTGAGTTGTAATGCTTTGACCATCAACTATTTCGTGTTGATCTTCGCCTTCAATTGTTTCTATGGTTATATTTTCCATAGCGTTAACCAAATCTTTTAGGTTTGCCACAAGTTTAACGTAGTCTGGGTCGCTTTTTATAAATTTTACCAAAACACCGAGCAAGTTGGCGAGAATTGGCTTTTGGCTTGCGATAAAGTCTTTAAGTTGTTTGTTTTGTTTTTCTTGATAAACATCGCAGGCTAAGTAAAGGCTTTCGAGCCAAACTCCTGTAACCATAAGTGCGCTAAGGTTGCTACGGTCGTTTTGACGTAAGTATGCGTCCATGTTGAAATAACTTTGTACCGAAAGTATCAAAAGGCTATCAAGGTTGTCGCTGTTGGTGGCTATGTTTTTTAATGTGCTAAAGTCGAAAAACTGACCTATTTTGAGTTGGTCGCTTAGTTGACGTATGTTTACAAGATAGTCTATTACGTCCCTACTTTGATTATATACATTTAAGTAACCTAAGTCGGCACAATAAACACCGAGGCCTAAGGCTTTTTTAAAATTGGTTTCAAAATTTTTGGCTGCATCTTTTGGAAATAGGTATTTTGTACGGTAAGGCACGTTCATGTTTTGAATAATAGCTGCCATTTCCACTGGAGATGGAAAACTTTGTATCATGTCGCCTATATCCGCGATATTAAGAGAATCGTATCTGTTTATGAAATCTTGATCGAGACCATAATCGGCGTAGTTTATCTGCACCATTTCTCCCGATTTGTAGCCGTCGTTATCGGAGTTTTCTCCATTGTTGTTGGTGTTACCACCGCCAGCGCAGCCTGCAAATACTAATAATGACGCTGCTACTAATGCTGAGTGTAATATTGTGTTCATATTCCTTGTGTTTTATTTAGCAAATTAAATAACTTATTGCAAATAAAAACTATTTTTTTTATTTTTTTAACATATAACTACAAAAAATGTTTAATTTATAAAAAAAACTCAATTCCATTGGTTGTTTTTGGGTGTTTAGACTGTTAAAATTGTCATAAAACAAAAAATCAATAAAAACATTATTGCTATGAAAAAAATATTATTTTTTGTTTTTTCGGTGTTTATGTGTTTGTCGGTGGCAGCACAAACAGAGGTTAACAAGAAACTTATGCAAAACCTCAAAAATGAGTTGTCTGACATTTCGCAAAAAAAGATAGAAATAAAAGACATTGCTTTTAATGCTGATGGGCATTGGTTGATTATTTTTGGTGATATTGGCTATTCTTATAGTTATTTACCAACGCCAATAGAAGATCTTTTGGGAAAACTTAACAGCGAGGGAACACAGATAAATTCGTCTTGTTTGCTTTCTGATACAAGTTGGGTTTTGTTTTATGGTGATGGTAAATATTCTTCGGTTGGTTTGCCGCAAGATATTGCTAACGAACTTTCGCGTGTTAAATCTAAGGGAAAAGTTTGTGGTTTAGCAGCAAAGGGTGGTGCAAGTGTAGTTCGTTATGGTAATAACGGGTTTGCTGCCAAGTCTGCCCCATCGTCTATGTTGAAAAAACTTGCCGAAATCAATAAAAGACATGTTAAAATACGTGATATTCAGTTTGTTGGTAGTGGTAACGGTTGGATTTTGCTTTATGGAGATAAAGGCTTGGCATTTCAAAATTTGCCAGAAGGTCTTGCCGAATGTCTAAAAAATCATGTTAAAAAAGGTAGAAAGGTAAATATTGTACGCTCGTATGGCGATTATTGGATTGTGGTGTATGATGGTTACAAAGTGGAAACTAATATTTAACATTTTTTCACTAAGGGGAATATTTATTTTTTGTGTCATATATATAGAAGACTGATACTTTATAATGTGTTTTTTTTAGGGGAGTTCCGCAACCTTCCCCAAAATTTTTAAGTGTTTATTTTTAAGTGTTTTTTGAGTTTTTTTAGTTTTTTTGATGAGAAATGCCCGGTCTGAGTTTTACTTCAGACCGGTTTTTTTGTCTTTATTAATAAAAAGCTCAAATACATTGGATTAATTTTGCATGGCAGATAAAAAAAAATTAAACGATTTTGATATTGGGTTTTCTTTTTTTTGTTATATTTGAAATCGTAAAAAAATAATCTTTTTATGCGCAACTTTTTGATTGTTATATTTTTAACAATGTTAAATCTTTGTTTGTATAAGCCATGTACAGCAAAGGATATGTTGTTTAATGTTTCTTTTGAATGTTGTGATGCAGTTGGATTTGTTGAAAAAATAGATAATAATTTTTGTTATAAGGCTGTTGAATTGGCAAATTTTGTTTCTTTAAACAAAATACCAGAAGACCATAAACCTCAGTTAAGCACACAGACACAGATTTCTTCTGATATGATAGATAGGCAAAGAACTATTATTATTGTGTTTATAATTGGAGGATTTATTATTATTGGTTTTATGGCAGTGCTTTATGTAATGTTAAAAAAAATAAAGAAGATAAATACGCAGCTTGAAACCAAAAATGCTGAGATTGAGCAACAAAAGGCTATTGTTGAGGTTAAAAATAATCAAATAACCGATAGCCTTAATTATGCCAGAAAAATTCAAGATTCAATACTTGTTCCTGAAGAAAAAATACGCCAATGGATGCCACAAATGTTTGTGTATTATCAGCCAAAAGATATTGTAAGTGGCGATTTTTATTGGTTTTCTAAATTTGAAAATAAGTATGTACTTACGGCAATAGATTGCACTGGGCATGGTGTACCCGGTGCATTTCTATCTATGATTGGCAACACATTGTTGCACGAGATTGTAAACATAAAACATGTTTTTAAACCAGATCAAATATTGGCGATGCTTCATACAGGACTTATGCTTGCACTTAATCAGCATGAAGATTCCGACAGCGAAGATGGAATGGATATGAGCCTTTGTACCGTTGATAGCAAATTGCATAGATTTCAGTTTGCTGGTGCAAAAAACAATCTCTATGTTGTTCAAGGCGATAAACTTAAAGTTTTAAAAGCAAACATATATTCCATAGGTGGACGTCCGTTGCGTCCTGATATGAAAGTAGAATTTACGTCTTATGATTTTATGTATGATGATGACACCTCTATATATATGTTTTCTGATGGATATATGGATCAGTTTGGTGGCGCAGAAAACGAGAAGTTCAACACCATGAGATTTCGAGAGATGATACTCGCCAATCGCAATTTGCCTATGGAGCAACAAAAACAAGTAGTTGCCGAAACCATGGCTAATTGGAAGGGCAATCGCCAACAAATTGATGATTTCCTTGTTTTGGGTGTAAGACTAAAAGATTTGGTTGTTGATGAACCAAAACAAATTGAAAATTAGTTTATTAACCTTTTTGTCTAAACATAAATTCTTTTTCTTCTTTGGTTAGGCTATCATATCCCGATTTTGATATTTTGTCGAGTATTTGGTCAATTTTGGCTTGTCGAGCGGCATCGTTATTGCTATAATCGGCATCTGTTGTACTTACATAATGCTCTTTTTTCTTTTTGGCTTCTTGACTGCGACGGTAGCTTACTTTCATCTTTTTAGAACCACCAAGTTGTTGAAAAAATGCTACTATTTTGTCCATAATTTTGTTGAAACCATTTGTTATGTCTTTGCCTTTTTTTATTTCTACGGCAAACAATAGTCCAATAACAGCACCTCCAATGTGAGATATGTGTCCGCCTGCGTTGTCGCTCATTATGCTCATTACGTCAAAGGCTATGTAGAAAATACCAAGCCATTTGAGAGAAATGGGTATTATGCCAAAAAGTAATACTTTAAAGTCGGGTTTATAAACGCAAAGTGCTATTACAATTGCTGTTACTGCTGCCGATGCTCCGATACATGTTGATAGAAGTAGGGCAGGTCTAAAAACAGGGAAGATATTGTAACTTATGATGTAGAGTGCTGCTCCTGCAAATCCTCCAAGTATATATAGGGCAAACATTTGCTTGCCATTAAAAAAACTAAAAAACATTTGACCAAGGAAATATAGCCATAGCATATTGCCCAAAAGATGCCAAAAACTTTCGTGTGTAAACATATATGTTATTGCTGTCCATGGTTTTAAAATGAGCGATGGTAAGTATGCTGGCAATGCAACCCATTGATATACAAATTGTTCTACTATACCTTGCCTTGCTAATAGAAACGATATTACTTCTGTTATATTTATCAGCAAGTATATTGCAATGTTAATAATTAATAACTTGTTTAGCATATTTTGGCTAAAAAATTGTTTCAATGCATTCATTGTATATCTTTTATTGTAATTAAAAAAATTAAAATTCGTTTTGTTTTTGCCAAATCTTTATAATTATAAAGCCGAAAAGCAGACCACCAAGATGTGCAAAGTGTGCTATGCCATCGTTGGTTGCAAAAATTCCAAATGCAAGTTCAGAAAGTCCATATATAAGTACTAAGTATTTTGCTTTTATTCCTATTGGCAAAAACATAATGTATAACTTTATGTCGGGATACATCATTCCAAAAGCAAGAAGTAACCCAAAAACAGCACCAGAAGCACCGAGCATGCACGTATTGTTGATGGCATGGTCAATCATGTCTTGCACTTGTTCTATAGCTAAATCACTATATTGCGTAATTTCTGGATGTTCGCTCCATTCTGCTAAAAAATCTGATAACGCTTGTTTGTTGAATAGTGCGGTATGATTTTCGGAGAATAAAGCAAGTGTATCGCTTGTAGGATTGTTTATAAATAATTGTGCATCATCAATAAGAGTGTGCATTTGCCACCAATTGACACCTGCGTGTAATGCGGCAGCACCAATTCCTGTGAAGATGTAATAAAATACAAATCGTTTGGTACCCCAAACTTGTTCTACCATAGAACCAAACAAATAGAGCGAGTACATGTTGAAAAGTAAGTGCAAAATGCTACCGTGCATAAACATGTGGGTTATTATTTGGTAGTGGTGGTAGTTTGAAGATTTGAAATAAAACATACCCAGTATGTGGCTAAGGTCTATTGCAAAGAAATTTTGCAATATCCAAGTTAGCGCAAACATGCTTAAGTTGATAAGTAATATAATTTTTACACCTTGGGTAAAGTTAATCATGTCTTGTCGTTAGATAAATTTTTTGTCAATTTCGTCCATTTGCATTATTACTACAGCGGGCTTGCCGTCTGGTGTGTAATTTGGACTTGAAGATGCGAATAAGTTGTCGATAAGGTTTTGCATTTCTTGTTGAGCGAGTGGCTTACCATAGGGTATTGATTCGCATCGAGCTATGGTTTTTGCAAGTGTTTCTTTTATCGACGATAAAATACTTGTGTTTTCGTTTTTGTAACTATCTATTATGTCTTTAAGTATATCTATTGCATTGTTGGAGTTTAAAAACGGTGGTATGCCAATTATTGTAAGTATGTTTTCGCTGTATTCTATATCAAAACCAACACTTGCAAGTTCTTCTCTTATGTCGTATGCCATTGCAAATGTTTGTGTGTCGATATTAATTGTTTCTGGGTAAAGTAAAGTTTGCACACCATCAGCGTTTTCCGAAATGGCTGAAATATATTTTTCGTACAATATTCTATAATGGGCGCGGCTTTGGTCTATTACCATAAGTCCTGATTTTACTGGACTTATGATGTATTTGTTTTTTATTTGTATAAGTTTTTGTTCTGCACTATTTTGAGCAAAGCCTTCACCTAACATTGTTTGTTGGTTTGAAGTATAACTTTGTGTTAATACTTGGGTATCTTCTTGTGGATTGTATAGTTTTTCCCAATTTTCGGCATTGTGTCGTGCAATGGTGTTGGATTCGTGTTCAAAAGGGTTGTAAAATGGGTTGTAGTTTACTTGCGGTGCTTGTGGCGCAGGTATGTCTTTTGAAAAATATGGTACTTCTTCGCTATCGAAGTCGTTGTCAAAATCTATTGATGGAGCAACGTCGCTTTTTGATAGTGTTTCACGAATGCCAGCTTGCAACAATCTAAATATGTCTGATGCGTTTTCAAAATTAATTTCTGTTTTTGTTGGGTGTATGTTAACATCTATTGTGTGTGGGTCGATGTCGAAATACAAAAAATATGCAGGTACACAATCGGGAAGTACGAGTTTATCGTATGCAAGGGCGATGGCTTTGTTAAAATAGCTATTTTTCATAAATCTATTATTAACAAAGAAAAATTGTTTGTCGCTTTTTTTCTTGCTGGTGGATGGTTTTCCTGTAAATCCTGTTATTTTTACAATTGATGTATCAATTTCTACGGGTATTAGTTCAGAATTAAGACTTTTGCCAAATACACTAATTATCCTTTGTTTGAGGTTGGCTTTTGGCAATTGGTAAAGTATGTTGTCGTTGTGATACAGAGAAAACTCTATTTGTGGATGTGTTAATACTACTCGTTGAAATTCTGTTATTATGTGTTGCAATTCTGTGGAATTGGCTTTTAGAAATTTACGCCTTGCTGGAACATTGAAAAAAAGGCTTTTAACTGCAAAGTTTGTTCCCTTGGGTGTGTTACATGGGGTTTGACTAACAAAGTTGGCTCCGTTAATGATTATGTCGGTTCCCATAACATCTTCTTCTCGACGTGTTTTTAGTTCTACCTCGGCTACCGCAGCTATACTTGCAAGTGCTTCGCCTCTAAAACCTTTGGTGTAGATGCAAAACAAGTCATCGGCGGTGTTGATTTTTGATGTTGCATGTCGTTCAAAACTCATACGCGCATCATTTTCACTCATTCCGCAACCGTTGTCTGTTACTTGTATGAGTGTTCGCCCCGCGTCTTTTATATTTACGGTTATTTTTGTTGCACCAGCATCAACAGAATTTTCTACAAGTTCTTTTACCACCGATGCAGGGCGTTGAATTACTTCCCCAGCCGCTATTTGGTTGGCTAAGGCATCCGACATCATTTTTATTATATCAGCCATTTCCCCTGTTTTTTTCTTTCAGGTGTTTTATTAACTGAAAAAATACATGTAAACTAATGCACTCAGAATTCCAAAAATTACAAGCACGCGGAAATTGCTGTTTCTTACTGCTTTATGCCGATATTCCATTTTTGATGTAAACGTCCCTTTTTGCAATAATCTTACGTCTTTGGCATCTTCTTTCCCGAGTTCTTTGCGTGCTTTTGCTATGCGATACTCCATTTCTTCTTTGTGTGGATCGTAAAAACGGGGTAGATATTCAAATTCGTGTATTTCCATTGGCGGAAAAAAATGAGGCAATCCTAACATAATCTCTTTTTTTTGTATTAATTTTTGCAAATATACTTATTTAACTTTTTTCATGCAATTTTTTTTTGTTTTTTAACATAAGGATAGTTCTAAAAATTAGATTTTTTTTAGGCGAACGAAATCGTAAATGCGGAGTTTTTTTAGTATTTTGTTCTATTTTGGTAAAGCATAATTGTAATTGAAAGTAATTTAGGTAATTTTTACCGTAAATTTTGTACTTTTGTATTAAACAAAAACTGACAATTTTGTATTTGAAATCTAATAAAAAAAGTAAAATGAAAAAAGGATTGAGAACAACAATGTTTTTAACTGCTATGGCTGTAACTGCATGTGGATGTGGTGGAACAGGCCAAGCTAGAAATTCGGAAAAATCATCGCAGGATAGTAGTTTTGCAGAAAATGCTTCTGTAGTTTATATGACTACGGAAATTTCGCCCGATGTACTTGTAAAAATTTACGAAACACTTGGTGTTGAGGCACAAGGGCGTGTGGCTGTAAAAATTAGTACTGGCGAATCGGAAAAATCTAATCAACTTAGACCAGAATTTATAAAAAAACTTGTCGATAAAGTTGATGGAACAATTGTTGAATGTAATACTGCCTATGCTGGTTCGCGCAATACCACCGAAAGCCATTGGAAAGAAATTGATAAACGTGGCTACCGTGATATTGCTGTTGTTGATATTATGGATGAGGAAGGTGAGTTTAAAATTCCAGTGCGCGATACCACTTATATGAAATATAATATTGTTGGTAGCCACCTATCCAATTATGATTTTATGATTAATCTTGCACATTTTAAAGGTCATCAAATGGCTGGTTTTGGTGGTGTGTTAAAAAATCAAAGTATTGGTGTAGCTTCGGCAAATGGAAAGGCATATATTCATTCTAATGGACTTACCGAAAGTGTGTCTAACCTTTGGGAAAATATATTTCCTGAAAACCAAGACAAATTTGTGGAGTGCATGGCAACTGCTGCTGCAGCTGTAGCCGATTATTTAAAAAATAAGATTGTCTATATTGCTGTAATGAATAATATTTCAATAGATTGTGATTGTAATGGCAATCCTGCACCTCCTGAACTTAAAGATATGGGTATACTTGCGTCCTTAGATCCTGTTGCTTTGGATCAGGCTTGTATTGATTTGGTTTACAAACATAAAAATGTTGAAGGCGACGATGCTACATCTCTTATTAAGCGTATAGAGCAACAGCATGGTATTCATATTCTTGAACACGCCGAAAAAATAGGACTTGGTTCGAGAAAATATAAAGTTAAGCTTATAGATTAAATTTATACTGTGCATAATCTCAAAAAAAATGCGAGATCGGAAGAGCACACGTCTGAACTCCAGTCACG
>ERZ842401.2982-NODE-2982-length-21685-cov-11.499861_pt1 | contig 21685 bp, 18 predicted proteins | sample MGYA00521270_ERZ842401 | MGnify/ENA primary metagenome ERZ842401 (study PRJEB31892, sample SAMEA3878208) | bioreactor metagenome | biome: Moose rumen | place: Sweden | collected 2011-10 | study: EMG produced TPA metagenomics assembly of the PRJEB12797 data set...
TATAACAGAAGGTTGGAAACCTTTTTTAGTGGGGAATTATATTTTACTGCTTGCCGTCTCCGTTCCAATACCAGTTTGACATTGACTTGCTGCCAAAGTTACAGTCCACAAAGGCTTCGATTCCCAATCCTTCCACAGGGAAAATATTTGTTACGCCAAAGACTGGCTCAATGCTGAAATGATTGACACTTTCACTTTCAACATTCCAGTTTGCATAGCCAAGAGAGCCGCGCACATACATGCCGACTCCGTTAGACTTCTTTGCCGCAAAGGCCGTTCCTACAGAAACAGCCGCCATCATCAGAAACAATGCAATTTTTTTCATTTTCCTGCTCCTATTTTTTTGAAAATATGCATAAAGTATACCACTCCCCTGCATGAGTGTCCATTGCGTGAGCGATGGGAGGGGTGCACCTAAGGGGCAGTGCAAAGCACCGCGCGTAAGCAAGCCCCGGACGTAGCGACCGCCACTTGTGGCGGGCACGCCCAAAGCAGCAAGACACTATTTTTTTACCGTCCGGATTGCCCCCATTTTAAGCCGCTGTTCCCGCGTGTCGGTCAGCATGTCGCGAAGGCTTTGGGCATCTTCCTCGGAAATGTACTTTTTAAACCTTTCCATCTGCTTTTGGAAATTTTCGATGTGGGTAACCAGTTTTTCCTTGTTGGAGATAAAAAGTTCTGTCCACAGGGGGGCGTTAATCATGGCAATGCGGGTCAAATCTTCAAAAGAACCGCCTCCAAAAGCCGTAATCTCCGGGTCTTCGGCACTTTCCACCAATGCGCTTGCAATCACGTGGCAAAGCTGGGAGGTAAAGCCGATTTTCCAGTCGTGGGTGTCACAGGAAGTTTCGGTAATGCGGCTAAAGCCCATTTCTGCAACAAGGGCACGCATAAAATCAAGGTTTTCAGCCTTGTTGAAATCAGACGGACAGAGAATATAGTTGTGGTTCACAAAGAATTTTGCATCGCTGTTGGCATAGCCTTCTTTTTCGCCACCCGCCATGGGGTGACCGATGATAAAGTCAACGTCGGGACGAAGGATGTCTGGCATGGATTTTTCAAAGATACCCTTTACGCCAGAAATATCCGTAACGATTGCGCCAGATTTAAAGTGCTCCCGATGCTCCTTCATAAAGTCCAGGGTGGCGTGGGGATAGAGACAGACAAAAACCACGTCGCAGAGGGGAAGCATGTCTGCCACTTTGTCAGAAGTATAGACAACATCTGCCACACCTTCTGCCATCACCTGACTCAGGCAAGCCGTACTGCGGTTACAGGCAAGGACTTTTCCACTCGCTCCCGCCTGGCTCAATACATTCTGCCGAATCGATTTGGCGAAAGAGCCGCCCATGATTCCCAATCCTACTATTCCGTATGTTGCGTGTTTCAGTTCCATGGGAAAAGTATAGCAGATATTTTATGGGGGTGGAAGTCCATGCAAATTCCTATGCGTCAGCAAGCCACGAAAAACTCGACCCCTCGTCCTGAAAATTCTTACTCCACCCACACAAACAAATCGTCCATCGTCACTTGGCTCTGCACCAGACCGCTGTACATGTTTTGCTGCAGTCCGAATGTAGTGACGAACGCGAGTTGCAGGGATTTTTTTGTTTTGGTGACTCGCTGAAAGGTGTCGATTTTGTTACGCAGTTCGTGGTCATAGTCTTTGTCGATTGCATATTCATTCAGGGAGAATTTCATCTCACAAATGGTAATAACTTGGTCACGTCGGTCGATAATCATGTCGATTTGTGCGCCTGAATGCTCCTCATTTGCCTGCGTGAACCATGCCGATTCTTCACTGAGTACGCCTGAAATGCCGAGTGCGCGTTTTATCTGCTTGGAGTGGTCTTTGCAAAGTTGCTCAAAGGTCAAGCCCGCCCAAGCACGGCGAGAGGGATTTTCTATCATGTTGCTCCAAAAATGCTCGTCTTTTCCGTAATTTTCCTTGACAAAACGGAGGTAGAAGAGCGTGTAGAAGTCTGCCAGCTGATAGAAAAGCCCGTGTTTTTTCTTGCCGAAAAACTGGTAGGCGCGGACAAAGCCCGAATCAGTCAGATTGCGCAGGATTTTGGTGAGTTGGTTCGTGTCGGGGAGTTTTGTACTTGCGGCGATTTCGCTTCGTGTCATGCCCATGCGCTTTGTGTTCAGCGTTTCCACCACTTTGATATAATGCCCGCTCTGGGAAAAAAGCGTTTTGTAGAGGTGGTCGAATTCATCCCAGAGTTCAGCGCGTTTTCTAAAAAACAGGTTGTCAATGTTAGCGTTGAAGGAAAGCCGTTTTTGTAAAAGACTCAGATAATACGGAATGCCACCCAAAATCATGTAACATTCGGCGATATGATAGCGAGACCAAGTAAATCCCTGTGTACGAAGGTATTCCTCGGTTTCCGCAAGCGTAAAGGGCTCCAGATACATGCGGCAAGTCTGACGATTGAAAAGCCCACCTTTGTTTTCGGCGATATTATCAATCATCCATGCGGTTGCCGAGCCACAAACGATGCATATCAAATTATTTTGCGCACTTCCCCAGTCGTTCCAAAACCATTCAAACGCAGGAAGAAAGCCCGATTTCTGCGTGTCAAGCCAGGGCATTTCGTCAAAGAAAACTACATGCTTTTCATCTTTTGGCAGGGAGCTCAAATGCTCTCTAAGCAAGAAAAACGCCTTGTCCCAGTCCTTTGGAATTTCATGTTCTTTTCCAGACTGACGGTTCAATTCTTCGGTGAATTTTAAAAGTTGCAGTTCAATTGGCTGTTCATACCTGCCAGTCAATTTAAAGTCAAATCGACCTGCAAAAAACTGATTGATGAGAAATGTTTTTCCTATGCGTCGCCGACCGTACACGATAACGAGCTGCGAAGTCTTTGCAGAAAGGATTTCTTTGAATCTCCGCAACTCTCTGTGCCGACCGACGATGAGTCCTTCAAGATTCGGTATGTCGCTTAATTTCATGGAGAAAATATAACACTTTCCAACAGAAAATACAACATTATTTATTGAAAAGTCGATAAAAAAGAGACTTTTCAATAAATAATGTTGTTAAAATTGTTGAAAATTATTATTTTACACCCTTCTTCCCTCTACAGCCGCATATTGTACCAGTACTTTCATTAAATCATCAAATTGCGCTGGTGTCAAAGACTGTTCGCCATCGCAGAGGGCTTTTTCGGGATTGTTGTGTACTTCGATAATCAGACCGTCTGCACCAACGGCGACCGCCGCCTTTGCCAAAGTAGGAACCATCCAGCGGATTCCACAGGCGTGGCTGGGGTCAATGATGACTGGGAGGTGGGTCTCCTTTTTAAGGTAGGGTACGATGGAGATGTCAAGGCAGTTGCGGGTGTAGTTGTCAAAAGTGCGGATACCCCGCTCGCACAAGATAACCTGCTCGTTTCCGCTTGCCATGATGTATTCGGCACTCATCAAAAATTCTTTAACGGTTGCGGAAAGCCCCCGCTTTAGGAGAATGGGCTTTTTGACTTTACCAACCTCTTTAAGCAGGTCAAAGTTCTGCATGTTTCGGGCTCCAATCTGAATGATGTCCACGTCTTCAAAAAGCGGAATCTGAGTGATTGCCATAAGTTCAGTAACGATGGGCAGCCCCGTTTCCTTGCGGGCGATTTTCAGGAGTTCCAGCCCCTCCGCTCCCAAGCCCTGGAAAGCGTAGGGACTGGTACGGGGTTTGAATGCGCCGCCCCGCAAAAAACGTGCTCCGCTTGCTTTGACGGCTTTTGCCACTTCCACAATCTGCCCTTCGGTTTCAACGGAACAGGGACCCGCCATGATGGCGCAGGTTTTTCCGTCACCTATGTCAGCACCCAATGCAGTGTCGCTTTTTGACGGCACGGAAATCACGGTATCCGCAGGATGGAAGGAGCGGCTTGCCTGCTTGTAGGGGGCCTTTACCCGCTGGGCACTTTCCACGATTTCATTTGCCAGCAGTTCCTCCGGGGTGATGCGGCTGGTGTCGCCAATCAAGCCCAAAATCGTTACATCCGCACCCTTTGATTCGTGCAAATCCAGTCCGCGAGCCTTTAATCCCGCTTTGAGTTCATTCACCTTTGCTTCAGGTGCGCCGTTTTTCAATACAACAATCATTTTTATCACGCCTCCGTTTTTTTGATTGCCATTCGCTTTTTATACATGCATAAAAAAAGGACTTCCTCTTCGGAAGTCCTGATTATTGCCTTTGTATTGCAACCACACGCCGTCAACGACAGCAAAGACCTTCCGAACGCAGATGAGAAATTCCATAATAGGCATAATAAAAGTAAGCCAACAATGAGAAAATCTTTTCTGTCGCAGCAAAAGACTTGCGGTTCATACAGTCATTTTATGCGAAAACTTTGCGCTTTGTCAAGTTTGTTGCCCGTAGTGTGCATGGGAGAGCAATATAGACACAACATTTTTCAAAAGATATGCTCAATGTATGAGCACGAACAGTATCAACACTATTGACCCAAAAATGCTAGCACGAATTCAGGCTTTGCGTCTTATGGATGACGATTTTATGACCGTTGTTTTTAGTGGCGACAATAAGGCAACGGAGTTTTTGCTGAAAATTCTACTTGACCAGAATGATTTATGAGTCACATCCTCAATGACTCAGACAGAAAAGCGGAATTTATTCGGGCGTTCCGTTCGACTTGATATTGTCGCTATCGACAGTGCAGGGCAAATCTATAATATCGAAATACAACGTGCGGATAAAGGGGCTGTAGCTAAACGAGTTCGCTATAACATGGCTATGCTCGACAGTCATACGCTAAAAAAGAATGAAGATTTTGAGAATCTGCCGAATACCTATATTATTTTTATAACCGAACATGATTATTTGGGCTTAGGCAAGCCTGTGTATAAAGTGGAAAAATACTTTGATGCGGTAGACAGCCATGGAGAGCATTTGCCTTTTGACGATGGTTGCACTATAATGTATGTGAATGGCTCGTACCGTGGAAATGATTCAATCGGCAAATTAATGCATGATTTTTGTGCAACAAACGCCGATGAAATGTATTATGGCGAACTTGCTGAAAAGGTTCGTTTTCACAAGCAAGAAACTAAGGGGGCTGAAACCATGTGCAGAATTTTTGAAGAATATGGAAATGAAAGAGCCGCAGAAGGTAAAACACAAAGAAGCATTGAAGTCGCCGAAAATCTGTTGCGCGATGGAACGCTTCCTATAGAAAAAATTGCGACGCTCGCAGATGTACCGCTTGAACAGGTAAAGAGCATCGCAGAGAAAATTGCCGGAAACGCAAATCGCTAAATCCTGGTTTCCGTCTCTTCTACAAAGTCTTCTCCCCAGTAGTCGCAGAGCATGAAGCGGGCGGCGGCTTGTAATTCGGGGATGACGGACTGGGCAAGTTGGGATAGGTTGTTCTGCAAATACCAACGGCAGCGGATTCTGATTCTGTCAGTCTCTTCTTCTGTGAGCGTGCCGGCCGGCAGATGCGAAAGCTCGTCAAAGATGACGGTAAAGACGTTCGCCGCCGAGCAGATTTGTTCCCAGCGTTCAAGCGAACTGATTTTTGCAGGGGAAGAAATGCCTGTGGAAATGTCGTAGCGGTAGACGGCTTTGGGAATGCTCACATAGGACTGCGCTTCAAGTGCGGCAAAAAAGTAAATGAGAAAATCGTCCGCCATGACGCATTTTGTAAATGGAATATGGGAAAATGCTTTAAGATATAAGTCACGGCGAATCAGTTTTGCGCACAGGTAGCCCGAATGTTCCTGCCTCAAAAAACTTCCGATTATTTCTTTTTGTCGGAGCGGTTTTTCTGACCGGGCGTTTATGCCGCATCGCATTTCTTCCGTGCCAAGAGGAATTTCCATCTGTGCATGTACTATGTCCGCCTCACTTTCTTTTGCCGCCTCGTACAGAGCAGAAAGTGCGCCGGGCAAAAGTTCATCGTCACTGTCCAGCATGGCAATGTAGGGGGCGCAGGCGGCTTCTACCAGGGTGCGCCTCGTTTCTATGGTCTGCATGTTTGTGCGGTTTTCTATGTAGGTAAAGGTCACGGGTGGATGCTGCATTTCTTTTCGGCTGTGTGCGGCGGATTTTTCTGCCATTCTTACGATTTTTTTGCAGGAAAGAGTTTTTTCGTCTTTGCCGTCACTTGCATCGTTTACGATGACAATCTCAAAATCAGGAAAATCCTGTGAGATTACGGATTCAAGGCAGCGAGCAAGGTATTTTTCCGTCCGAAAGACAGGGATGCAGACGGAGATAAGAGGCTGTTTTTTGCAAGAAGAACAAAGAATTGACAAGGTCAACCCCTAGTTGCCGTTTTGACCTTTAAAGCCCGAGTCATTGTAGGAATTGAAGGCAACTTGCACATCGGTTACAGTTTTGCTCAAGTCTTTCAGGTTCAGTTTTACGATCCGATCTCCGTTCGTGTCATAGTCATAAGAGCCTTCGTCTGCAATGTAGAGTTCGTCAGGCTTGCGGGCAATGAATTTTTGGGGGCCGTAGAAACAGTTTTCTGCACCAGAGGCAGATGGTGCGCAAATGCCGTCACCGTACCAGCCGTACACCTTGCTGCCGTCTATTTCTTCCAAAGTGATTTTTTGCGTGCCGTTGCTTACGCTGTTTGAAAATTTTATAAGACCGCCGCGGCTGTATGAGCCGTCCAAATCGCTTATGAGCATATAGAGAGCAGCACCGTCATTACTCAGAATAAAGTCAGTTGCCTTGAAGAGGCCGCACAGTTTCTTTGCGTTACTTGTTGCGTCTGTCTCAACAATTCCTAAGCCCGTTGCAGTTACGGTGAATTCGGTTGTCTGAGTAAGGCTTTCTTGTGCTTCAGATTCCTGCGAAAGGGCAAATTTTTTGATTGTAAAAGTCGCCTCCGTCACATAAGAAGATTCTTTTGTAACTTCTGTAATGAGCGTATACAAATAATCGTCATCAGAGGCAAGAAGCGGCTTGCTTGTAAAGGTTATTGCTTCTTCCATGTCATCAAATGCGTCGAAAGATGTGGTCTGTCCGTTTTTATATTGATAGAATTTATATGATATACTTTCATTGTTTTCTTCATCAAGGGCAGTATACCACAACACATCATTGTATGCACAGAAAGTGCTGATTGATTTGTCACTTGTAAGCGCATTTCCCCTGTTGTAGCCGGCATAAGACGGATATTTTATTATGTTGCCGTCTTCACGCACATAGATTTTTTGAGTGGCGGAGTCAATGCAGAAATTCTTTACCGTGCCACGCCCAAGTTTTATGCCGGTATCGGTAAGCGAAACATTCTCTGTTATCTGCTCTCCTGAAAGGACTGCAAATGTATCAGAAGGGCTGTATTCAGTGCATAAGTTCCATAGGACGAGCGGATAATCCACAACTTCTATTGGCTGATACCCTCTCAGAAGGTCGTCGTCCAGCTGAAAATGATATGAACCATCCTCTTCATTAAAGTGAGTATGGGAACTTTCTCCGTACCAGGTGTCCGTGGAAAATCCGCTGAAAACCGTGATGACTTCGGTGCAGGAATACAGTTCTGTATTATCATCATTGTAAAATTTGAATGTCACTTCATGGCTGCCTGCGGGAACTGATTCAAGCACAATTGCGGCTGAATTTTCTTCAAATGATACTCTTCCGACCCCGTCCGTGATATTTTCGCCGCTGTATGTGACGCTTGAAAGAGGTCCCAGTTTTACCGTTGCGTCCTCTATGGTCAGGCTGATTGAACCGGTAACTTCTTCTGAAAAAAGAGGAAAGGCTTCAAGAAGAATGTCGCTTTTGCCTTCACTGGTGACGGTGACTTTTTTGCTTTCTTTGCTTGCGGCAATTTTATTTTCGTTTACAAAACCTTCGGCAGAAAAATACCATTCTCCAGCGAAAGGTACTTGCAGGGCAAAGCCGCCGCTTGTGCTGCAATGGCGTTTTGTGTCTTCATTAGGATTTCCGTCACTGTCAAGTTGGTATGCTGTCACATTCCATTCAATTTCTGAAAGGTCGCCAAAAGAACTTGTTGCTGAACGGGCGGCATTGCCGATTGCAATGTTTCCGCTTACGGTGTATGAAGATGAGGACTGTTCTGAGGCTGTGCTTTTTGAGAGGTCTGAACAGGCGGTAAAAATGGCTGACGCAAAAAGCGCCGTGAGTGCCAGATTGAAAAATGTATGTCGTATTGTTTCTTTCATGGTGTCATTCTCCTTAGTTTGATGTGATAGTACCGCTTTCGCTTATTGTCCAAACTCTTTCTCCATCTGGCGTTACGGCAAATTTTTCATACACATCCGCCAAAGTTACTCCTGCATCATCGGTCACTTTCAGCACCTGTAGACCACTTGAATAACTTGGTGGAGTGATTGTTGCGACAGGACTTGTTTCGCTCGTAAGTGCGCCTGCAACATAGATGTATGCGTAGTAAGTTGTGCTACTGCTGCTATCGTAACAACTCTCCAAATATACATCGTTATCAGAAGTTACGAGCGCGATTCCGCTCATAAAAAGCCCACAGGCGGTGTTGCTGCTGTTATAGCCAATTGTCGTCCAAACGCCGCTTCCCTGTGTGCCTGTGTTGTATGATATAGTTCCGCTGTTCATATAGACGGATTCCCATGCAGTGAGGTATATACCGCCACCCTCTGCACTCGCAAAGTTTTGGTAAATGCCACCAGAGAAGTCTGCTGGAAGCGGTGTAGTGCCATCAGTGTCAAATCCGCTATAGCCAAGATACATGTTTCCGTCGCTGTAAATGCCTCCGCCTTTTTCCGCTCTATTGCCAAAGAAATTAGCGTCTGAATTTGTCTCAGCGTATGCTGCTGGTGCAGATGCATCTTTATTTCCAATAACTGCATCTCCGTACATGAACATCGTGCCGTTGTTACGTACACCGCCCCCATAACTTCCGACATTGTTTGTAATCGTACCGCCGTTCATAATAAATACGGCACCGTTACTTATATAAATTCCAGCCCCTGTACCGGCTCCATAATCGCCGTTTCCCGTTCCTATGTTGCCGGTAATGCTGACATTGTTTGCGGTGAGCCTTCCTTTGTTTAGACAAATGCCCGCTCCACTGTCAGCTGTGTATCCGCCTCTAATCGTTACGTCACTGAGGGTTATTGTTTTTGCATCCAAGAAAAGCGTTCTTCCCTCGTTATCTGCTGAAAATCCGCCGTCAAAAATAGTCTTGTCGCTGCCTGCCCCTTCAATAGTCACGGACTTTATGTTGCCGTCGGAAGAAAGGCTGATTTCCTGCGCCCCGGTATAGGTACCTTCCGCAACATGTATAGTCCAGTCAAGGTCGTTATCAGTTAATTCAGAATATGCCGTTATTAAGTTGCTTGCCGCCGTAAGTGAAGAAAGAGCATTGCTTTCGCTCATTCCGTCCGCACTGTCGCTTCCATTCGGGCTTACATACAATGTAAAGGAAGGAATTTCTACATCAATATCAAAAGTCTGGCTTGCGGTGCGGCTTGTTCCGCCTTCGCTGTAAGTTGCCGTAACATACAATTGGTATGAGCCTGTAACAAGCAGTTGGGAAACAGAAACAGTTCCATCAGAAACTTCCGTACATTCTGTGTCTACGCCATTGTAGAGCAGTTTTGCCGCATAAGAAACATCGTCCGCATCAGTGTCCGCAGTAAGAGAAATGCTGTCGCCCAATACGGAAATCTGGCTTTTGCTTATGCTGATTAGCGGCATGTTGCCTTGGTCGAATGAGACTTTTCCAGACGCATCCGCTTCTTCCGCTACCGCAGAGGCTGTTACCCTTATCGTGCAAGAGGCTGACGCTTCCCCATATAGTACGGTGATTATTGTCTCTCCTGCTACCACGCCAGTCACCACGATGCTGCCGTCAGAAGAGAGAATGGCAGTGGCAATTTTTTCGTTGCTTGAGGTGACAGAAAGTTTTGCCGGGTCTATTTTCACGCTCTCACCTGCAAGCGTTGCCGTGACGGTAATCGTGGCAGAGCCGCTTTCCGGAATGTCTGCTACATTTGGCGAGAGGGCAAGCGTAAGCGTTTTCGGCTTATCTGGGTCATCTTCTGGTTTTTCTGCTTTTTCAAAGTTCACCGTCACGCCGTTTTCGCTGGTGAAGGTAAAAGCCGTTGTTGCCACAGGAAGAGCCATTGTATTTTTGCCAGACGCAATGTGGTATGAGCCGTCGCTAAGGGATTCGTCACCAAGTGACTGATAGGCAAGTTCGGTGATGTAGGGGCTTCCTTTACCGTCCGAAAGCGTATAGGTTCCCATGGAGACAGGACTGTCACGGCCGTCCATTTCGACAATCCAGAAGCCCTTCGTTTTGTCCTTAGCATGTGCGTATACGGAGAGTGTAAATGTGCCCTTATACTTTTCCGATGTGCCGCGCATCTCTTCTACGATTTCGCCCGGTTCTTTTCCGATGTATTGCAGGGGAAGGGAAATGGAATTGTCACCAGACGCAATCTTACAGGTGTCCGAAATGCCATACATTTCAAGATGGGACTGACTTTTGCCGCTCCATGATTCGGTGATGGTGACGATTGCCACGGCATATACTGAAGACCCAAGGGGAATGTTTCCAAACGCAAGGGTCTTTCTCCCTGCTTTTTCCATGTCGTTCCAATCAAAAGAGACTTTCTGCTCTTCGCTGTAGTCTCCCCTGAGCGCAATCTGAATGCTCATCTGAGTTTTGAAATCGTCCGGCTCAACGGGGTCAACAGGAGTATCACCGCCTTTTTCCCCAACCCGCACAAAAGACATGGAGGATTTGCCGAAAGTTCCTTCAATTATTTTTGATACGACTGTCTGTGTCTGGGTATTTTTTACTTCCGTCACATTGCCGTCAATAACACTCGTGCTTTCAGTCCAAGTGTCTGCCGATGTGTCCCATGTATGGGTCAGCGTTATGGTGACGGTAGCACTGATAAATTCCACGCCATTTCCATAATAGGGCTGGACAGATTCATTGCCAAAAGCATAGGTGCCCTTGAAGACGCAGCGTTTCTTCTCATTTGTCTTTTGCAGACTCGCCAGCCCTGTTTCTGATTCAGAGAGGGTCAGGTTTGCCTTGTATGTTGTGGCAAGACAGGTGTCATCCTTAAAGAAAAACAGTGAGGTTACGTCAATATACCCCCCCCATCATTTTTTTCGGCCGTTTCTTCATTGTATCCCATAAAGGTGCTGTCATCGGAAGTCCCGATATACCACTCGGAAAGCGTCTTTTCGCTGAAGTCCGCAACCTCTTTGTAGGAGTAATAGAGCCCGTATTGAGAAAGCATCTCTTCCCAAGAGAGAGACGAATTGACGGTATAATCCGCACCCTCTGTGTATGGAACGGAATAGTCGCTGTCCGCCTCTGCCGCCCGTCCGCTCATCCGTGCAAGTTTTGCTCCGTCAAACACAAAGGTGACTGAGCCTGTCTCATCGCTTTCCCCGCCACAGGACACAAGGACGGTTTCCATGCCAAGAGCCAGCACGGCTGTCAAAAAGAATACACACATTTTTCTCATAGGGCACCCCCATAAAAACACAATTCATTTCTATTATAACACCTTTATCTGATTGTAACAATGTACGCCCGCCTCTTTATGCATATCCCTGTGCAGTTTTTTCAATTTTTCATATTACCTTTTCACAATTCCTTTGTTTATATATAATAGAAACAAAGTATTACAGGGTGTCTCTTGCACCCCACATGGAGTTCAAATCATGATTGAAGTTTCGCACTTGTCCAAGCAATTCGGGACATTTCGTGCGGTGGATGACATCAGTTTTTCCATTCCAACGGGGCAAATTGTCGGTTTGCTCGGACCAAATGGAGCGGGAAAGACCACCACAATGCGTATGATTACCGGCTTTCTAAAAGCGACAGACGGTACAATCTCTATTGACGGCACGGATATTACGGAAAATCCGGTGGAAGCAAAAAGGAAAATCGGCTACATGCCCGAAAGCGCCCCCCTCTACAGCGACATGATTGTAGATGATTACCTTCGCTACGTTGCAGACGTGCAGGGCGTAAATGCGGATCAAAAAGTTCCCCAGCTCTGCGAAACCTGCGGCTTAAAGGAAGTAATGCACAAAAATATTGCTGACCTTTCCCGGGGTTACCGCCAGCGTGTAGGACTTGCCCATGCGCTTATGAATGACCCGGAAATTCTGATCCTTGACGAGCCGACCAGCGGTCTTGACCCCAACCAAATTCAGGACGTGCGGGATGTTATCAAGGAAATCGGTAAGACAAGAACCGTCATCATTTCCACCCATATTCTGGGCGAAGTAGAAATGCTCTGCGGACGGGTCATCATCATAGCAAAGGGAAAAATCGTTGCGGACAGCCCCACTGGTGAACTGCGGGAAAAATACGGACACTCAGCAAGCGTCTTTGTACAGGCGGGCGGCTGCAGCGAAAGCGAGCTGAACCAAGCCCTGTCTCAGGTAGAAGGCGTGGCTTCCTGCACGGCGGAAGCAGGAGAGCCTATTGAAGGCGTGGAGACCGCCAGCGTGCTTGCCCATGCCGATGGAGAGGCCGAAATCCGTCCGGCAATCTTTAAGGCTCTTGTAAAACAGGGCTGGACGCTCTACGAAATGTCCATCCGCCGCAACAGTCTGGAAGATGTATTCCACTCACTGACTCAGGATGATGCTGCCACAGCGGAAGGAGGAAACGCATGAAAAAGCAAAATGCTGCGCTGGTCATTATGAAGCGCGAACTTTCAGCATATTTTTCAAGCCCCATCGCTTATATCGTAACGGGGCTCTTTCTTGTGTTTTCAGGATTTTTATTCTTCAACACATTTTTTCTGGCCAACCGTGCAGAACTGCGCAATTTCTTTAGCATCCTGCCCATAACCCTTTCCTTCTTCATTCCTGCGCTAACCATGCGTATGCTGGCAGAAGAAAAGCGGAGCGGCTCTATTGAAACCCTGCTCACCCTGCCCGTCACCGCATTCGACGTAACGCTGGGAAAATTCCTGGCGGCCTTTATCAGCGGAGCGGCAATGCTGGTACCCACCCTTTTCTACGTGATTACCTGCTGCATATTTGGCTCCCCGGATGCGGGACCGATTATCGGCGGCTATCTTGGCGCACTTTTTCTGATTGCCTCATTCAGCGCAATTGGACTTTTTGCCACAAGCCTGACGAAAAATCAGATTATTGCCTTCTTCATCGCATTTACAATCTGTATTCTGCTTTCTATTTTGAGCGGATTTTTGGTATTCCTGCCCTCATGGCTGGTAAACTTCTGCTCATATTTTTCTGCCTACAGCCATTTTACTTCAATAGCCCAGGGCATCATCGACACGCGCGACCTGATTTACTTTATCTCGCTCACCGCAATTTTCTTTGCCCTGACTGTTGAAATCTTAAAGGGCGACAGCAGGAGGTAAGGAACAAAATGAAAAACTTCATCAAATACATAACATCTTCCCGCAGCGACATCGTACTTTTTGCGATTTTTCTCTTGCTCTTAAATCTGGTTGCCTATCGCACTTTCCTGCGCTTTGACCTGACTGCTCCCCGTTCCTACTCTCTCTCCAAGGCAAGCGTTCAGACAATGCGAACCCTGGAAGAACCCTTAGGCATCAAGGTCTTCTTTACGTCAAATCTTCCCGCACCCTACAACAGCGTAGACCAGTATGTGCGGGATTTGATGACCGAATACAAGGGAAAAGCCAACCGCAATTTTTCCTGCGAATTCTTTGACATGTCCAAGCCGGAAAACGAAAGCATTGCCCGCAGCTATAAACTGAATCAGATTCAGATTCGTGAAGTAAAAAACAACGAAGTGGGCTTTAAGCAGGTCTGGATGGGCATGGTCTTTACCTATGCTGACACCGTGGAAACCTTGGACGGCATTGTTTCTGCAGAAGGACTGGAATATAAAATCACTACAAAAATCAACACTATGATTGCAACCACCAGTACCCTTGCCGGTCTGAACGGAAAAGTCAAGCTGACGCTCTACAGAAGCGAAGCAATGAAAGACTTGGGTATTCAGGGCTTTAAGGAAATGGATTCGGCAGTCAAAAAGGCACACGCTCTGGTAAATGCAAAGAACCAGAACAAGATTGACCTTGAGATTCTTGACCCTTCATATGAAGAATCCCTTCCCCTGGTGCAGAAATACGGTCTGCAGGCAATAAGCTGGGACAAGGGCGAAAAACATGGCGTTCTGGGGCTTGTCCTTGCATATGAAGATTCTTTCCGCATGCTGCCTGTCCGTCTTGAACGCACCTTCTTCGGTCAGAACATTATCGGCGGTCTGGACAGTCTGGAAGACACGATTACCGAAAGCCTGAAAAGCCTTGTTTCAAAGACCGTGGAAATCGGCTACATCACCGGTCACGGCGAATGGAACATCAATGATGCCGAAAACGGTTCTGGAAAATTCAACGACTTGGTAAAAGACCGCTACTCATTCAAACTGCTCAACCTGATTACCGATGAAATCACCCCCAACCTCACCAGCGTAGTGATTAACGGTCCCAAGCGTGCCTTTACTGATGCCGAACTTTACAAAATCGACCAGTATCTGATGAAGGGCGGCAACCTGATTCTTTTCCTTGACCCAGTGGATGAAGTGCTTCCCGAAGGTGAGATGGCATACTACCAGCAGCCTTCTTACAACCCCATCGACACCAAACTTGCAACGATTCTGGACAAGTACGGCATCAAGATGGGAAAGAACTACGTTCTAGACGAAACCTGTTATGTACAGGCAAACCAAGTCTACGGCAAAATGCCCATTTACTTTATTCCCGAACTGCAAAAGCAGAACTTGAACCAAAAGCATGTAATCAGCAAAAACCTGGGCTACGTCTACCTTATGCAGGCAAGCAGCATTGATATTGAGGACGCAAAGACCATGGAAGGCGAAAAGGTAAGCGTTCTCGCAAAATCTTCTCCCAACTCATGGCTGATGTCCAGCAATTTCCATACAAATCCCACTATGCTGCGCGTTCCCTCAGACAAGAGTACGCTCAAAAGCGAAAATCTTGCAGTCATAGTGGAAGGAAAATTCAAGAGCGCCTTTGACGCTAAGCCAGAAGCCGACCAGAATGACGGAAGCCTTTCCGTAAGCGACCACCTCAAGGAAAGCATTCAGAGCGGAAAGATTTTTGCTGTCGGTTCATCAAAAGTGACCCGTCCTCAGTTGATTGCAAGCGATGACCAGCCGATGGCAATGTTCGTTCGCAATGCCGTGGACTACATGAACGGCGAGGAAGACTTGTGCGCAATGAGGACAAAAGGACTGGCCCTCAATACCCTCAATGTAAAGAGCATGGCTCTTGCAAACGCGGCAAAGTACTTTAACATCTACGGTCTTGTAGTAATCGTTGCGATTATCGGACTGATTATGTGGCAGCGCAGAAACAGCCGCCGCAAGGTCATCCGCATGACCTACAATCCCAACGACAGCCGCGAAATGTCCAATGCCAAAACAGAAAGCGAAAAGGAGACACGATAAATGAAAACACGTAAACTTGTTTTGCTTGCCGGAATCGCGGTGCTTTTGTGTGCATTTGTCTTTCAGACAATCAATGCAAGCCGCTCACCAATAAAGGCATATGAGCTCAAAGATGCTCCTGACACCATTACCATTGTGTCAGAATCAAACGGCAAGATTCTTTTGACAAAGGAATATGACGCATGGTTTGTGGGAGAAGACAAAAAGCCCGCTTCCGATGATGAAATCCGCTATCTGACGAGTGCCTTGCAGCGGGTAAAAACACTGGGGCTTGTGTCACGCTCAAATTCGGAAGAAGCCTTGCAGCGATACGGACTTGATGACATGACCAAAATCACGATAACTGCAAGCAAGGGCGAAAAAGTCCTCCGCACCATCGAACTGGGCAAGGCTGCCACCAATGCAGATCAAACCTACGTTCGCATGGACGGTGGCTCAGAAATTCTCATTGCCAGCGGAAACCTTCACCATCAGTTTGAAGTAAAGGCCGAAGACCTTGTAGCCCCTCCTCAGGAGGAACAGAAAAAAGCCGACTCAAAGGATGTCGGCGAGCAAGCAGAAGTTTCTCCGAAAGCATAAGGGAACATCGAAAAACTCCCATAAAAAAGCAAAGGGGATGCCAAATACGTATACGGCATCCCCTCTTTTTTTGTCCGAAAGGCAAAACGAATAGTCCTATTTTGCGTCAATCACTGCACCAGTCCACAGCGTACTTAAATCACGAGTGTCCAGCAGGCGCGGGTTTCCCTTTGTGTCAGTAACCAGAATGCCCCTGTCCGTAATGTTAAAGGGACTGGTGGGCTTAATTGCCAGCCCACTTTTTCTCAGCATGGTTACATTCTTATCAAAGGCGGCGGCATAATATTCTTTTCCCTGCTGCACCACCGCAAAGAAGATGTCGTTATAGGGAACAAGGGCGGTGCCTTCTACCAGCGTTTCCTCGCTTTGTTTTTTCATTTCCAGACTTTCAGTATCAATCAGACAGAGTTTTACCGCAGACTTTCCCTTGTTTTCTCCGCAAACGGCCAGATACAAGTGCGGATAGGTCACTTTGTTTCCGTCTTCCTGTGCAATTGTTACGTCAGAAACACCGTATACCGTTCGGCTTCTCACTTGGGTAACGGGAGACTGTCGAATCACCTTGCCGGACTCTGCATCCACTGTAAGCAAGCGGTACATGCCTTTTGCATCATCCACCACAAACAAGCCTGTCAGATAATTGGGCACTACCTCTTGGTCTGTCTGTCCAGAAGCAAGCACTTCCTTATCCTTTGCAATTTCCTGGCGGTCATTTCTGGCTTCCCTTGCCTTGCGGTCAGCAAGTTGCTGCTGGTCTTTAGATTTCTGGGCGGATTCTGCTGCGGCTGCTTTGTCTCCCTCCTTGCGTTCCTGAGTCGCTTCTTTTTGGGCAGTCTTTGCTTTTTCTGCCGCATCAGCAGACTCCCGCTCTTTTAGAGATGCCAGTGCCTCACGCTCAGAAATGCCCATGTCAGGCTGTTCCTGCAGCGCATCCACAACATTCTCATCGCTGATTGTAGTCGTGTCTACTGAAGAAAGTCCGCCATTTACATCGTTAAGGGGTATGACAATCTGACTTCTGCCCGGCCATTCCTGCCACTTTGTGCTTAACCCCACTTTATCAGCGGTCAGATACTGCAAGACAATCTTTTTATATTTTGCATTAAAATTATCAAGGTTTCCGCGATAGACGGCATTGTAAACCGTCACAAAGGTTGCCACCGTTTCCGCATCAGGGCGAGTGTAGCCGTAGGCCGCTTCCAGATAGCCAGTGATGATACGGCGCAGGTTTTTGATATGGTCAACCCCTGCACTTTCATTCAGAAGCAAAATGTCTGCATCCAGTGCACCCTGACTCTGCATGTCTATGGCATGAACCAGGCTATATTTTGCACCCGGCTGAATAGTCGCAGGACTTTCCAAGGCAAGGGCAACCTCCTCTCCCAGCCTGCGGCCAATGCCAAGAATTGCGTCCGCACTTTCAATCACTGCATAGGGACCGCCGTAGTTTTCAAATTCAATTGTATCGGAGCCGGGCACCTGCAGTTCCGTCTCATCCACTTCAATTGCCGAAGCATAGGCAAGCAGGGAAAAACATGCAGTCAAGACAAAAAAAAACTTTTTCATACATCCTCGCCTGAAAGAAAATCTCATTATACTATCGGTAAAAAAAAGAGGGAACGCCACCTTTTTCAAAAGGTTTCTTTCCCTCTTTCAATCTCCTTATCTTCCAAAAGAAAGGACGCTATTTTACTTTGCCGTTTTTGTATGTTTCAACGGTAAGGAATTTTCCATCTGCACCAATTTTCTTTCCGTCAAGCTGGACAAAGCCGTCTTTGGTGCAAAGCCCCATCTCGGCAAATTTGTCCGCCTTTACAAAGCACATGTCAGCCAGGTCGTCTGGAACAGCGTAGCCTTCCGGCTCCAAAATCGTGCCAGGCTGGAACTGGGGTGCAAAAATCACTTCGCAGGTGTCTTCCTCGGTGTTGGCATCGCTTGCCGCAAGCAGCATACCATTGCTTCTCACGCCGCGGAAATTCGCCGGCTTTAAGTTGTAGACCAGAACGATGTTCTTTCCCAGCAGTTCTTCCGGCTTATAGAATTTGACGATGGAGCTTACGATTTGGCGGGGCTCCTCGTCTCCCGTATTCAGGGTGAGAATATAGAGGAATTCGCCGCCCGGATGCTGCTCAACTTTTTCAATTTTGCTCACTTTAAGAATTACCCGATGAGTGAATCGCTCGTGAAGGGGCAATTTGTCGATTTCGGCTGGAGTACGTTTTTTATTGGCTGCCTTTTGCGCCAGTTTTTCTGCCGAAACGCCATCAACGGTTGAGAGGAGTTTTTCAAGCCGCTCTTTTCCGATGATTCGCATAAAACTTCCCAAGCGTGGTCCCTGTTCTTTTCCAATTAAAGCCGTGTAGAGAGCCAGAAAAAGCTGCTTCGCATCCAGTCCCATGTCGGTAGCCACCGTGTAAATGGCCTGCTGGCAGTCCTTGTCTGTTTGGAATGAGTCGATTCTTGGCACTACATCAGAAAGCACCTTTTTGACGGCCGCTGCCATTTCTTCTGAAAGCTGGGCACGCTGACCTTCTTTTCGGAGAGAGAAGCACATGTCGGGAGCGTGTTCTGGCGCACATTCTGAAATCCAGTACCAGGCACAAGCACAGCGACGACGCAGGGCTTCTTCCTGCTCAGGCTTTACATCGCCCAGAGACTTGAGCACAGCATCCACATCCCCTGAATATGTCTGCAAAAGCGTGGTCAGAAGTCGGAAGGGTACCTGATAGGGCATTACCTTTGGCATACCCTCGGTCTGACTCAATTCGTACAGGCGTTTTTCGCGGAGCAAGAACTGTTCTTTTTTTGCCTCGTCCTTTTCCTTTGGCTCTTCCAGCCCCCAAACCAATCGCTCGGTGCGGTCATAAGCCTCGTAAATCGTGATTACATCCAGGTCGAAACTGATTGAGAACTCGTGGTCAACCTTGTTTGAGGCGAAAATGTAGCGGAGAACTTCCGGCTGATAGACTTCAAGGGCGTCAACCAAAGAAATTACTTTTCCGCGTGAAGAAGACATTTTGCCAGGAACGCCCTTGAGTTTAACAAAATCATACTTCATGGTAACAGGCGCATTCCAGCCGTAAAGGCGTTTTGAAACCAGTTTTGCAGTATCGTAAGAGCCGCCCGGTGAGATATGGTCTTTTCCGCCCGGCTCAAAGCAGACTTTTTCTTCGTTCCACCTCATCGGCCAGTCAACTCGCCAGCCCAGCTTGAATTCTTTTGAAGTTCGCAAATCTCCCTTTTCGATATGTCCGCAAGACTTGCACTTGTAAGTGATTCCGTACTCGCCGTCGTATTCAAGGATTTCTGTTTCGTCCTTGTTGCACTTGCAGCAGAAAGCGGCTACAGGCCAGTAAACATCGCTGTCCTTCATTTTGTGCTCGTCGTCACGGTATTCGTTAAGGCAGGCCTTGATGACATCCCGCTTCTGCATGGCGATTTTCATGCCCTCGATGTAGCGGTTGGCACGATAGCGGCTTGCCTGATACAGGAATTCCGGGTGAATTCCCACGCGGGGAAGCTGAGTCTCAATGTCAACTTCGTGGTGGCGGGCATAATTTTCGTCCCGGCCAAAGGTATCTGGAACCATGGTGATTGGATAGCGGAGATATTTTTCAAGTTCCTCAGGTTTGGGCATATTAGCCGGCACCTTGCGGAATACATCGTAGTCATCCCATGAATAAATGAAGCGCACATTCTTGCCACGCGCCCGCAGTGCCCGCACCACTAAATCCACCGTAATAATCTCGCGGAAGTTTCCGATATGGACGGTACCAGACGGGGTTATGCCACTTGCACAAGTGTAGAGGGGCAAATCCCCACGCTCTTTTATGATTTTTGCAGCCACCTGGTCAGCCCAGTGGCACAATTCCTTTTCGTTTCTCGTTTCGTTACTCATAATGGGAATAGTATAGAAGATATTGCAAAAAGATACAATAAAGGGCTCTCAATACAGGCCGTAGCACTCAAAGCCTGCGTTGCGCAGTTCTTTTCCCATGCTGCCGTCTTTGTTTTCGTCCACAATGACAAGGTAATAGGTTGTTCCGCTGGGGCGTTTTTCACTGGTGATGCGGGCGGTAAAGCCTTTCTTTTTGAGTTGCTCCACCAACCCCTTTGCATTTGCCTCATCCCTAAAGAGTCCCAGTTGCTGATGCAAGGGCTTTTCCTGCTTTTCACTTTCAGCAGTTTTTTCTGCTTTTGCGTCAGAGGAAGGGGCTGCAGCGGCTGCCACCGAGACAGGCTTTTCGTCCGGTGACTGCTGATAGGTGACAGGCTCCTGCTCTATCTCTGGAATTGCACTGCCCAGGCGAGGAACAAAATACCAGAAGGGCTGGGGCAATTGCTGAATCGCCCCCTTTACTACCGCTGCTTCCGGGCTGTTGGGATATGATTTTTTGAGTTTGTCGGCATAGGACTGTTCTCCAGAGACATGCCACAGGGTCAGAAGGACAGCAGGCGCAGTCTTTTTCATTGAGGGAAGGTCGGCATAGGTTTTGAGCATGGCTATAGGTTCGGTCAGCTCGCTTTCCTTTTGTACCTTGCACAAAGCACTCCACTGCTCGTAGAGCTTTACATAGGCCTGTATCGTCTCGCTTTTTGAATTGCGGACGGCACTATTTAAATAGCTGTCTGCCGTAGCACTGTCTCCGCAGGAAAGGGCACACCGGACGGCATCAAGAACCAGCTGCTCATTTGATTTTTTTGGCATTCCGGCGGCATCCCCGGCGGCAATGCCAGCGGCGGCCACATAGGATTTTTGGGCATCTGCATACAAGCCCATCTGCTCCTGTACGCTTCCCAAGAAAGCATAGCCAGCCCTTTTTTCCGCCGCCAGGGTAAGCGTAGGAACCTGTTTCTTTAGGTAAGCAATGGCATCTGTCAGGGAATCTTTTTTTGCCGCCTCTTTTGCCGTCAGTTGGGCAGTATTAACGGATACCTGCGCCGAAAGCGAGAAAATTGTCAGAATGGAAATCAAAAAAACAAGAAGTTTCTTCATAGTAAATGTTCAATCTTCTTTTTTTGCCTTTGCGGTCTGTTTGGTTTCATCTTTAATCACAGGAACTTCATTAGCGGGATTTACCTTCAGCACTTTTACGCCGTTTTCCGCTTCTCTGGCATTTTTAAGGGCACGTTTTTCCTGCTCCCGACGCTCCTTTTCTGCAAGGTATGCCCGCTTTTTTTCTTCGCGTTCAGCATGAGCCGCTTCTTTTTTTGCCTGGGCATCCGCTTTTGCCTGCTCCTTTGCCTCACGCTTTTCTTCACGGGCTTTATTTTCAATTTCTTTTAGGGCAGCCTTGCGCTTTGCATTGCCTATCGTAAAGGGAAACATGACCAGCATACCGACAAAAAATGACAGCAACACAGTAAAGAAGACTGGAACATCCTTAAATGTGTGAAAAAGCAGATGTATATCACAGCGATTTGCTTCACCTAAATTCAACCCGCAGAAAATAGTAACCAAAATCAGCAGGATGACCGTTCCAATCAATTTTATCGGCATAACGACTCCACTCCACCATTTTACAGACGAAAGATTGACGGGTCAAGTACACGCAGTAATGCCGCAGGGCAAACGCATTATAGATATCGTGCTTGCATATCGGCTGGACAAATAAAATGAATGAGCAGAAAAAAGGCTACCGTTGCAGCGTGTCAAGCAAGCCCCGCGGTTGAGCGTAATAGGT
>ERZ842401.2983-NODE-2983-length-21684-cov-9.076379_pt1 | contig 21684 bp, 15 predicted proteins | sample MGYA00521270_ERZ842401 | MGnify/ENA primary metagenome ERZ842401 (study PRJEB31892, sample SAMEA3878208) | bioreactor metagenome | biome: Moose rumen | place: Sweden | collected 2011-10 | study: EMG produced TPA metagenomics assembly of the PRJEB12797 data set...
ATCAGGGAAAAGATACTGGGGAAACAGGGGAAAAGGCTCTTGGAAAATGGGAAAAAGGTACTGGCAAACAGGGAGAGAGGTACTATGTAACCAGATTCGACCGCCCGCTCTTATCAATTTGGACGACCGGCCTTATATCTGCGAGCAGACGGACTTACATACACGAGCGGCCGCTGCACACTGATTTTTTACACATAGAGGTATTAGTTCAGCAAAAGTCCATCAACTATCATGCTGAAGAGTGGACCACACATACCCCCTGCGCTTGCAGGCAAGCCGTCTTTCTCAAGAACAACCATGATGGTGTATTTGGCGTCTTTGTTTGGTTCGGGTGTGATACGTTCATGCTCGAAAACAATCAAATCACGTTTCATCATAACTCTGTCCTCCACATTATTTATATATGCATGCACCTTTTGAACTCTGGGACATTCTTCTCCAAAAGTGGTAACGAATTAGTAACTCTCCGTTGTCCTAAACTGGCATTTTCGAGTCTCATATCGTCTTTTCACATAGACCGCAATGTTTCTCCAAACCGCCTGAAACTCAAAGTTTAATCCTCATTTTACCGCTTTTTGCTTTTTTAAGCCCCTTTTAAGGCAGAAAAGAGATGTTTTTTCCTTACATATACTATTTTTGAGAGCCGAGTTTGGGCACTGAACTGTGGACTGAACTGGAAATGCTCTTTATGACGGTATATTTACTATCTTTGCAAAGACAAAAATGCAGCAGAATAGGCTGCGTTAATAATATTTAACGGGCTAAGTAAACGCACAAACGGATTTTTTTAGTTTATTTGCAAAGAGATAAGAATAGGACAATTTTTAACGACTATAGAAATGAAGTTGAAGATACTTTTTCCTGGGCTGATGCTGGCCAGTATGCTGGCTGCTTGTGGCAAGGCTCCTGTTGACCCAGAGACTCCTTATGTCATAGAAGGAGAACTCACAGGGTTGCCAGATAGTATAGTGGTGAGGCTTTTTCAGTATGATGGCAACGTAGGCACCATGGTAACCTCTGATACATTGACAGATGGGCTTTTTCGCTTTGAGCAGGTAATGGCAGAGTCACTCAATAGAATGGGTATCTATGGCATGGGAGATGGTTTCCCAAGCATGAGTCGTACTATCTATGTGGCTCCAGGAGCACAGATTAAAGTAAAAGGGCATGATAGTCACATCTTCACATGGGATGTGGAGAGCAAGGTTCCTGAGCAGCAGGAATATGAGAAAATGATGCAAGACACCAAGGCCGACTATGACGTTTATCAAGATCTGGCTATCGAAGACAATAGGCTTTATAAGGAGTATGCACGCTTGAGGAGTTCTGGTGATGACTCTGAGGAAACCAAAGCCCGCATTCAAGAACTGCGTGACCTGCGTCAACGTCTTAGAGCGCAGCAGGATTCTGTCTCAGATGTTACTCAGGTAAAGACAATTGCAGCCATGAAGAAATTGAAGCCTTCTCAGCCTTGGCTTGAAAAGCTAAGCAGCCTTGCTAGGATGTGCATGGCCTATCCTGATTATAAATTCCGAAATGATGCCATTGAATTATATGGCCTTTTGCCAGAAGGCATAAAGACTTCCTTGCAAGGGCAGGAAATCTATGCAGGCTTGTATCCTCCAGAGGAAGCCAAAGACGGTGCCGACTTCCCTGATGCCACTTTCTATGACCTCCAAGGCAATGAGCACCATATAGCTGAGCATAAAGGCAAGTATATCCTGCTGGACTTCTGGAGCAGTGGCTGTGGCCCATGCATCTTGGCTTTCCCTGAAATGAAAAAGGTATATGAGAAGTATCAAGACCGATTGACCATTGTCAGTATGAGCACCGATACGGATAGCCGCTGGCGTAAGGCTTCTGAAGAACATGATATCACATGGAGCAATTGGAATGAAGGCAAAGGCACTGGTGGCCTCTATGCCCATTATCGCATCATGGGGATCCCATACTATGTGCTTATAAATCCCGAAGGAAAGATTGAGAAGCGCATGATGGGCTACGGAGAGAATATGTTTACGGAGTTTTTTGCTGAACTGCTGGGAGAATAAGAGTAAGGACAATACACTAAAAAGACCATTGAACTGTGGACTGAACTGGAAATGCTCTTTATGACGGTATATTTACTATCTTTGCAAAGACAAAAATGCAGCAGAATAGGCTGCGTTAATAATATTTAACGGGCTAAGTAAACGCACAAACGGATTTTTTTAGTTTATTTGCAAAGAGATAAGAATAGGACAATTTTTAACGACTATAGAAATGAAGTTGAAGATACTTTTTCCTGGGCTGATGCTGGCCAGTATGCTGGCTGCTTGTGGAAGTGGTGCAGAGCGCACTGCCGAAGAGGAAGGCGTGGAGACGGCCTTGCCTCAGGAGGAGGCGCAGGTGACGGTGATGACGGTGAAGCGTCAGGCGTTCAACCATGAGCTGGTGAGCAACGGCAAAGTGACCTCTCAGCAATATACGGATCTCTATTTCCGTCGGGCGGAGGTAATTGCCCATGTGTATGTGAAGAATGGCGACTATGTGCGTCGTGGGCAGAAGCTGGCAGAGCTGGATATGTTTCCCTTTGAGAACGAACTCACGCAGCGCAAGAACAGCTTGGAACAGGCCACGCTGGAGATGCAGGACGTGCTGATAGGCCAGGGCTATGCGCCTGACAATATGGAGGCTGTGCCTGCGGATGTGCTGCAGCTGGCCAGGGTGAAAAGTGGCTACGAGCAGCAGAAGGCACTCTATGAGGCGGCTCAACATGATTTGCAGCAGGCCACGCTCACAGCTCCAATGGACGGACGTGTGGCAAATCTCTTCCAGAAGCCCATGAACATGGCGAACACTGGGGAGGCGTTCTGCCGCATCGTGAGCACAGGCAGCATGGAGGTGGACTTCAACGTGCTGGAAAGTGAGCTTCCTTTAATTAAGATAGGTGACAAGGTGGAGGTGACTCCATACGCACAGACAGCTGGCAGCGTGCAGGGCAGCGTGAGCGAGATAAATCCGCTGGTGGATGCTAACGGCATGGTGCGTGTGCGTGCCAGGGTGAGCGGGCGCGACCTCTTTGACGGCATGAACGTGCGCGTGAGTGTGAAGCGGGCTGTACCCGACCAGTTGGTGGTGCCCAAGACAGCGGTGGTGCTGCGCTCTGACAGGCAGGTGCTCTTCACGCTGGAGAACGGACGCGCCTACTGGAACTACGTGAAGACAGGACTGGAGAACCTCACGGAATATACCGTCATCGACGGACTGGAAGAGGGTAAGGAGGTGATAGTGACGGGAAACGTCAATCTGGCTCACGAGAGCCCAGTGGCAATTGACAATTCACAATTGACAATTGATAATTAGGGCTGCGCAATGCCCACTTAGTTAAGTAATTAACTACGTTGATTGTAGGCTGCACCTCAGCATAGCTCAAGTAAGTTTGGCTTTGCACTCGGTTTATACGATAATTGTGAATTGTGAATTTTGAATTGCAAATGGTAAAGTTTCTGATACAACGACCTATTGCCGTGCTGATGGCATTTTTGGCATGCTTCATTGTGGGCTTGATTACCTACAATCTGCTGCCTGTGTCTATGCTGCCTGACATCGCCATTCCGCAGATTACGGTGCAGATGACGGGGGAGAATGCTTCTGCCAGGGAGTTGGAGAATACGGTGGTGGCACCTGTGCGCAGACAGCTGCTGCAGGTGGCAGGGTTGAAGGAGCTGCGCAGTGAGACACGCGACGGACTGGGGCTGATTCGGCTGGAGTTCGACTTTGGCACGAATACCGACTTGGCGTTCATAGAGGTGAACGAGAAGATAGATGCTGCCATGAACAGCCTCTCGAAGGAGGTGGCACGCCCCAAAGCCATGAAGGCCAGCGCTACGGACATCCCTGTGCTCTATGTAAACATGACGCTGAAGAATGATGTGCCCTATGAGCCTACCACGGAGAGCCAATTCTTGGAGATGTGCCAACTGGCTGAGAACATCGTGAAGCGCCGCATCGAACAACTGCCTGAGGTTGCCATTGCAGACATCACAGGCATTCCTGGACAGCAGCTGCAGATAGTGCCTGATAAGGACCGTATGGCTATGATGGGTGTCAGCATAGAGGACATAGAGCAGGCGCTGAGTGTGAACAACGTAGAGCCTGGAAGCATGCTGGTGCGCGATGGGTACTATGAGTACAACATCCGTATGGACAACTTGCTGCGTACGCCAGAGGATGTGCAGAACATCTACATCAATAAGGGCAGCCGCCTGTTTCAGCTGAAGGACTTCTGCCAGATAGGGGTGGTGTCGAAGAAGGAGATGGGACGAAGCCTGAGCGCAGGCAAGCGGGCAGTGACACTGGCCATCATTAAGCAGAGCGATGAGAACATGGACCGCATGAAGGACAAGCTCAGCGAGACAATAGACTACTTCCGTGAGAGCTATCCGCAGATAGACTTCAGCATCAGCCGCAACCAGACAGAACTGCTGGACTATACCATCTCCAACCTGCAGCAGAACCTGCTGTTAGGACTGCTGTTCATCTTCATCGTGAGCATCTTCTTCCTGGGCGATGTGCGCTCACCGCTGGTGATAGGCATCAGCATGGTGGTGAGCATCGTGATTACGTTCTTCCTGTTCTACCTCTTTGGAGTGTCACTCAACGTGATCTCACTCTCCGGCCTGATACTGGCGGTGGGTATGATGATAGACAGCAGCATCATCGTGACAGAGAACATCTCGCAGTATAGGGAGCGTGGCAGTTCGCTTATGGATGCCTGTGCTGCTGGTACCACGGAGATGATTACGCCCATGCTAAGCTCCAACCTCACCACGATAGCAGTCTTCGTACCGTTGATCTTCATGAGCGGCATAGCTGGTGCCATCTTCATGGATCAGGCGTTCTCCATCACAGTGGGCTTGGCCGTGGCATACATCACTGGCATCATGCTGCTGCCAGTGCTCTACTACTTGCTTTACAGCAAACATGCAAAGATGCAAATATTCAAAAATGCCAATACGCCCACACGCCAGCACACCCATTCGCTTCAACGCTTTTACGACAGCGGCATAGCGTGGGTATTCAGCCACAAGGCACTTACCTTGACGCTCACCGCTCTGACCATTCCTGTCTGCATAGTGCTCTTCATCTTCATGAAGAAGGAACGTATGCCTGAGATAGACCAGAACGAGCTGATAGCCCGCATAGAGTGGAATGAGAATGTCCATGTGGAGGAGAACAACCGCCGTGTGAACCTGCTGCTGAAGGAGGTGGAGGGGCAGGTCATAGAGCATGAGGTGTATGTGGGCATACAGGATTATCTGCTGGCTAGCGGTACGGATGAACTGACGGCCACAGAGGCAGAGGTGTATCTGAAGGCTGAGAAGCCCAGCCAGATAGCTGAGTTGCAGCAGGCTGTGGCAGCATGGCTCAGGCAGCAATACGGTGGGGCAGTGGTGACCTTCTCGCCTCCTGAGACCATCTTCGAGAAACTCTTTGTGACGGGAGAGCCCGATGTGGTGGCCAAGCTGCGCCTGATGAATCGTAATGCATCGCCAGAACCTGAGAATCTGCGGACGCTGCAGGCAGAGATAGGGAAGCAGACACAACGACAGACGGACGACATACCGTGGAGCAGTCAGCTCAACCTGCAGGTGGACCATGAGAAATTGCTGCTCTACAACGTGGCCTATACAGAGGTGGACCGCGTGCTGCGTACGGCCTTCAGGGAGAACCAGGCTTCTACGCTGCACTCCTACCAGCAGTATCTCACCATCAGCATCGCTGGTGAGGAGCAGAGCGTGAACCGCGTACTGGCTGAGACCTTGGTGCAGACCATGCCAGATGCTCAGGGGCATGTTTATCAGATTCCGCTGCGGGAGTTGGTCAAGGCGTTGCCTTCGGAAGACCTGAAGAGCATCATCGCTGACGATAATGGGGAGTACGTGCCATTGAACTACTACCTCACGGGCGGTGAGCAGCGCTTGATGAATGAGGTGCGCAGTGTGGTGACGCAGCATGCCGACTGGGATGTGGATTTCGGGGGTAGCTTTCTCGACAATCAGGAGATGCTGGGTGAGTTGGTCATCATCCTGCTGGTGTCTGTGCTGCTGATGTACTTCATCATGTGCGCCCAGTTTGAGAGTTTCCTGCAGCCGCTCATCGTGCTGGCAGAGATTCCTATAGACACGGCTTTCGCCTTGTTGACGCTGTGGGTCTTTGGCCATACGCTCAACCTGATGTCGGCCATCGGCATCATAGTGACCTGTGGTATCGTGGTGAACGACTCCATCCTGAAGTTGGATAGCATCAACGAGCTGCGCAAGAAGGGCATGCCGCTCTATGAGGCCATACATACGGCTGGCAGTCGCCGCTTACGTCCGATCATCATGACATCACTGACCACCATCTTCGCCATGGTGCCGCTGCTCTTCACCTCTGACATGGGATCTGAGATGCAGCGCCCGTTGGCCATCGCCATGATAGGAGCCATGGTCATGGGTACGCTGGTGAGCCTCTTTGTGGTGCCGCTGATTTACTATAAGATTCAAAAATTCAAAGATTAAAGAATGAAAGCATGAAGAAACTAAGCATCATATTGATAGGGCTGATCTTCTGCACGAGCATGCAGGCACAGCTGCGCTTGACACTGGGCAGGGTGATAGAGATGGCGGCAGACAGTTCGCTGACGGCCTTCCGCAACCAGAATATGTATTTGGCGGGTTACTGGGAGTATCGCACGTATCAAGCCAACCGCCTGCCCAGCCTGACACTGAACCTCACACCTGCCAGGTATTATCGCTACATCACACAGCGCTACGACTCTGAGTCGAACCTCGACGTGTATCGTGAGCAGCAGATGTTCAGCGCTTCAGGCGGACTGAATATCTCGCAGAACTTCGACCTTACGGGTGGTACGTTCTACATAGACACCGACTTGGATTATATGCGCAACTTTGGATCGCAGACCTACACGCAGTATTCCAGTGTGCCACTGCGCATAGGATATCAGCAGAACTTGCTGGGTTACAACCCCTTCCGCTGGGAGCGCAAGATAGAGCCGCTGAAGTACGAGAAGGTGAAGAAGCAGTTCATCTACAATACGGAGCAGATGGCAGAGGAGGCTGTGTCTTACTTCTTCGAGCTGGCATTGACACAGGCTGAGCTGGAACTGGCGCAGGAGAACCTGGTCTCTACGGATACGCTCTATAAGATAGGCGTTCAGCGACAGAAGATTGCGTCTATCTCTCAGGCCGACCTGCTGACGCTGAGGTTGGATCATGTGAATGCGCAGAACACCCTCCAGAATGCCGAGATAGCCGTGAAGCGTGCCATGTTCTCTCTGGCTACCTTCCTAAATATCGACAAGGATACGGAGATCATTCTAGACTTGCCTGGCAAGCCTACCAGTAAGACCATCACGGTGGAGGAGGCACTGGCCAAGGCAGAGGAGAACAATCCTACTTACTTGCAGCAGGAGCAGAACGTGCTGGAGGCTGAGCAGAGCCTGGATCGTGCCAGGATGGAGGCGCGCTTCAATGCGAGTGTGAATGCCAGCGTGGGTTTCAATCAGGTGGCCGACAAGATGAGCGAGGCGTACCGCCACCCACTGCGTCAGGATTTGGTGCAGGTGATGTTGAGCATCCCGCTGGTGGACTGGGGCGTGCGTAAGGGTAGGGTGAACATGGCGAAGAACAACCTCAACGTGGTGCGCACCTCTGCTGATCAGGAACGCCAGAGCGTGGAGAAGGAGATCATCGTCACAGTGAGCGACTTCAACATACAGCAGCGGCTCATCGCCAGTGCGGAGGAGGCACTCGACCTGGCCATACAGGCACATGAGCAGACGCGCCAGCGCTTCATCATAGGGCGTGCAGACGTGAACAGCCTCACGCTCTCACTCAACCGCCAGCAGGAGGCGCAGAAGAACTACATACAGGCGCTGCGCAACTACTGGCAGGATTACTACAAGATAAGAAGGCTGACGCTGCACGACTTTGAGAGCGGTTTCTCTCTCTCGGCTAAGTTCGACTATGCTTCAGGCATGTACAGATGAAGCACAAGCTCGCCATATCGTCCTTCACACTTATCGTGGCGTTTGTGGCGCTCTCACTGATAGGTCTGGCTTTGCTGCCCATGTTGCCAGTGAAGCTCAACCCCTCACGCACACTGCCTTCGCTCACGGTATCGTTTTCCATGCCTGGCAACTCGTCCAGAGTGGTAGAGACGGAGGTGACCAGCAAGCTAGAGGGCATGCTGGCACGCGTGAGTGGCATAGAGAAGGTGGAGTCTGTGTCGGACAACGGCAGCGGGCGCATCACCATGCAGCTGGACAAGCATGCAGATATAGACATGCTGCGCTTCGAGGTCTCTACCATCATACGTCAGACGTGGCCTGAGCTTCCCGCAGGGGTGAGTTATCCCGTCATCAGCGCACAGCAGACCGACGATGAGGCGGCAAGGCCTTTCCTCACCTATACCATCAATGCGCCTGTAGCCCCTTACCTGATACAGCAATGGGCGGAGATGAACATGAAGCCTGTGCTGGGGCAGATAGATGGGGTCTATCGGGTGGATCTCTCTGGGGCTACGCCGCAGGAGTGGCGACTGACCTATGACAACCGACAGCTGGCTCAGCATGGCATCAGCGTGGGTGATGTGCAGGCAGCCATAGCCAATCATCTGGGCAGGGAGTTCATGGGCATTGTGGCACTGGAGCGGAGTGATGGCGACAGGGAGTGGATACGCGTGGCGAAGACAGGCGGCGCTGAGGGCCTGATCCTGAAGGCTATCTTCGTGCGCACAGGGCAGGGGGAACTTATCTCGCTGGACAAGTTGCTCAGCGTGGCGCATGTGCAGCAAGCACCCAATAGCTATTACCGCATCAACGGACTGAACTCCGTGTATATGAACCTCACGGCAGAGGAGAGTGCCAACCAGCTGCGACTGGCCAGTGAGGTGAAGGAGGCTATGGGGCGACTGGAAGCGCTGTTACCTGTAGGCTATGAAGTGCATACGAGCTATGATGCCACGGAATATATTCAGGAGGAGCTGGACAAGATCTATTTCCGCACAGGGCTCACGGTGCTCATCCTGCTGGTGTTCGTGGCATTGATTACGCTCAACAGGAAGTACCTCTTCCTCATCGTGTGCAGCCTCACGGTGAATATCTGCATCGCCTTGATATTCTACTACCTGTTCGGACTGGAGATTCAGATCTATTCACTCGCAGGTATAACGATCTCACTCAACTTGGTGATAGACAATACCATCGTAATGGCCGACCATCTGATGCGCAAGCGCAATCTGCAGGCTTTCTTGTCTATCTTGGCGGCTACGCTCACCACCATAGGGGCACTGGTCATCATTTTCTTCATGGACGAGAAGGTGCGCCTGAACCTGCAGGACTTTGCAGCGGTGGTCATCATCAACCTCGCAGTATCGCTGCTGGTGGCCCTCTTCTTCGTGCCATCACTGATGGAGAAGATTGGACTGGAAAACAGGCAGAAGCATCACATACACAGTTGGCAGCACCGCTGGGCGGTGCGCCTTACCAGCGCCTACCAATGGCTGATAGGTAAGCTGGTGCGCTATAGGGTAGCGGCTTGTCTGCTGTTGGTACTGGCTTTTGGTCTGCCAGTCTTCATGCTGCCAGAGAAGGCAGAGGGCGAAGGCTTCTGGGCGGAGTGGTACAACAAGGTCTTCGGCAGTGAGACCTACAAGCAGTCGGTGAAGCCTTACGTAGATACGGCTCTGGGCGGCACTCTGCGCCTCTTTGCCGACAAGGTGCGCAGTTCCAGCTACTACAGCCGTGGAGTGGGAGAGGTGGTGCTCAGCGTCTATGCCACGCTGCCTAACGGCAGCACGCTGGAGCAGATGAACACCCTTATAGGGAAGATGGAAGCCTACCTCAGCGAGTTTAAGGAGATACGCCAGTTCCAGACCTACATCTACAGCCCTTATCAGGCACGCATCAGCATCTATTTCAAGAAAGCCTACGAACGTGGCGGATTTCCTTATACCTTGAAGTCGGACATCATCAGCAAGGCCCTCACGCTGGGCGGAGGCAGCTGGAGTGTCACAGGTCTGCAGGATCAGGGCTTCAGCAACGATGTGCGTGAGACGGCTGGCTCCATGCGTGTCACGATGTATGGCTACAACTACGATGAGCTCTATGCGCAGGCAGAGCGTCTGAAGAGCAAGCTGCTGGAGCGTCGACGTATCCGCGACGTGCTCATCAACTCGGAATACACCTTCTGGAAGAACGACTACAGCGAGTTTTTCCTAAAACTCGACAAGGAGGCGATGGCGCAGGAAGGCATCTCTGCCTTGCAGCTGTTCACGGCCATCCGTCCGCTCTATACACGCAATCAGCACATGGGTAGTATTGTGGTAGACAACCAGTCGGAAAACCTGAAGCTCACCTCGATGCAGAGTGAGGAATATGACGTGTGGGCATTGGTGAATGTGCCTTTCCAGATAGGCGACAGGTTCTATAAGTTGGCTGATTTTGCTACACTGGAAAAAGGGCAGTCGCCTCAGGAGGTGGCGAAGGAGGACCAGCAATACCGCCTCTGCGTGCAGTATGAGTATGTAGGTTCCAGTGAGCAGGGACGCAGGCTGCTCAAGCAGGATGTGGAGGAGATGCGTCAGACGCTGCCTATGGGCTACAGCATTGAGCTGGATGATTCCTACTACACCTTCAGCTCTCAGAACAAGGGGCAGTATGCCTTGCTGTTGCTGGTCATTGTCATCATCATCTTCATCACGTCCATCCTGTTCAACTCCCTGACACAGCCTTTGGCCATCGTCTTCGTGATACCTATTTCCTACATCGGCGTGTTCCTCACGTTCTACCTCTTCAACCTCAGTTTCGATCAGGGCGGCTTTGCCTCCTTCGTGTTGCTCTGCGGCATCACGGTGAATGCCAGCATCTACATCATGAATGAGTATAATAAGATACGCAAGCGCCAGCCACGCCTGTCGGCCGTGTGTGCCTACACCAAGGCATGGAATACCAAGATCATCCCTATCTTCCTCACGGTGGTCTCTACCATTCTGGGATTTATCCCCTTCCTGATAGGCACCAGTCGTGAAGCTTTCTGGTTCCCTCTGGCAGCTGGCACCATCGGCGGACTGCTCATGTCGCTCGTGGGCATCTTCTTCTATCTCCCTGTCTTCTCTCTGAAGAAAAGGGCACTGTAAGTCCTCCATTTTGCATAAAACATGAATTTTTTCTCTCAAATTTTCTTAATATAACATAATTTGCTATATCTTTGCAGTTACGACTAGTGTTTTCTAAGCAATGGTCGCTATGAAAGTGGATATTTATAAACCTTAATATTAACTAATTTATGAACGACAAAAGAGTTTATACTTTTGGTAATGGACAGGCAGAAGGTCGCGCCGACATGCGCAATCTGCTGGGTGGTAAGGGCGCTAACTGTGCGGAGATGAACCTCATCGGGGTTCCTGTACCTCCGGGCTTCACCATTACCACGGAAGTTTGTAATGAGTACTTCCAGAAGGGAAGAGATGAAGTAGTAGCTTTGCTGCAAGACGATGTGATGAAGGCTGTGGCCCACATCGAAGGTCTGATGAACAGCAAGTTCGGTGATCCTAAGAATCCGTTGCTGGTTTCTGTACGCTCTGGTGCACGTGCCTCTATGCCAGGTATGATGGATACTATCCTGAACCTGGGTCTGAACGACAAGGTGGCCGAGGGTATGGTGAAGAAGACGGGCAACGAGCGCTTCGTGTACGACAGCTACCGCCGCTTCGTGCAGATGTACGGTGATGTGGTGCTGGGTCTGAAGCCAGTGGACAAGACGGAAATCGACCCCTTCGAAGCTATTATAGAGAAGGTAAAGGAAGAGCGCGGCATCAAGCTCGACAACGAGATGAACGTAGATGAGCTCAAGAAGCTGGTGAAGCTCTTCAAGGAAGCTATCAAAAAGCGCACGGGCAAGACCTTCCCAGACGATCCTATCGAGCAGCTCTGGGGCGCTATCTGCGCTGTGTTCGACAGCTGGATGAACGAGCGTGCCATCCTCTACCGCAAGATGGAAGGCATACCTTCTGAGTGGGGTACGGCCGTGAGCGTGATGGCTATGGTATTCGGTAACATGGGCAATACCTCTGCTACGGGTGTTTGCTTCAGCCGTGACGCCGCTACGGGTGAGAACCTCTTCAACGGTGAGTATCTGGTGAATGCACAGGGTGAAGACGTGGTGGCTGGTATCCGCACACCGCAGCAGATCACTCTGGTAGGCTCTCGCCGCTGGGCGAAGCTGCAGGGCATCAGCGAGGAAGAGCGTGCCAGCAAGTATCCTTCTATGGAGGAGTCTATGCCTGAGATCTACAAGCAGCTCTTCGAGATTCAGGAGAAGCTGGAGAATCACTATAAGGACATGCAGGATATGGAGTTCACCGTACAGGAGGGCAAGCTCTGGTTCCTCCAGACGCGTAACGGTAAGCGCACGGGTACGGCCATGGTGAAGATTGCCATGGACCTCTGGCGTGAGGACATGATCGACGAGAAGACGGCCATCATGCGCTGCGAGCCTAACAAGCTGGACGAACTGCTGCACCCTGTATTCGACAAGCGTGCGCTGAAGCGTGCTAAGGTGCTCACACACGGTCTGCCTGCTTCTCCAGGTGCTGCCTGCGGTCACATCACATTCTTTGCTGACGATGCAGCCCGCGTACATGGTCTGGGCAAGCGCGTCATCTTGGTGCGCATCGAGACTTCTCCTGAGGATCTGGCTGGTATGGCTGTGGCTCAGGGTATCGTGACCTGCCGTGGTGGTATGACCAGCCACGCTGCCGTGGTGGCTCGTGGTATGGGTAAGTGCTGCGTCACGGGTGCAGGTGCCATGATCGTTGACTATAAGAACAAGACATTGACCATCGGCGACACAGTGCTGCATGAGGGTGACTATCTGTCACTGAATGGTAGCACGGGTGAGGTGTACGAGGGTCGTATCGATACAAAGGCTGCTGAGGTGAGCGGCGATTTCGCTGAACTGATGAACCTCTGCGACAAGTACAGCAAGCTGCACGTTCGTACCAACGCTGATACGCCTCGCGATGCTGCCGTGGCTCACAGCTTCGGCGCCGAGGGTATCGGTCTGTGCCGCACAGAGCACATGTTCTTCGAAGCTAAGAAGATTCGCGCTATGCGTGAGATGATTCTTTCAGAGACTAAGGAAGGCCGTGAGAAGGCACTGGAGAAGATCCTGCCTTACCAGATGATCGACTTCTACGAGATTCTGAAGACGATGGACGACTGCCCAGTGAACATCCGTCTGCTCGATCCTCCATTGCATGAGTTCGTGCCTCACGATCTGGCTGGCCAGCAGGCTATGGCAGAAGATATGGGTGTCACTGTGCAGGAGATTCAGCAGCGTGTGGCTGCCTTGAATGAGAGCAACCCAATGCTTGGTCACCGTGGCTGCCGTCTGGGCAATACCTATCCAGAAATCACAGCCATGCAGACACGTGCCATCCTCGGTGCTGCCATCAAGCTGCGTAAGGAAGGCTACGACCCACGTCCTGAGATCATGGTGCCTCTGATCGGTCTGGTCAACGAGTTCGACCTGCAGGAGAAGGTGATCCGCGAGACAGCTGAGCAGATGTTCAAGGAAGAGGGCATCCGCGTGCGCTTCCGCATCGGTACCATGATTGAGATTCCTCGTGCTGCCCTGACAGCCGACAAGATTGCTCAGCATGCCGAGTACTTCAGCTTCGGTACCAACGACCTTACCCAGATGACCTTCGGCTACAGCCGCGACGATATCGCCAGCTTCCTGCCTGTCTATCTGGAGAAGAAGATCTTGAGTGTAGACCCATTCCAGGTGCTCGACCAGGAAGGTGTTGGCCAGCTCATCGACATGGCTGTGAAGAAGGGTCGTGCCACCCGTCCAGAGCTCATCTGCGGTATCTGCGGTGAGCACGGTGGTGAGCCAAGCTCTGTGAAGTTCTGCCACAAGGTAGGTCTCAACTACGTGAGCTGCTCTCCATTCCGCGTGCCTATCGCCCGTCTGGCTGCCGCGCAGGCTGCCGTAGAGGATGTGCTGGCAGAGGAAGCCGAGAAGAAGGCTCGCAAGCTGCATCCAGCCGAGGCATAATAACTACGAGATTTAAGTTTTTGGCAATAATTGATGAAAAAAGGGCTGCACATTCCGTGCGGCCCTTTTGATTTTGTGACATTGTGACATTGTGACAATTAACCGATTAACCGTGTAACCGTGTAACCATGTAACCGATTAACCTTTGCCGATCTCACTTCGCACCAGATGCGCTCTTCTTTCTCGTTGGCATACATGATGGCATTCATCACTTTCTCCATCGCTTCATGGCTTTTCAGTACCAGTCCGCGTATGGTGTTATATCCCACCAAGATGCACCCTTTGGTATGGGCAGGGGCATTGCCCGTGTGTATCATGATGTCGCTGAAGTGCGGCACATCCTTCAGGTAAGGCATCTTCCTTCCGAACCTCGGACTGCGTTTCACCTCTACTTGGTAGCGACCTTCTGGAATGGCGGTCTTGCCCATCACTTTCTGTTCCTTTTCCCAGTCTATGCAGTGTGGCTCCAGCGTATTGCATATCCACCTTCCGTTGGCATACAGGCTACCTATCGTATAGTCTGCCTTCATCACTTCTCTTACTATTATGATAAGCATATTGAATTATGAATTATGAATTATGTTTAATGTTTAACGTTTAACGTTTAATGTTTAACGTTTACCGTTTTCCTAAACTTTCCATCTCCCAAGTCCTCTATCATGTGCTGCTGTCTCCAGCGCCAGACGACCGTCTTCTGCGGACTCCTATAGTTGGCTTTCGCCCGCAGTTCTGCCAGGTCTTCTGTGGTGAATACCTCTGGCAGCAGACTGAACAGGGCGGGGTAGAATTCTTGAACCTTTTGCGCCTGCTCATATTCTTCCAGCATCAGGCGGTTCATCTCACTGCCGAAGAGCTGCAGCTGCTGTTGCAGCGTGTAGTCGGCCACCCAGCGGCAGAAGTCCAGCACAGCATCGGTCTCTTTGCCGTCACTTACCAGCATAGCCAGCAGGCCAGCGCGGAAGCCTATCACGGCTGCACGTCTGCGGAAGATGTCCAGGGCAGGATTCTCCTGCGTCTCCAGATACTCCAGTCGGCGTGCCTCCAACCACTCCCAGATCACCTGTTTAACGTAGGGGATGTCAAACTCCTGCGCTTCGGTGATGGCCATCAGACTTTTGGCCGTCTTTCTCACACCCTCGGTCTCTTCTTCCGACAGATGGCCGAAGACGGGCAGCTGAGCGCCCAGCATGTCGGGCAGTTGGGCGAAGCACACACGGCTCACCAGTCCGCCCTCCACGTCGTTGTAGTAGCGTCGCACAGCCACGGGCGTACCGCAGATCAGCTGATTATAATAGACTCGCACCATGGCGCTCCATGAGTTTTCCGACATGTAGTCCTGGCCTGCCATTGAGTTGTCGAATGCCTGACGCATGATGTCGTCTTTCTGGCTCCATGCCCCGCTCTTGCGCCCTTTCGACAGCGTATCTATCTCCTCGGCGTAGGTGAACAGATGCGCTCCCTGTGCGCAGTCCAGACGCTTGAACAGCATGGCGTTACTGATGGTGGCTGGCACTATGCGTATCTTCGCCCGTGGGTCTTCTGGCTGCTGCTTGGAGTTGCGTTTGGCCCTGCGTTCCTCCAGATACTTGCGCTCTTTTTCACGTTCCAGACTGTCCTGTCGTTGTAGTGGATGCATCAGCAGATCCACCAGTGCACGGGTGCAGCTCTTTCCGCTTGCCTGTGGTGCCACGATGCAGGTGAGGAATGAGGGCGAATGCAGTGCCCCGTCGAAGTAGCGAGCACGGGCATGGGTGGCCAGTGTGCCCAGCAGGGGGAGTGCGGCTATCAGTATGGCTGGGCGGTAAGCCACGGGGTAGTCTTTCGTGATCAGTGAGAGTAGGGGAGGCAGCTCAGTGGGCAGCGGAGGTTGTGGCCTGAGCACATTACTCTTATTCCGCCCTCGCGTTGCATCCAGCTCCTTACGGAATACGATGCGCTCTATCAGTGCCGGATAGCCTCTTCGCAGTCGGTCGGCCTTCAGGGCCGATGCCACCGTGCTGCTCACCTCCTGTTCGGGCAAGTCCCAGCGAGGCACCACCTGCATCAACCTACTGTGGTCGAACTCGCAGATATAGCGTAGGTCCAGCACCAGATTATACAGCGTATTGTTCCGGATGCCATCCATCGGCCTGCCGTCTATCCCCTTCGCCTTCAGCCATTGCGCGATGATGTCAGAGTAGTTTAATCCATTGAACATTGAACATTGAGCATTGAACATTGGGGCTGCGCCTTCCTCTTCCGCAGGCCCATTCTTCATTCTCCCTTCCCCATTCTTCATTCTTAATTCTTCATTCTTCATTTTCCCTACTTCATTCTTCATTCCCCCTTCCCCATTCTTCATTCTTAATTCTTCATTCTTCATTTTTAACCCTTCTTCATTCTTCATTGAAAAAAGCGTTTCTTCGTCCAAGTACAGCACATAGCTTTCTGGCACTGCAAACGAGATGCGAGCCAGATCCTTGGTGCAGCCATCCCACTGCGTGAATCCCAGCTCATGCGCCAGCCATGCCTGCGCCTCCTCCAGCGACATCCCAGCTGGAATCTGCCCCACGAACCTCAGTCCGCGTGTCGAAGGAGTGACGTGCACCAACCCAATCTTTGCATCTTTGCATTTTTGCATCTTTGCATCGTCGAGCCACGCCCGTGGCTCGGCCAAGTCGTCCACATCCAGCATCACCAGTCCGCTCGACTCTGCTTGCTTATTGCTGCGTCTGCCACCCGTGAAGTGAGCTTGGAAGCAGAAGGCAGGGAGGTGCTTCTTCAGCTGCGCCACCTGCTCCCACAGGCCTCGTTCCTGCTGTTCCAGCTCCGCCAGTCGGGCTTCATCATCCGTCTCAGCCATCAGCATCTCCAGCGGTTCTATCTGCGTCTGCACCAACTGGGCTATCTGCCCGCACGTCTGCTGCACCACAGGCTGTGCCATCGTCTGGTGCAGCAGCTCTGGCGTGCAGGGCAGGGGAGCGGCGTTGAACTTACTTACAACATCGAACATGCCTGTTCCTCCTTCTTTTTCATGATCTCCTTCAGAGCGTTTTCCAGAGCCTCGTCCAGCAAGTCCTCTGCCGCCAGCTGCTCCAGCTCTATGCCCAGCTTCACATGTACGATGAAGTTGCGCGTGCTCATCTCTATGCGCAAGCCACCGTTTTGGAAGATGGTCTCCACCTGTGGAGCCATCGGCATGCGGCTCAGCGACTGCATGGGCACAAACAGCAGGTCGCCGTTCTCCCTGTAGTTCATGTTTCCCTTTCTGCTCATGCCTTTGGCAAACACCTTCTCACCCTCATGGTTTGCCCAGTTCTCGAAGGTCACCACACCCTCATTAGTGACGGTTATTTCACCGCTCAGGCTCACCTGTGTAGCCCTCAGTTTCATCTTATCGCTCATAATTCTTTGAATCTTTCAATTTTTGCATCTTTGCATTTTTGCATTTTTGCATCTTATTCATTGCAACCGCAATGAATAAGCCTTTTCCTTCATCCACCAGCAAATGTCCTCGGCAGCATCCTCTAGCTCCTCGGCCAGCTCCTCGGCCGACCTCCCGTGGAAACTCATCGCCATCTGGATTTGCATCTGCTTAGCTCCCAGAGTCAGTTCCATGTCACCCTCGTGGTTCATCACCTTGCGCTTGCCGTCACGCCAGGGCATCATCCATTGCAGCCGTTCTTCGCTCAGTTGCTCCGCCTCTGCCAGCTTGCCAGCCCTCAGCCAAGCGGCCAGCTCGGCCATCTCGCCCGCCGCCTGTTCAGCCGCCCTCAGCATTCCGAAGTTCATGGGGAAGCGAAACCTCACCCTGATTCCCACACTGCATGTCTCCAGCGTGGTCCAGTAGGCTGCCCACACTGTTTGGATGTCCATTTGCCCAGCCTTGTGCATTCTTTTCTCTTTTTTCATGTCAGTAGTTTATTAAAGAGATTCTTCCTTGAGGCTGTCGGGGGCATCACTCCGCGGTTCATGTGCCCCCGTGTCTCTCAAAGACGGTGCAAAGTTAGACCTACATTCTTCGGTGTGCAACTTTTTAGACTGAAACCATAGCTGTTAAAAAGTCTTAAATCCAATTAGATAACGCATCGTTTATATAGCTTTCCAGCGAATAAAATTTTATGCCTAAGTTCCCATGCTCAGCATGACACAGATAGCGGAAGAACACGTTTTTAGGCACACGCAGCACCTTCCCCCGTAGTAGGAAGAGGGCCGTTTCGCGGTAGATCTGTTGCTTCTTGAACCCCCGTGAGAAGTCGAAGTCCAGTCGGCAGATCAGTCGGTTGTTTCGTGGCAGTTCCCCGAGCAGAGGTCGCAGGGCCTCTATCCATAGGTCGAAGTCGTCAAAGTATTTAGGGTTGATGAGGTTGATAAGCGGAGTCTCAGCCTTGAAAGGCTCCAGCCGTCTCTGTCGGCGGCGTTGTTTCTGGTTGGTCATCAGCAGCGGTTGCTGCCTGCATCATTCCTTCTTTTTCGATGCACAGAATCAGTAGTTTCAAACGTCAGTTCGTTTCATAACTCTCCGTTTGAAAAATAGTGGAATGATGCTTCACCGCTCTTTGGGCAAACCAGATGATTTAGGAAATGTTCTTATGTTTTCAGTTCAGATAGAGTTCTTCTTCAGTTAGTTTTTCGTCAGGCAGTCTTTTTTAGTGGGTTTATATTCCGTTAGTTTCTGCCTTCCGTGAAATGCAGTGTGCAAAAGTAATACAAATTCTTTCACCTGATCCTCAAAACCACAAATAAATGTAACCGATTAACCAATTAACCGATTAACCAACAGAATAATTTGTTGCAATGTTGCAAATCCCACAACTTTCATTTATCTTTGCCTTGCAGCTATCCAGCGTTTGCAGAAGATAGCGCAAGACATATTTATTGGCGTTTACTAACGCTTTGTTTTTGGCAATTCGAAACTAGCACTTTGAATTGCAACCGAGAACAATGCTGGAGTGAATCGCCACGGTGTAGTATATTACTACCCGTGAGTGTGCCGAGGGTATATTTTGCCCTCATGCACACTCTGTGGATGTATTATATACTTCAAACGTGGGAATCTCTTTGCTTGTAGGTTGCTTGGTTGTGCTAGACCACGAATTGCCGTAAGCAGAGTAAGATTCCCACCCTTTTATGTCTTTTACCCTATTTTTATCAATAATAAGACCTGATAGGGGAATCGTCAGGAGCAATATGAAGACTGACGAATTATGTCAAGAGAACAAGAGCGGGCAGAGCTTCACCGTGCTATTTGGCAGATGGCCAATGACCTACGTGGCAGTGTAGATGGATGGGATTTCAAAGCATACGTCTTGGGTATGCTTTTCTATCGCTTTATTTCTGAGAATCTCACCAATCATATCAATAAGAATGAGCGAGATCTGGGTGCAGAAGATTTCGATTATGCCCAGATAGCCGATGAAGATGCTGAGCAGATACGAGATGAAATGGTGATACAGAAGGGTTTCTTTATTCTACCTTCCATGCTTTTTCAGAATGTTCGTCTTAGAGCTGAAGATGATGTCAACCTCAATGAAACACTTCACAAAGTGTTTACCAGTATCGAGGGTTCTGCAATAGGAACTAAAAGTGAGCCAGACTTCAAAGGCCTTTTCAGTGATATAGATGTGAATAGCAACAAGCTGGGTGGCACCGTTGTAGAGCGAAACAAACGATTGGTAAAGATCTTGAATGCCATTGGCGATTTAAATTTGGGGCAAGATTTCGAGCATAATAGTATAGATGCCTTTGGTGATGCTTATGAGTTCCTCATGACCATGTATGCCAGCAATGCAGGGAAAAGTGGAGGTGAATTTTTCACACCACAAGAGGTATCAGAATTGTTGGCAAGGCTTGTGATAGGCAGTCGTAAGGAAGTGAATCGTGTATATGATCCTTGCTGTGGCAGTGGTTCGCTACTCTTGAAGTTTGCCAAAGTGCTGGGAAACGACCATGTGCGTGATGCCTATTTTGGTCAGGAAATCAACATTACGACCTACAATCTTTGTCGTATCAACATGTTCCTGCATAATATCAATTTTATGAAGTTCGACATCAAACTTGGTGATACCTTGATGAATCCTCAGCACTGGGATAATCAGCCGTTTGATGCTATTGTCTCCAATCCACCATATTCCATTCAGTGGGAAGGAGACAGCAACCCTACACTCATCAACGATTCCCGCTTCTCTCCTGCAGGTGTTTTGGCACCTCGCAGCAAGGCCGATTTGGCGTTTACTATGCACATGCTTTCTTGGCTCTCTACTGATGGCACAGCTGCTATCGTTGAGTTCCCTGGCGTGCTCTATCGTGGAGGTGCAGAGCAGAAGATTCGTCAATACCTGATTGATAATAACTTCATTGATACGGTGATTCAGTTGCCTGCCAACCTCTTTTTTGGAGTGGGTATAGCTACCTGTATCATCGTGCTGAAGAAAAGCAAGCATGATAATTCAACGCTCTTTATTGATGCCAGTCGTGAGTTTGTGAAAGAGGGGAATAAGAACCGTTTGGCAGAGGAGCATATTCAGCATATTTTCGAGGCCTATATGCAACGAGCGGATAAACAGTATTTTGCAAGGCTTGTACCGAATAAGGAGATTTCTGAGAATGAATATAATATCTCAGTGAGCAGTTATGTAGAGCAGGAAGACACCTCTGAGCAGATAGACATTGTGGCACTCAATCAGCAGATTGCGGAGATAGTTCAGCGAGAAAATGTATTGAGGGCAGAAATAGATAAGATTGTTGCAGAACTATAAACCTTGATCAGATGCTAATAGTAACTTTAGTCATAGTGTTTGGAATGGTTTTGCTTGCTATTATTGTAGGCAGCGCCATAAAGAAAACAGACAATGCTTTAGGCTGCGAAGGGCGTTTGTTTGAAATCATCCTTTTAGGTCTATTCTTTGCATTCATTATTTCTTGCTATCGTTCATGCGAAGATTTTGAGCGCGAAGAGAGAGAACGGAAAGAGCGCATGGATAAGGCTGTAGACGAAATAAGAAAGACCAAGGAATGGTATGAACAGATTAAGCGAGAAACAGAAAAGGAGTATGGAAAATAGTATTGAAAAATTGATAGAAGAGCTTTGTCCAAATGGTGTGGAGTATAAACCTTTGGGAGAGATTGGGGCAATAACACGCGGAAAATATCTGCAGAAGAAAGACTTCCAAAATGAAGGGGTAAGTTGTATACACTATGGACAATTATATACTTTCTACAAATTATATGCAGAGAAGACTATTTCATTCGTTTCCGAAGAAGTTGCCGAAAAATCTCAATATGCTTATACAAATGATATTATTATTCCCTTGACAAGTGAAAATGTCGAGGATGTCTGTAGGGCAATAGCTTGGATAGGAAAAGAAAAAGTTGCTGTAAGTGGACATGCTGCAATTATTACACATAAGGAAAATGCGAAATACTTAGCATATTATTTTCAATCTGACCAGTTCTTTAAAAATAAAAGGAAGTTTGCGAGAGGTGCAAAGGTTGTTGAGATGAAGCCTGAAGAATTAGCTAAAATATGCATACCTATTCCGCCAATAGAGATTCAAGAAAAGATAGTAGCTATTCTTGATAACTTTACTAGCTTGAT